>Ga0209561_1000061_pt1 | contig 35419 bp, 37 predicted proteins | sample WorMettrBAHAMAS2_FD_187393 | JGI IMG/M metagenome (GOLD analysis project Ga0209561, IMG submission 187393) | Marine gutless worms symbiont microbial communities from Max Planck institute for Marine Microbiology, Germany - Inanidrilus... | ecosystem: Host-associated > Annelida > Digestive system... | reverse complement strand
GGAGGCCGGAAAACACCCCGAAAACCGGCAAAACGACCGCTCGAAACGGTCATTGCAAGCCCAAATCGCCCCCAAAGCCGCTTTCCGCACCCCAATCCTGAAAAACGTCGGGTAGATGGGGGTGTCCAGTCGCCGGTTTGTCGTAGAGCTCGATGGGCGTGCCGATCTGTTCGACGATACCGCCATTGAGAACGAGGAGGCGGTGTCCCAAAGTCATCGCTTCCACCTGGTCGTGCGTCACATAGATGCTCGTGATGCCTAAGCGTTCCTGAAGCTTTTTAATTTCGATACGCATCTGGACGCGGAGCTTGGCGTCCAGGTTGGATAACGGCTCGTCGAACAGAAAGACGCTGGGCTCGCGCACGATGGCACGCCCCATGGCGACGCGCTGGCGCTGGCCGCCAGACAATTGGCGCGGCTTGCGGACCAGTTGCTCGTCGGTGAGTTCAAGGATCTCGGCCGCTTTCTTGACGCGAGCCTCGATCTCATCCTTGGGTACACCCTTGATCTTCAGGCCATAGGCCATGTTGGAATAGACGTTCATGTGCGGATAGAGGGCGTAGTTCTGAAACACCATGGCGATGTCGCGCTCCGCCGGCTCCAGGTCATTGACGACCCGATCACCAATCCGCACGGTCCCTTCCGTCACCCGCTCCAAACCGGCAATCATCCTTAAGAGGGTCGATTTGCCGCACCCCGACGGACCGACCAGGACGATGAACTCGCCTTCGGCAATATCAACGTCGACCCCGTGGATGGCCTTGAAGCCGTTGGGGTAGACCTTCTTGACGTCTTCCAATTGAACCCGCGCCATCGCGCACTCCCCGATCTTACTTCTCTGTCTCCGTCAATCCCTTGACGAACAATTTCTGCATGACGATGACGACGACCACCGGCGGCAACATGGCCAGCATGGTCGTCATCATGATGATGTTCCATTCGGGTGCCTGCTCGGCCGCCTCGAGCATCTGCTTGATGCCCATGACGATCGTGTACATGTCTCGGTCAGTGGTCACCAGCAGCAGCCACAGGTATTGGTTCCATCCGTAGATGAACATGATCACGAACATGGCCGCGATGTTGGTCCGCGACATGGGCACCAGGATGTCCTTGAAGAACCTGAGCGGCCCGGCCCCGTCGATGCGCGCCGCCTCCAGGAGTTCGTCAGGTATCGTCAGGAAGACCTGGCGGAACATAAACGTCGCCGTCGCCGTCGCCGAGGCGATCAAGGGGATACTCAATCCCCAGTAAGAGTTGAGCATCCCCAGGTTGGCGACAACCTCGAAGGTCGGCAGGATGCGCACCTCGACGGGCAGCATGAGCGTGATGAAGATCATCCAGAAGAAACCCATGCGGAAGGGAAACCGGAAATAGACGATGGCGAAGGCCGACAGCAGCGAGATGGCGATCTTACCGATGGCGATCATCAGGGCCATGACCAGGCTGTTGAACATCATCATGCCGGCCGGTTGGCCGCCGGCGCCCTCGATTCCGGCGCCCAGGGCGGCCTTCAGGTTGTTGAAGAACTGATCGCCGGGAAGCAGCGGCAGGGGGATCTGAACCATACGTACGGAATCGTGGGTCGCGGCGACGAAGGTGATCCAGATCGGAAAGGCGATCGTGGCAACGCCTAAGATCAGCACGATATGGGAAATGACCGTTACGTAGGGTCGGTTCTCGATCATCAGTACTCGACCTTCTTTTCGACGTAGCGGAACTGGATGACGGTCAGCGTGATAACGATCATCATTAGGATCACCGACTGGGCGGCTGAACCACCGAGATCGAGGCCGATGAAACCATCGTTAAAGACCTTGTAGACGAGGATCTCGGTCGCCTTCGCCGGCCCACCGGCGGTGACCGCATGGATGATGCCGAAGGTCTCGAAAAAGGCGAAGACCACGTTGATGACCAGCAGGAAGAAGGTTGTCGGCGAGATCAGCGGGAAGATGATCGTCCAAAACCGCCTTAACGGGCCGGCGCCGTCGATGGCGGCCGCCTCGATCAGGGATTTCGGGATGGACTGCATACCGGCCAGGAAGAACAGGAAATTGTAAGCCACCTGCTTCCAGGCGGAGGCAATGATTACCAGGGTCATCGCTTCGCCACCATTGAGTTTGTGGTTCCACTCATGGCCCATCGCGCCGAGGCCGTAGGTGATGATGCCAAGCGTTGGATCGAACATGAAAACCCACAACGCGCCGGACACGACCGGCGCCACGGCATAGGGCCAAATCAACAGGGTCCGATAGGCCATGGCGCCCTTGATGACGCGATCGGCCATGGCGGCCAGGGCCAGGGCGAAACTCATGGAAAGGAAGGCGACGGAAAAAGAGAAAAAAATCGTTCGCTGAAAGGAACCGAGGTAATGCTCGTCCTGGATCAACTCGATGAAATTGTCGAACCAGACGAACTCGGTACTTAGACCAAATGCGTCTTCAACCAACAGCGACTGATAAAGAGCCTGGCTCGCCGGCCATATGAAGAACACGACCGTGATGATGATCTGCGGCGCCACCAACAGGAATGGCAAAACCGACGGCTCAAAGTGGACTCTTTTCAGCATGGGGCAGCACCGACACACCCCGGCCCCGGCGCGAACGCCGAGGCCGGGAAGGTTGGGTCATCAATTGGCTACATATTAGCCTTCTCGAATTTGCGCAGGAGCTTGTCCCCGCGCGCTGCGGCATCGTCGAGGCCTTGCGAGGCACTCTTCGATCCGTTCCAGATCGCTTCCATCTCTTCGTTGATGATGTCGCGAATTTGGACGAAGCTGCCAAACCGTAATCCTCTCGAATTGGGGGTCGGCGCGTTCAGGCTGAGTTGCTTGATTGCCGTGTCTGTGCCCGGGTTCTTGCCGTAGAAACCCTGCTTTTTGGACAATTCATAGGCCGGCGTGGTGATCGGAACATAACCAGTTTCCTGATGCCACCAGGCCTGGACTTCGGGTGAGGACAGGAAAGTCATGAATTTGGCTACGCCCTTGTAGTCGCCCTGGTCGTGGCCCCTCAGCACCCATAAAGTCGCGCCCCCGATGATCGAGTTCTGTGGCGCCTTGGCGACACCGGTATCAAGCGGCAGCATCGTCTGGCGGTAGTCGAACTTGGCCTGCTTCTTGATGGAACCATAATAGGCGGACGAATTCATCCACATGCCGCATTCGGCGTTGGTGAACATCGAGAGACTGTCACCGCGACGCCCGCCATAGGTGAACAACTTGTCCTTCGACCAATCCGCGATCTGCGCCATTCGGTTCTTGACGGCGTCATTGTTGAAGGTGAACGACGTGTCGATCCCGGCGAAACCGTTTTCCTGGGTGCCAATCGCGAGATTGTGCCAGGCACTGTAGTTCTCGACCATCACCCAGGATTGCCAACCAAAGGAGAAGCCGCACTTGTAGCCGGCTGCCACCAATTTCTCGGAAGCGGTCTTCATCTCGTCCCAGGTCTTCGGCGGCGACGCCACACCGGCTTTCTTCAGAGCGTCGTTGTTATACCAGAGGACCGGCGTCGAGCTGTTGAACGGCATGGAGAGAAGCTCGCCCCTGGGCGTCTGGTAGTAGCTGATCACGGCCGGCAGATAGATCGACTTATCAAAGGGTTCGCCGGCATCGTTCATCATCTCTTCGACCGGATAGACGGCGCCGCGGGCCGCCATCATGGTCGCGGTGCCGACCTCGAACACCTGCACGATATGCGGTTGTTCTTGGCGCGGAACGCCGCAATCGCCGCCGTCATCGTTTCGGTGTAGTTGCCCTTGAATACCGGCACCACCTTGAAGTCCGACTGGGTCGCATTGAAGTCATTGGCGATCTTGTTGACACGTTCGCCGTTGACACCGCCCATTGCGTGCCACCATTGAATTTCGGTCGCCGCCAGGGCCAGACTCGACGCACCGGCGACGCTCAGGGCCGTCAATGCGCCAAAGATTGTCTTGGTAAAACTCATCGGGTACCTCCCACTCCACTCTCGTCGTCGTGACAAAAAAACCTTCGTTCTCGATCATCTTCCGAACGCCTCAACGCACGGCTCCTGAGCCGGACGCTAAGCCCGGAACAATGACGAGTTTATTACACAATCAAGATAGAATCGTTATGCGAGTGAGCCATGAAGTCTAATATAATTTTTCACGGTTCCATAATTTTATGTTATGGAATGAAATTTCCATTTCAGAGGTGCCATCATGATTAGGTTGCGTCAGCTCGAAGCCTTTCGGGCCGTCATGATCGCGGGCGGTGTGACACAGGCGGGCGACCTCCTGCGAATTTCGCAACCTGCCGTAAGCCGTTTGATTACGAACCTTGAACAAACGCTCAAATTCCCGCTTTTCGAGCGCCGCCAAGGACGTCTCCACCCGACGCCGGAGGCCGATTTTCTATTCGGCGAAGTCAATCGGGCCATCGCCAGCCTCGATCACATTTCGAAAATTTCCGACGATATCCGCAACCGCAAGACAGGCCACCTCAGGATCGCCTGCCTGCCGGGGTTCGCGACGTCACTGCTGCCGCGAGTGATCGCCGAATTCCTGGAGGGCCGTCCGGACGTCACCGTGTCGTTTCAACCTCGCAGCAGTGCGCGCGTTCGCGAGTGAATCGCGGCGCAACAATACGACATCGGCATCGCCGACGAGTTCGAAGGGCATTCGGCGATTACGTGCGATTCCATATCCGTGCGTTCGGTTTGTATTCTCCCCGAAAACCATCCCCTGGCCCGGAACGCAGAGATCACACCAACAGATTTGAGCGGCGAGTCGCTGATCACTCCGAACCGGGATCACAGTTTCTATCGGTCACTCGAAGAAGCTTTCGATAAGGCGGGCGCAGATTTCGCTGGCCGTGTCGAAACCCGCCAGTTCGCCACGGCTTGCATCATGGTTAGCCAGGGGCTCGGCGTCGCCATTGTCAGTTCGATCGACGCTGAGGAGTATGCCGAAAATGGGTTGGCAATCCGTCATTTTGCCCCGGCGATCCCCTTTAATTTGGATCTGCTCTATCCCGTCTACCACCCGCGATCCCTTTTGTTACGGGACTTCGTGGACCGTTTCAAAACGAGCCTTCAACCTTTTTTATATGAAGCGGCCCCATAAACATCGTAAAACAGAGGTGTAGAGCCCGGGTTCATGCGGAACGGGTACCGTAAACTCGAGGCATGTAATGCGCCTTGCGGTTGCCGGCCCTACAGGTGCGCCGACTAAAGAAGGAGCCTGAAGGCTGTGCCTGCAAAAGGTTCGCATCCGAAAAAGCAGTTGGGCGGAAAAAACGAACCCGACTCGGTTGAAGGCGATCGTGAGATGTTGGCCGCGGAACTGGCGGTCGAGAAACGGCGGTTTGGTGATTTCCTCAAGACCACCGAGGAGTGGTACTGGGAAACGGACGCGGAGCACCGTTTCACCTACATTTCACCAAGCATATACGACGTAACCGGTGTTCCGCCCGAATGGTACTACGGGAAGAACCGTGAAGAAGTCGGCCTAAAGGAAGCGGTCAATGCCGAATCCTGGCGCACCCTGAACGAAGCGCTGGCCGGCCGGCAACGGTTCACCAATTTCATTTACCAGCAACGGGGGCCGGCCGGAATCAGGTCGATGAAGATCAGCGGCATCCCGGTCTTCGAAGCCGATGGTCGGTTTTCCGGTTATCGAGGGTCAGGCGCCGATATTTCTGATCAGGTCCGGGCCGAACGAACATCTAATCTTCTCGAAGCCGCGGTCGACAACCTGGGCGAGGTGTTCGCGCTCTGGGACAGTGAAGACAGATTGGTTTTCTGCAACGAACGATTTCGCCGCATCAACGCGTCCGTTCCCCACGCCACCTTACCCGGCATCACCTTCCGCGAACACCTGTCGATCATCCTCGAAGCCGGTCTTGTCCCCGACGCGGTCGGCCGCGAGGAGGAGTGGTTCAACGACCGGCTGGCCCGCCATCGATCCGTGAAGCCACCTTTTGAGCTACGCCGCCAGGAAGGAACCTGTTTTCTGGTTCATGAACAAAGCCTGCCCGAAGGCAGTTGTGTGACCCTGGGAACCGAGATCACGTCCTTGAAAGAAGCGGAGCGGGAGGTCGAGGAGAAGGCCGAAGTCCTTGAGACAGCTTTCCGTACGATCCCGGACGGAATTCTGCTCCTCGATTCGGACCAGCAACCACTGGCGTGGAACATCGGTATGCTGTCGCTCATCAACCACCGCGAACTCGGCATCGATGTGACGCCGGATACGGTACGGACATTACGCCAAGAATTGACCCGTAACCTCACCGGCGACGACGGCAACGACGCCAGACCTTTCCCGGAGTTGAAGTCGGGCGAAAACGTCATCAACGAAGAAAAACAGTTCGAAAACGGCCGCTGGGTCGAATACCGCGTCAATCCGCTGTCGGAGGGCGGATACGTCGCTGTCTTCCGCGATTTCACCGAACGGAGAAAAGTCGACCGCATGAAGGACCAGTTCGTGTCGACGATCAGTCATGAATTGCGTACACCCCTGACGTCGATCATCGGTTCTCTCAAACTCATCCGCGGCGGTGCCGTCGGCGAGTTGACCCATCAAGCCGGTGATCTGTTGGACGTCGCCTCGCAAAACAGCGAACGTTTGCTCAACCTGATCAACAATATCCTCGATCTCGAAAAGATGCGGTTCGGGGATTTTCAACTGGAAATCGAGCCCATGACCGTGCGCGACCTGATCAACGCCTCGGTCGAAGCCAACCAGGGCTACGCAAAGCGATTCGGTGCAACCTTGACCGTCGTCGACGACGCGCCGGACACCCGGGTCAATGGCGACCGTCAACGCCTCATGCAGGTCATGGACAATCTGATTTCCAATGCCGTCAAACATTCCAGCGAGGGGGACGAGGTCGAGATTTTGATCAATCGACGCGGCAACTGGATTCGTGTCTCCGTGAGCGACCGCGGCCCGGGCATCCCGGCCAAGTTCCGTGATCAAGTCTTCAAACGGTTTACGCAAGCCGATTCGTCGGACACGCGAACGACGGAGGGAACGGGGCTCGGATTGAGCATCTCAAAAAGCATCATCGATCTGCACGGCGGCACCATCAGTTTTCACACGGCCCTCAGGGTCGGCACCACGTTCTACTTCGAACTGGCCGAGCTCGCGGAACAAACGGTCGCCTGATCGATCGCGTCCATCTATCGCCGGCGGGCGCGGGGATGGGTCTGTTCGTAAACGGTGGAGAGGTGTTCCGTGTCCACGTCCGTATAGCGTTGCGTCGTCGACAGAGAAGCGTGGCCCATCAACTCCTGGATGGTTCTGAGATCACCGCCACCGCCGAGGAGGTGAGTCGCGAAACTGTGGCGGAGCGCATGCGGGGTCGCCGTCTCGGGTAGGGCCAGCAGGTGGCGAAGTTCGCGAACCCGGCGCTGCGCGACGCCGGGATTGAGCCCCTTTCCGCGGGCCCCGATAAACAACGGCCCGTCCTCGTTGTGGGCACCCGGCCGGATGGCGACGTAGTCGGCAACCGCCCTGGCCACGCTGGGCAGAACGGGTACGATACGCTGCTTGTTACCCTTACCGGTCACGCGGAGCGTTCCGCCGTCAAGGCCGACCACAGCCCAGACGCCCAGGGTCAATCCGAGTGCCTCGCCGAGGCGTAGGCCGCATCCATAGAGCAGAGCCAGGAGCGCTTTGTCGCGTTTGCCGATCCACGGCTCGTCGCTCAATTCCTCGACGGCGGCGACGGCCTTCAGAGCGTCTTCGACCGTCAACGGTTTCGGCACGGACTTGGGGATTCTCGGCGCCCGCAGCGACGAGGCCGCCGCGTTGGTTAAGCCGCGGCGTTGTTCGAGAAACCGGAAAAAGCTCTTCAGCGACGACACGGACCGTGCCAGCGAGCTTCGCTCCAATCCGTCACGGCCGCGCCGCGCCAGGTAGGCCCGGAAATCCGCCGAACGCAATTGTTCCAGTTCGATGAATCCAGGCGGGTACCCCAGGTGTTCGGATACGAAGGACAGGAAGGCCGCCAGGTCCCGGCAATACCCTTCGACGGTGTTCTCCGACGACCGCTTTTCATGGGTCAGCCAGTCGCGCCATTCACCGGCCATCGCCGCCAAAGCCGGTTCGACCGAATACGCGATCAAGGGGATGTGTCCGCGCGCGCCTGAACCATCGCCTCGACGACACGGGCCAGGAACGAGATCAGCTCGGTCCCCTGTCCCGGGTGGAACACGCTGCTTCGCGAACCCAGACAAAAGGCGCCGCATGGGGGACCAAGAAGAGGCCGCAGGCGGACGACGGCGGCGGAGCGGACCAATCCGGCACCGGACCCGAAAAGCGTGCCGTCGTCATTCATGTTCCGGAACAGTCCGACCTCTTGATCGACACCGAGAACGGCATCGACCGTCCCCTCCGGCAGGGATCTCAGGTGGTGGGAGACGAAAGCAGGGTCCGGCGGCGTCTGGGGCTCGAAGCCGACAGCGACGACATCGACATCCAGAAGGAACGGCAGATCGTCGACGATGATCCTTCCCAAGTCATCCAGGTCCGTTGTCGCCAGCAATGCGAGAACGGCAGCATGGGTCCTGGTTTGGGTCGACATGTTGGAGCGGCTGGTCTCGATCACTTCTTGAGCACAGTTACGAAGTTCGTCGATCTCGGTTGATCTCCGATCGAGCAGGTATCGCTGCATGTCGACGACACCGTCGCCGCTCCAGCGCTCAGGCATTTCGAGGGTCTCGAGCAATTCCGGATGGCGCTGGAAAAAGTCGGGGTTGCGCAAGAGGAAATCGGCGACCGTCCGTTCCTTCGGTTCGCCCTCGCCGCTCTCCGGCTCAGCTCCCGCGTTCTCCGGCTGTTGCGTCATGCCCGCATCCCCTTTATCGCTCGTCCATGCTGCGAATCGCCCTATTATACACCGCGCCGCACTTAACAAATAAGAAACGCTGAACCGATGACCGTTATCCGATCGACCGAACCCGAGGCCGTCGCCTTCTCGGCTGGCGAGCGGGTCGCGGTCCTCCTGCCGCTGCCCTTGAGCGGTGCCTACGATTACCGCGTTCCCGAAGGGATGTCAGTCGAGGCCGGCGACTTCGTCGTCGTTCCCCTTGGCAATCGAACGGTCGAAGGTGTCGTTTGGGGTGTTGGGGTGGGCGACGTCGCCGATACGAAACTCAAGGAGATCACCGATACCGTTGACTGCCCGCCCTTAGCACCCGAATCACGGCGGTTCGCCGAATGGGTCGCTGCCTACACCCTGCAATCCACGGGCGCCGTCCTTAAGATGATGATGAGCGTTCCCGACGCACTCTATCCACCGAAACCGATAACCGCGTTCGCCGCCGCGCCGCAATTTCCGGAGATCCGGATGACCGAAGCCCGTACGCGGGTTCTCGCCGTCCTTGCCGACGGCCTGCCCCGGCAAGCGACGGAATTGGCCCGTGAAGCCGGAACCGGACCGGCAGTCGTCAAGGGGCTTGCGGAGGCCGGCGCCCTTCGCCGCGTCGAACTGCCCCCCGCAACTGATTTCCCGGCACCAGACCCCAACCGTCCGGGCCCCGACCTGTCGCCGGAACAAGCCGAGGCCGCCGCCGAACTGCGGGCCAGCGTCCATGAGAACCGTTTTCACGTCACCTTGCTCGACGGCATCCCCGGCTCGGGCAAGACCGAGGTTTATTTCGAAGCCGTCGCCGAGGCGCTTTCGCTGGGCAAACAGGTTCTCGTCTTGCTGCCGGAGATCGCGCTGGGTGCGCAATGGCTGAACCGGTTCGAAAACCGGTTTGGCGCGCCGCCGGCTGAATGGCATTCCGACCTGACCCACGCGACTCGGCGCAACACCTGGCGCGCCGTTGCCGAAGGGCGGGTTCGGATTGTCGTCGGCGCCCGGTCGGCATTGTTCCTTCCGTTCCATGACCTCGGCTTGATTGTGATCGACGAGGAACACGAGAACGCATTCAAACAGGAGGACGGCGTCATCTACAACGCCCGTGACATGGCCGTCGTCCGGGCCCGCATCGGCGACAACGCCATCGCCCTGGTCTCGGCGACGCCGTCTCTGGAAACGCTGGTCAATGCCGAAAACGGAAAATACCGCCACCTCGAACTGCCATCCCGCCACGGCGGAGCGAAACTGCCGGAAATCCGCCTCGTCGACATGCTCGCCGATCAACCGCCCCGGGGCCGATGGCTGTCACCAACCTTGGCCGATGAACTGACCGAGACCGTGGCGAGGGGGGAGCAGGCCCTGCTCTACTTGAACCGACGCGGCTACGCGCCGTTGACCCTTTGCCGGAAGTGCGGCTTCCGTTTCCAATGCCCGCGATGTACCGCATGGTTGGTCGAACACCGCCTGGCCGGGACCTTGCAATGCCATCATTGCGGCTTTCGGATCGACGCCCCCGAAACCTGTCCCGACTGCGGCGCTGTCGACCATCTAACTGCCTGTGGGCCGGGCGTTGAGCGGTTGGCCGAAGAGGTGCGGCTATTGATTCCGGATGTGCGCCTGACCATTGCCGCCAGCGACAACCTGACCTCGCCCAATGCCGTGCGCGAACTGGTCTCTCAGGTGGAGAACCATGAGCTGGATGTCGTCATCGGCACGCAGATCGTGGCCAAGGGCTACCATTTTCCCCTTCTTACCTTGGTCGGCGCCGTCGATGCGGACCTCGGTCTGCAAGGCGGCGACCTGCGCGCCGCCGAACGTACCTATCAGCTGCTTTATCAGGTGTCGGGCCGAGCGGGGCGGGGCGAAAAGCCGGGCCATGTTCTTTTGCAATCCTATATGGCCGCCCATCCCGTGATGGCCGCACTGGCAGCCGGCGACCGCAATCGCTTTCTCGCGGCCGAACGAGAGGCGCGCGCCGAGGCGGGCATGCCGCCATTCGGCCGCTTGGTCGGACTGATCGTTTCCGGCAAGGATGAACGTGCCGTCGATGAGGCGTCCCGTGCCCTCGGGCGAACAGCGCCACAGGGTGACGAGTTGGTAACGCTGGGCCCGGCGCCCGCCGCATTCGCCCTGTTGCGCGGCCGCCACCGCCATCGGCTCCTGTTGAAAGCCGCCAAAACCGTCAACGTCCAGCAGACCGTGCGTCAGTGGCTGGCACGGACGCGATGGCCGAAGAAAGTCAGGGTCCAAGTCGACGTTGATCCCTACAATTTTTTCTGAAACCGACGCCCGTCAGCTTGAGCGCCGGGCAAGGGCGCTGGGACAGCTGCCCCGGACAGCTCGTGCGGGAACCCTGACGGTCTCTCCATGCTTGCCTGAAAGCCCCGGAAAACCGCCGTTTTTTGCAATGCAAAAAGTTCTCTGAGTCTTGTTGCATACCCGGAGTGAGTATGCTACGACAAGCCCCGTTTTGGAGGGGCCGTCCCAGGCGGGACGGGGGCGTCAATGAGGGGATTACCGTTCACCGCGGCCGCTCAGGCGTTCTGAAAAACAACCGGAAAAGGGGTTCCCTAGGTGTCATCGGATGTCATCGCCGCCACCGGCCTCGCAGGCCGTTATGCGACGGCGCTTTTTGAGCTGGCGGACGCGGACAATGCCTTGGAAACGGTTTCCGGGGATTTGGAAGCAATTGGCGCCATGATCGAGGAGTCGGAGGACCTGATCCGCCTGATCCGGTCGCCGGTCATTTCCCGAGAAGACCAGAGCCGTGCCATGGACGCCGTCCTCGAAGCCGCTGAGATCGGCGAGTTGACGCAGAAGTTCATTGGTGTCGTTGCCGCCAACCGCCGTTTGTTCGCGCTTCCCTCCATGATCAAGAGTTTTGCCAAACTGCTCGCCGATCGGCGGGGAGAAACGACTGCCGAGGTCGTGTCCGCGTCGGAGCTTTCGGACAGTCAGCTGGACGCTGTAAAAAATTCGCTTAAAAAAGCCATGGGCGTCGACGTTGCTATCGACGCCAAGGTCGACGAAGAGATCTTGGGCGGGCTGGTCGTACGCGTCGGTTCGCGCATGGTTGACAGTTCATTGAAGACGAAGCTCGATCAACTTCGCTTCGCTATGAAAGGGATCGGTTAAATGGAAATCCGTGCCGCAGAAATTTCCGCAATTCTGAAAAAGCAGATCGCCGATTTCGGCAGCGAAGCCGAAGTCGCCGAGGTCGGGCAGGTTCTGTCCGTCGGCGACGGTATCGCCCGCGTCCACGGCCTTGATCAGGTTCAGGCCGGTGAAATGGTTGAATTCCCTGACGGCATCAAGGGAATGGCCTTGAACCTGGAGCAGGACAACGTCGGTATCGTCATCTTCGGCGACGACCGTTCGATCCGCGAAGGTGATACGGTCAAACGGACCGGCGACATTGTCGACGTTCCGGTCGGTAAGGGCCTTCTCGGCCGCGTCGTCGACGCGCTCGGCAACCCCATCGACGGCAAGGGCCCGATCGAAGCTGACGAGCGCAGCATGGTCGAGGTCAAGGCACCCGGCATCATTCCGCGGAAATCGGTGCACGAGCCGGTGCAGACCGGCCTCAAGGCCATCGACTCCCTGATCCCCGTCGGCCGCGGCCAACGCGAACTGATCATCGGCGACCGTCAGACCGGCAAGACGGCGGTTATCGTCGATACCATCATCAACCAGAAACGGGTCAACGAAGCGGGCGACGAATCGAAGAAGCTCTACTGCGTCTACGTCGCCGTCGGCCAGAAGCGCTCGACCGTCGCCCAGTTGGTCAAAACCCTCGAGGACAACGACGCCCTCAAGTATTCCATCGTCGTCGCCGCCACCGCCTCCGAACCGGCGCCCCTGCAGTTCCTGGCGCCTTACACGGGTTGCACCATGGGCGAGTATTTCCGCGACAACGGCATGCACGCGGTGATTTTCTACGACGACCTGTCGAAACAGGCGGTCGCTTATCGCCAGATGTCGCTGCTGCTGCGCCGCCCGCCGGGGCGCGAAGCCTATCCCGGTGACGTCTTCTATTTGCATTCGCGGCTGCTTGAACGCGCTGCCAAGATGAACGAGGAGCACGGTGCCGGCTCATTGACCGCGTTGCCGGTCATCGAAACCCAGGCCGGTGACGTGTCGGCCTATATCCCGACCAACATGATCTCCATTACCGACGGCCAGATCTTCCTGGAAACTGAGCTCTTTTTCCGGGGCATCCGTCCGGCTGTGAACGTTGGCCTCAGCGTCAGCCGTGTCGGCTCGGCCGCCCAGGTCAAGGCCATGAAACAGGTGGCGGGCAGCATCAAATTGGAATTGGCCCAGTACCGCGAGATGGCGGCCTTCGCCCAGTTCGCCTCGGACCTCGATCCGGCCACACAAAGGCTGTTGGCCCGCGGTGCGCGCCTCACCGAGCTGCTGAAACAGCCGCAGTACACGCCGATACCGGTCGAAGAACAGGTCGTCGTCATCTTTGCCGGCGTCAACGGCTATACGGATGGCATCGATGTCAACCAGGTCACCGCCTTTGAAAAGCAGCTGATCGACGAGGCGCGGGCCAACCAGGCCGATCTGTTGAAAACGATCCACGATGAGCAGGCCATTTCCGACGAAACGGAAGAGAAGCTGAAGAAGTTTCTCGACGACTTCGTCAAGACCTTTGCTTGACGGCGAGACCGCTCGGAACAACCATTTCGGATAGGCGTCGATGCCCAGCCTCAAGGACCTGAAAGTCAGGATCGACAGCGTCAAATCGACGCAGAAGATCACCTCCGCCATGAAGATGGTGGCCGCCGCCAAGTTGCGCCGGGCGCAGGAATCGGCGGAACAAGCCCGCCCCTACGCGGCCCGCATGGAGCGCATGCTGGGCTCGCTCGCCGAATCGCTTGGCAATACGGAAGGGGCGCCGAAACTGCTCGCCGGAACCGGTGGCAATGAAACGTATTTGATCGTCGCCTTCACCGGCGATCGCGGCCTCTGCGGCGGTTTCAACAGCTCCATCGTCCGCAAAGTGCGGAGCATGGCCAACGAACTCATCACCGGGGGCAAGACGGTCAAGATTTTCTGTGTCGGCCGCAAGGGCAACGACGTCCTCAAGCGCGAGTTCCCGTCGAACATCATCGAGGTCGTCACCGGCGTCGGCCGGCGCGGCGTCGAATATCATGAAGCCCAGGATGTCGCTGAACAGATCGCCGGTCTTCTTGACGAGGGGGCCTTCGACGCCTGCACCATCGTCTTCAACCGGTTCAAATCGGCGATGACGCAAGTGGTAACCTCGCAACAGTTGATCCCCTTCCAATCGACGCAAAAGTCGGAAGATATCGAGGATTTGACCGGAGAGCACGGACCGAAGGCGGTCTACATCTTCGAGCCGGACGAAGAGGAGATCCTGGCCGATCTTCTGCCGAGGAACCTGGCCGTCCAGGTTTTCCAGGCGATGCTGGAGAGCGCCGCCTCCGAGCACGGGGCACGGATGACGGCCATGGACAGCGCCACCCGGAACGCCGGTGATATGATCGACAGCCTGACGCTGACCTACAACCGGACGCGCCAGGCTTATATCACCAAGGAACTGATTGAGATCATCTCGGGCGCCGAAGCGCTCTAGATCGTCCTTTTGAACAGATGAAACGCTGAGAAGCATACAGGAGCAGCAACGATGGCAAAGAATGACATCGGTAGGGTCACGCAGGTCATGGGGGCCGTTGTGGACGTCCAGTTCGAGGGCGAACTGCCGGAGATCCTGAACGCCCTTCATACGGAGAACGCCGGAAAATTGCTGGTCCTGGAAGTCGCCCAGCACCTCGGAGAGAACGCCGTGCGCACCGTCGCCATGGACTCGACGGAGGGCATGCAGCGCGGCACCGAGGTCAAGGACACCGGCGACCCGATCGCCGTGCCGGTGGGACCGGAAACGCTCGGCCGCATCCTCAACGTCATCGGCGACCCGGTCGACGAGCGCGGCCCGGTCGAGACCGGTAAGACCCTGCCCATCCACCGTCCGGCGCCGGAATTCGTCGACCAGGCGACAGAAACGGAGATCCTGACCACCGGCATCAAGGTCGTCGACCTCATCGCGCCTTACGCCAAGGGCGGTAAGATCGGGCTGTTCGGCGGCGCCGGTGTCGGCAAGACCGTCATCATCATGGAACTGATCAACAACATCGCCAAGGGCCACGGCGGATTCTCGGTGTTCGCCGGTGTCGGCGAGCGGACCCGCGAGGGCAACGACCTCTATCACGAGATGATCGAATCGGGCGTTATCGACCTCGAGGGCGACAACTCCAAGGCAGCCCTGGTCTACGGCCAGATGAACGAACCGCCGGGAGCCCGCGCGCGAGTCGGTCTGACCGGCCTGACCCTGGCTGAGTACTTCCGCGACGAGGAAGGCCAGGACGTGCTGCTCTTCATCGACAACATCTTCCGCTTCACTCAGGCTGGCTCCGAAGTGTCGGCGCTGCTGGGCCGTATCCCGTCGGCCGTCGGATACCAGCCGACCCTGGCCACCGACATGGGCACGCTCCAGGAACGCATTACCTCTACGACCAAGGGCTCGATCACATCCGTGCAGGCCATCTACGTGCCGGCCGACGATCTCACCGACCCGGCACCGGCGACATCGTTCTCGCACTTGGACGCGACCACGGTTCTCAGCCGGCAGATCGCCGAGCTCGGTATCTACCCGGCCGTCGACCCGCTCGACTCGACGTCTCGGATCCTCGACCCCCGAATCATCGGCGAAGAGCATTATGGTGTCGCCACCGAAGTGCAGCGCGTTCTGCAGACCTACAAGGGCCTGCAGGACATCATCGCCATTCTCGGCATGGACGAGCTGTCGGAAGAGGACAAACTGACCGTCGCCCGGGCGCGTAAGATCCAGCGCTTCCTGTCGCAGCCGTTCCACGTGGCAGAGGTGTTCACCGGTACGCCGGGCGTCTTCGTCAGCCTCGAGGACACCATCAAAGGCTTCAAGGGCATCGTCGCCGGCGAATACGACCACATTCCGGAAGCCGCCTTCTACATGGTCGGCACCATCGAAGAGGCGCTTGAAAAGGCCAAGCGTCTGGCCGCGGAGGCGGCGTAAACGATCGATACGGTCGAAACGCTTACTTCCGAGGAGGAGGATATGGCCGAAAAGGTCGAATTCGAACTGGTCTCGCCGCAACGGCTGCTCGTTTCCGAGCCCGTCGAAATGGTCGTCGTTCCCGGCGCCGAGGGCGACCTCGGTGTCCTGCCGGGGCACTCGCCGCTGATCGCGACCGTGCGTCCCGGCGTCATCGCCATCCATGAAGACACGGCCATCAAGGAGCGGATTTTCGTCGCCGGCGGCTTTTGCGATATCTCGCCGTCCCATTGCACGGTGCTGGCCGAGGAGGCCGTACGCGTCGAGGACATCGACAGAAATGCCGCCGAACAGCGTCTTGAAGCGGCGAAACAGGCCGAAGCCGAAGCCGAAGAAGACGACAAGGGGAAATGCGAGGCGGAACGACGTATCGCGGAAGCCATGCTTGCCGCCGCGTCCGCATGATCTGATCCTGTAGGATACTCATCTGAAACGCGGCACCAAGTGCCGCGTTTTTTGTTGTGAAAGAGACCGTAGACCGTGACGACCCGAACCCGATTGCGACGACGATGACGAGGTGCCTGCCCGTTCGCCAGGCGCCCATTTGGCATCGGAACCAATCGCAATCAGGAGATGGAAATGCACGAGATCGTTACGACAAGATTGATCCTCAGACCGTTCAAGAAGACGGACGAGGGCGTTTTCGTCGCCCTTAAGAAGGATCTCGCCAATATGGCCGGTACGACCGTCGGGCCGATGACCAACGAAGCGGCGGTCCGGCAATTCGCCGAATACAGGACCCAATGGCAGGACTCCGGCATCGGTGTCTTTGCCGTCGAGCACAAGGACTCGCGCTCGTTCATCGGCGAGTGCGGTTTCGCCAAACGGGACGACCTCCCGGAATTGACGCTGCGCTATACCATCGATCGCACTTGGTGGGGACGGGGGCTGGCGCCGGAAGCCGTTGCTGCCGCGGTCGAACACGGTTTCAAGGAAGCGTTCCTCGACGACTTCTCCGCTTTGGCCCTAGCCACCAATGAACGGTCCTGCCGCATCCTGGAAGGCGTTGGAATGCACCTGATTCAGGAAGGGTTTGGCGGCATTACCGGATTTCGCCGTTACCACCTGACCAGAGAACAGTGGTCTGCCGTGACCTGATGAAGACGGCGATGGCGACGCCATCGCTTTATCCTGTCCGGTGCCTTTGGTAGTCTCCGGTCATGCGGTTGTATCTGGTTCAACACGGCACCGCCGTTCCCAAGGACGAACACCCGGAGCGGCCCTTGAGCGAAACGGGGCGGAAGGACGTCGCCCGCCTGGCGTCGTTCCTGGCACGCAGCCGCATAAGCGTTGCCCGCGTCTTGCATTCCGGCAAGCTCCGCGCCCAGGAGACGGCCTTGATCCTGGCCGAAACCCTGGGTCCGGGACGCATCACCGAGCAAAGCCTGTATCCGATCGCACCGAACGACCCGACCGATGCCCTTTTCGAAGCGATTGAAGCGTGGCCGGAAGAAGGTGCCATAGGTGACGTCATGGTCGTCGGCCACCTACCCTATATGAGCCGCCTGGTGTCCCGCCTGGTTTGCGGTGACGAGGATGAAACCGTCCTCCATTTCCAGCCCGGCACCGTGGTCGCGCTCGAGCGCGGCGACAACGGTGATGGCTGGATCGTCGCCTGGGCGGTGCGGCCCGAATTGATGGGCGGTTGAGTTCAGCGCCATGCCGGAGTGGAGTCATCTCGCGACCTTTGCCATTGCCTCTTTCATTCTCGGCGTCACGCCTGGACCCGACATCATCTACGTCATCGTCCGCGGCGCCGCTCAGGGGCCGCGGGCCGGCGTCGCCGCTGCGGCCGGCCTGTGCACGGGGATCATCGGCCACACGCTGCTTTGCATCGTCGGGTTGACCGCGGTTCTCGCGGCCTCGGCGATTGCGTTCACCGCCGTCAAGGTCCTGGGTGCGGCTTACCTCATCTACCTCGGTGTGCGTATGTGGCGGCACCGCGACAAGCTCCACTTTTCTGATGGTGGTGATCCGGTGCCAATCGGTTCCATTTATCGGCAAACCGTCGTCATGAACCTGCTCAACCCGAAGGTCGCGTTGTTCTTCCTCGCCTTCCTTCCCCAGTTCGTCGACTCCGGGGCCGGACCCGTCGCCTATCAGTTCGCGATCCTCGGCTCCATCTTCATGGTCGTCTCGTTCGGGGTCATGGCCACGGCCGGTTTGGCCGGCGGCCAGGTTCGGCGGTATTTCTCGAAAAGCGACAAGGCTGCCCAGCGCATCCATGCATTGGCCGGCACCGTCTTGATCGCGCTCGGTATACGCCTTGCCATGGAGACCCGCGTCTAACGGCCGGTGTTTGGATTGCTCGGTCGATACCAGTTTCAGACTTCGGCGCCGGCCGCCTGCGCGATCACGGATCGGCTCTCGGCGTGATCCAGTAGGTTGACCAGCCCGAAGTGCAGGGGATCCGGCCAATTGCCGAACTCGAACCAGCCGTAGCCCTGGGTCTCCCAGTTCAAGGTCGGTTCGAATTCCTCGCCGACGACGACCAAAAAATTGCTGTATCGGAATCCGGATTCGTGTTCGAAAACGTAAAGGGGCATCGCCTCGAACTCGCCCTCGTAGCCCGCTTCCTCACGGACCTCGCGGGTGACGGTCTGCATCGGCGTTTCTCCGTGATCGACGGCGCCGCCCCACGTTCCCCAGGTATTCGGTTGCAGCGTTCCCTCGGCGCGGTGAGCGATCAGCATCCGTCGGGTGCTTCTGGCGAGGATCAGCGCACCGGCGGCGGCTCGACCCCAGAAGCCGGTCTCCAACATCGCCCGTTTGTGTTCGCTGACGTCGACCAACGAAGCGCTCCCCTCCTTGACGCCGGATCATTCGGCCGCTCAGACCGTTCACTCTGTTCACGTGTTCTTTGCGGCGCGCGTTTGATTTTGCCGAGTGGACGGACTATTTCAAGGACCTTGCCGTGAACATTACCATTAAGACCGAAGGATGGGGGACCCGGCGGTGGAGCAAGTGAAGGAATTCTGGCGACTGGTTGTCGAGGTATGGAACACCGGCATCGGCGGCGTGGATATCGGCAAAGCCCTCGTCGCCATCCTCATCCTCGCCATTTTCTTTCTTTTGAGAGGGCTTTTCACCCGCCTCGTCATCGGCCGCCTCAACGCCATCGCCAAACGAACCACCAACCGCCTCGACGACAAGATGGTCGCCAGCCTCGAGGCGCCGGTCCGTCTGGTGCCAGTCGTGGTCGGCGTCTTCGTCGCCAGTGAGTATCTGGCTTTCGAGGCTATTTAGCGGAGATCGCGGACAACGTCGTCAAGACCCTGATAGCGATCTGCATCTTCTGGGGAGCCTATCGACTGACCATTCCGTTGTCGTTCTTGTTGCGGCGGCTGGAACGGGTGTTCACCCATGAACTCGTCGAATGGATGGTCAAGGCCATCCACGTCGCCGTCATTATCGTCGGCGCCGCCACCATCCTGCAGATATGGGGTATTCAGGTCGGGCCGATCATCGCCGGCGCCGGGCTCTTCGGTGTTGCCGTGGCTTTGGGCGCGCAGGACCTGTTCAAGAACCTGATCGCCGGTATTCTCATCCTTGGCGAGAAACGCTTCCGTATCGGCGATTGGATTCGCGTCGAAGGCACGGTTGAAGGCACCGTCGAGAGCATCGGCTTCCGTTCGACCGTGGTCCGCCGTTTCGACAAGGCGCCGGTCCTGGTGCCCAACGCCAAGCTGGCGGACACGGCGGTCATCAATTTTTCGGGCATGACGCACCGGCGCATTTACTGGACCATTGGTGTCGAGTACCGCACCTCCATCGAGCAGCTGCGCCGGATCCGCGACGAGATCGAGGGCTATGTAACCGACAGTCCGGATTTCGCCGATCCCGAGGACGTTTCCACCTTCGTGCGTATCGATCGCTTCAGTGATTCGTCGATCGATATCATGCTTTATTGCTTCACCCGTACCACCGATTGGGGCGAATGGCTGAAGATCAAGGAAAGCCTGGCGTTGCGCATAAAGGAAATCGTCGATGGGGCTGGTACGGGTTTCGCCTTCCCAAGCCAGTCCTTATATGTTGAGCAAATTCCCTCGGAGCGCCCGGAGATTTTCGTGCCGCCGGGTGCAGGCGCCGAGACCGAACCGGTCGCGGCCGAGTGTTCGGAATAACAGGAGGAGGAACCATGACGGTCAAGATCTATCACAACCCGCGCTGCTCGAAGTCCCGCCAGACCCTGGCATTGTTGCAGGACAACGGCGTCGAGCCGGAAGTCGTCGAGTACCTGACGACGCCGCCGAGCGCCGCCGAGTTGAAGGACGTGCTCGCAAAATTGGGCCTTGGCCCGAAGGACGTGTTGCGCACCAAGGAAGCCAAGGAGGAAGGCATCGATCCGGCCCTCGACGGTGACGCCTTGATCGAGGCCATCGCCCGACACCCGCGGACCCTGCAGCGTCCGATCGTCGTCAAGGGCGCCAAAGCGGCCATGGGCCGGCCGCCGGAAAGTGTGCTCGACATCCTCTGACCCGACTCTTACCCGACTCTGACCTGACCCGTTCGAGAACCATCAAAGGCAGGACGCTGCGCTTGTCGGGCGCTTTTTCTTGCCCGGAGGGGGCCGACGATTCACTATAGGTCATGGGCGACGCCGCAATCGGCTGTGGTTGGGCGTGCCCAGGGGTCATTACAGTGGGGGTTCGAGCGGGGACGCAATGGCTGCCAAGAAGGCCGCAACCAAGACGAACAAACCGGCGAAAGGTGCCGGCGGTGCCGTTTCGGCGACCCTGAAACCGGTGAGCCCGACTCCCGGCGACGCGGCGATGGCCAAGCCGACGCCCGGACGCCAGCCGACGGCCGAGCAAATCGCCGCCTGGAAGGCGCTACCGGCGGAACAGAAATTGGCCCTTCGCGAACGCGAAGCGGCCCGGGTCTTCGGAATCGGCGTCGAACACCACCAAAAGGGCGAGTATGCAGAGGCCGTCGAGGCCTATGGCAAATCGCTGCTGCTCAACCCGAAGATTCCCGATACCTACAACAACATGGGCGTCGCCCTCAGGCAGATGGGCAAGCTCGAGGCGTCGATCGCATGCTATCGTCGCTCCCTGGTGCTGCGCCCCAATAACGCGGGTGCCTACTCCAACATGGGCAACGCGCTCCGCGAGTTAGGCCGCCTGCAATTGGCCGTCGCGGCCCATCAGCAGGCCGTGCGCCTGGACCCGAAGGGTGCAGAGTACTTTTACAACATGGGTTTGGCGCTTCGCGATTTGGGCCAGACCGATCAGGCGTTGGCCGCCTTCGAGACGACGTTGACCATGGTGCCGGAACACGTGGATTGCCGCTGGGACCGCGCGCTGACACTGCTCACCAAAGGTGAGTTCGTGGAAGGGTTCGAGCAGTATGAATGGCGCTGGAGACTGGAACGCAGCCCGCCGCGCGGCTTCTCCCAGCCTATGTGGGACGGCTCGGAACTCAAGGGCAAGACCCTGCTGATCCACCAGGAGCAGGGTTTCGGCGATATGATCCACTTCGCCCGCTTCGTGCCCATGGTCACAAGGAACGGGTCGGCACTGTGGTCCTCGAGACCCAGCCGGAACTGGCCCGCCTATTCTCCACCGTCCCCGGCGTCGACAAGGTGGTCAACCGGGGCGCGCCGCTGCCCAAGTTCTATTATTACATCCCTATGATGTCCCTGGCCCGCGTCCTCGGCACCACGGCCGAGACCATCCCGGCCGAAGTGCCCTACCTGACGGCGCCCGAGATGCATGCCGTACAGCTGCCCGCGTCCATGGAACGCCAGCGCCAGATCGGAATCTCCTGGGCCGGCAAGCCGACCCATCAGAACGACAAGAACCGGTCCTGCGACTTCACCCAGTTCGTCGAGCTCTTGGGCATCCCGGGTGTCATCGTCTACAGTCTGCAGAAAGGCCCCCGCGAGACCGACATCAAGGAGACCGGTTGCGAGTCCCTGGTCTTCAACCTCGGACCCAGGCTCAACGACTTTGCCGACACCGCTTCCGTGATCCAGCAGCTCGATATGGTCATCACTGTCGATACGGCCATCGCGCACCTGGCTGCGGCGCTCGGCAAACCGGCCTGGGTGGTCATCCCCTTCGCCGCCGATTGGCGCTGGTTGACCGACGAGGAGGGTTCGCCCTGGTATCCGACGGTCCGTTTGTTCCGGCAGAAGCGCCCCGGCGCCTGGGACCAGGTGTTCGCCGACGTGCGCAAGGCGCTCCGCGAAGAAATCGGTATCAAGGCGCCGACGCCCGTACAGCTTTGAGCACGGCTCCAGCCCCCAAAATTGCGGCGCCTTCTCTTTTGATTCCAATTAGATAGAACCATCGCGCCCGATTCCCGTTAACGGTTCGGTAGGAACCTTCTGCTAGCCTCATCGTGGGTCGTCAGGTTTTGCCCGGCGGACCCCGACATGTGTTTGGCTGAGCGGAGAGGGGTTTGACGCGCAGCAAGGAGATATTCGCCGACGGGGACGTGATCTTCCGTGAGGGGGAGACGAGCGACCGCGCCTATGAGATCTTCTCCGGCAAGGTCGAGATCCTCAAGGACGAGGGCGGCAAGCCGGTCCACCAGGGCTAACTCGGGCCTGGTGAAATGTTCGGCGAGATGGCTGTCCTCGACGGCGGCGTCCACGGGGCGACGGCGCGTGCCGTCGGCCGCACCGTGGTGCGTTCCATGGATCGGGGCGGCCTCATCGATTCCATGCAGCAGACCCCGGAATCGACGCTGGGCATGATGGGCCGGTTGATCAAGCGGCTGCGCGGCAAGCCGGCGCCCGCCGCCGACGGCGCTTCTTACAGCAATCCGAGCCTACTGCGGCGCCTGATCGACGGCCTCGGCACTGACCAGGAGCGGATCGGCGTGCGCGTCGCCAAGCTCACTGGTGAGAACGCCGATCAGAACACGCGCCATCTCATCGCTGCCCTCGGTAACTCGCCGGCCATCCAGACCCGCGGCCTGTCCAAGGCCCTCAAGCTCGACGTCAACGCCGATCGCACCAAACAGATCGAACGCATTTCCATGACGGCTCGACGTTGGCTCATCGATACCGAAGCCGACGTCCTCATCTGGGGTCACGTGCCGGCGCCGGGCAGTGCGTTGCATCTGCACTTCGTGACGCTCGCCAACTGGGACCAGCAGGCGCCGGGCGCCTTCGATTTCGAGACCGTGCTCGCCGTACCCGCCGGGTTCGGGGCCGAGGTCGCCGACCTCCTGCGTACCGTCACCCTGGCCGCCGCCCTGCCCGGCACCCGGGCCAAGCAGGCCCTGAAGAATCGTGCCCTGGCCGATGGGCTCGAGCCGGCCGCCCTCGCCCTCGACCAAGTGCTCCCGGAGATGACCAGCCGCGAGCGGGCCACCCTTCAATCCGGGTACGCCTCGGTCCTCGCCGCCGCTGCCCGGCCGGGCTACGACGCCGAGCTCCTGGCCCGGGCGGCCGACCGTTACCGCGTTGCCGCTTCGGTTCTCAGCGAGAAGGAATCGCCCGAGGACTGGGCCCGCGTCCACAAGCACCTGGGCTCGATCCTGCACATCGAAGGCGAGCGAAACCGCGATCCAGCGATGCTGGACAAAGCGGAATCCCTGCTCATCGACGCCGCCGATATCCTCGACCGTGCGGGCCACCCGCGGGCCTGGGGGGCCCTGCAGAACCGGCTCGGTCTGATCAGTTACCGCCGCGGTTCCGAGAGCGGCGACACCGCCGAACTGAAACGCGCACTGAGGCGCTTCAAGTCGGCACTCGCCATCTATACGCGCGACCAGACGCCGATGCGTTGGGCGGAGATCATGAGCAACGTCGCCCAGGCCGCCCAGGTCCTGGGCGAACACGTGAAAAGCCTGGAGGCCTTGGCGACGGCGGCCAATGCCTGTAAGGCCGTCCTCGAGGTTCGAAGCCGGAGCCAGACTCCGATGCTGTGGGCGACGTCACAAAACAACCTGGGCAGCGCCCTATTCCTGCTCGGCAAACAGACCCGCAACGTCGAACGCCTGGAGGCCTCCGTCGCCGCCTTCAAGCAGGCCCTCGAGGTCTACGAGGCGCGCAACAACCACCGTCTGGCGGCGATTACCGCCAAGAACCTGGACCGGGCGCGAGACATGGTGGACGATTTCCGGCCCCGGAACGTGGCCGAATTGGACTGGGAGCAAGATGGCGACGAGCGCGACCGGACCCGGCGAGAGGACGGTGACAACCTGCCCTTCCCCGGCGAGGACCTGGAGAAGAACGAACTGCCGTGGCCGGGCGAGGCTGTCCGACAAGCCGGCTGACGTCCAACGGCCGGTTATCGCCGAAATCCCATCTCGTTCACCCTGAACCGTAGGCCGCGGCGAAGGGCGTTTGGAGAATCGGCTTCGAACGCGTGTTTTACCCGAACCGCAGGAAGATCATTTTGTCGAGCGAACGCAACTCGCGCAGGAAGTTGATGACACCGACGGCATTCTTGTCGCGTACCGGCTCCCAGATACGGGTGAAGGAATCGATGCCGTTCTCGAACAGGCGCTGGAACTCCTCGTCGTCCCGATAGGCCTGCGGCGCTTCGGCGTAGCATTTCTTGTAGAGATAAAGCGATATGCCGAGTTCCTGGCGGAGCGCGTCCACGGCTACCGGGTTCTCGAAATCGGGCGGATTGTGCCGGTAGGGCCAGAGACGGTCCATGGAGGCGTTGATGGCGTCGACACAATCGGAAAACGTGACGATGCCGCTGCGCCGGCGCAGTCCGGCGATCATCGTGCGGACCGGTTTCATGGCTTCGGCCGCCGTTTCCGCTTCCATGGCTTCCGCCGCGGATGCCGCTTTGGCCAATTGCTCCGCAACGGCGCGCATGGTGCCCTGGAACTCGGCGTCCGCGTCGTAAGCGTCGGGCGGCGATCCGGCGTGGCGATCAGCGAGAGCGTTCCACTTGTCGGCCATCATCGAGATCTCGAGGGCGGCAACGCCCGGGTTCTTGGTGCGCAAGAGAAATACGGCCTGACGGTAGTGGCCGTAGGCGTCGGCGTCGGCGGCATTGAAGTCCCCAGTTTCGCCGGCCGCCGGCCGGTCCGGGGCAGCCGTCAGGATCAGCACAAAGACGACGACAATGGCAGCGGCGGTTTCTTTCATGTCAGCTTATCCTCCGGGCGCGTCGGGACATGGTAGCCCGTCATATTCGTTTAATGTATAATAAAAGCGGTTTCCTGACCGATTGGCAACGGGCACGAGGTGACACCATGCAGACACGGCGCGGGTTCTCGAAACGGCTTCTGGCCGCCGGCACGGCACTGGCCTCCGGGTTGGCGGGGGCCTGGCTCCCGGTCCCGGCACGGGCCGGCGAGAAGGACCTGAGCACGGTCGAGAAGTCGGGCGGCCACTACCGCCAGACCTGGTTCCTGTCGAGCTTCCTCGACATGAACGAGGACCTGACGATGGCCGCCGAGAACGGCAAGCGCCTGGCCGTCATCTTCGAGCTTGAAGGCTGCCCCTATTGCCGCGAGACGCACCTGGTCAACTTCGCCGACCCGGAAATCCGCGGTTACATCCGCGAGAACTTCGAGATGGTGCAGATCGACATGAAGGGCTCGGCCGCGGTCACCGATTTCGACGGCGAGACGTTGTCGGAGAGCAAGCTCCGCAAGAAATGGGGTATCCGTTTCTCGCCGACCATCATCTTTTTGGGCGAACCTCCGGCGGAGGGAACCGCAGCCGGCATCAAGGACCTGGAAGTGTCGCGCATGCAGGGCTACTTCCGGCCCAACTACTTCGTTTCCATGTTCCGCTACGTGCGCGAAAAGGCCTACGAAAGCCAAGCCTTCCCGGCCTACGTGAAGGCCCAACTGGCGGCCGGCAAGAGCTGACCTGATAGGCAGCACGCCCAACTATTGCCTTTCCGCCGGAACGCTGGCTTCCTTTCGTCGCGAAGATTACGGAGGAGCTCGCCTTGGTCGATCCGGCGACATTGATCACTTACGTTGCGGTCGTTCTCGGGTTCGTGTTCATTCCCGGTCCGGCGACGATCCTCACCGTGGCGCGGGCGACGAGTTCGGGCGTCAGGGTCGGCATCGCGACCGGCGCCGGGATCGCGGCTGGCGACCTCATCCATACGATCATGGCGATCGCCGGCATATCGGCGATCATCGCGGCGTCGGCGGTGCTGTTCAGCATCATTAAATACCTGGGTGCCGCCTATCTCGTTTATCTCGGAATCCGTGCCATCCTCGATACGTCGGCAGTGGACCTGGGCACCAAGGGGCTCCCCCTGTCCGCCACAAAAGCCTTTCGCCAAGCGATCCTGGCCGAAGTTCTCAATCCCAAGACCGCCTTGTTCTTTCTCGCATTCCTTCCCCAATTCGTGCGGCTCGAGAACGGGTTCGTGGTCCTGCAACTGATGACCCTCGGTATCGTCTTCGTCCTGTTGGGGCTCGTCAGCACCGTCGTCTTCGCCCTCGGCACCGGCCGGATCGGCCTGTTGCTTCGCCACAATCCGACCGTCCTCAAGTGGCAGGGGAAAGTGGTCGGCGGCATCTACTGCGCCCTCGGTGCGCGCCTGGCACTGCAGGAACGATGACCCAACGCGCTAGGTAACTGCGTGCTCCGCTAACTGATACCAGGCGCCGTAGACCCGTCGTCGGTTCAGACACGATCTGTTAACCCTCTTCCCTTATCTTGGTAGACTCAGAAAACTGTCTCCGGAGACGGTCGCCAGTCGCCATGCCGCAACAACCTTCATCCACAGTCCTTTCAATGGCCGTATTCCTGGCTCTGGTTGTGCCTTCTGGCGCCCTGGCCACCGACAGCGGTCCGGCGGGCGGGGACGGTGCCGAAGGTGTCGCGGCGGAACCGCGCGTCCAGATCAGCAAACGCGATTGCCGGCGCCTGATGGCCCGCCACCGGGCCCGGGGCGACGTAGCCTACAAGCCTGAGGCGGAGATCCGCGGCCGCAAGTTCCTGCCGGCCGACGTCGGCGGGTCGTTTCGCATGCCGCTGCCCGACGTCTTCGAGTTCAACATCACCAAGGACCTGAACTACTACCTCGGCAAGCCGGAGGCCGACGCGGCGGCGGCCCAGGCCGCGGCCAATGCCGCCGACCAGGTGCAAACGGCGGCCAAGGCGGCGGAGACGGCGGCGGCCTCGGCCGAGACCCTGGCCTCGCAAGAGCGCCTTCGTCGCCATCGAGGACGCCACAGCCGCCGTCGCCGCCATGACCGCCGAACGCGATGCGGCCTTGGCCCAAAAAACGGCGCATCCGGAAAGCGCCGCCGATGCCGAAGCCTACACCGCCGCCGAAGCCGCCTTGACCGCGGCGCAGGCCTCCCTGACCAGTGCCGAAACCTCCTACGCGGCAGGCGACTATTCGAGCGCGTCGACCTCGGCACAGTCGGCGTCGACGACCGTTTCGTCGGCCGGCGTCAGCGTGTCGGCGACCAGCACCACATCGACAGCGGCGGCCACCTCGGCAAGCAGCGCCGCGACCAGTGCCCGCACCGCCGCCGACAGCGCCGACCAGTCCGTCGAGACGGCGACCAAGGCGAGCGAGACGGTGAACGCCGCCGGCAGCGCCCAGACCGTCTCCGCCCAGGCCGCGGTGATCGCCGCCGACGAGGCGGTGCAGGGCGCGCAAACGATCTATGACACCGCCGTCGCCGCACCAGCGCCACGAACCTCAACACGTCTGCCGCCAGCGCAACGACGGAAGGGACGGAAGCCACCACGGCCAACTCGGCGACCGAGGCGGCCTTCAAGGAGGCGGCCAGCATCCCCGACATGGCCCTCACCATCGGTACCGTGAAATTCAACATCAAGACCGGGGCCCTCTATTTCAACGGCCAACCCATGAACGACACGGTGACCCTGGAGATCGCCGAGAAATGCCGGTCCATCCTGAAGGGCGCGCGATAGACCTGGATTGCCGGCGTCAACATGCCAAGTGTGATTTCGGCGCGCCTAGCACTCGACGACGTTGACCGCGAGGCCGCCGAGGCTGGTTTCCTTGTACTTGTCCTGCATGTCCTCGCCGGTCTGGCGCATGGTCTCGATGACCGCATCGAGGGATACGAAATGGGTGCCGTCACCCTTCAAGGCCAGCGACGCGGCGTTAATGGCCTTGACCGCACCCATGGCGTTGCGCTCGATGCAGGGCACCTGGACGAGGCCGCCGATGGGATCACAAGTGAGACCCAGGTGGTGCTCGACGGCGATCTCGGCGGCGTTCTCGACCTGCTCGTTGCTGCCGCCCAAGGCCGCCGCCAGGCCGGCCGCCGCCATGGCGGACGCTGAGCCGACCTCACCCTGGCAGCCGACCTCGGCACCCGAAATCGAGGCATTGAGCTTGATGAGAGAGCCGATGGCGGTCGCCGTCAGCAGGAAGTCCCTGACGCCCTTCTCATCGGCGCCGGGACATGATTCCACATAGTAGCGGAGCACCGCAGGGATGACTCCGGCCGCCCCGTTGGTCGGGGCCGTAACGACGCGCCCGCCGGATGCGTTCTCCTCGTTGACGGCGATGGCATAGAGACTGATCCAATCCATGCATTCGTGCGGCAGCTTGGCGTTGACGCCGCGGGCGCTTTCGAGGCCGTCGAGAATCTGCTTGGCGCGGCGTTTGACGTGCAGAACGCCAGGCAGCATCCCATCGCCTTTCATGCCACGTTCCATGCAGTCTCGCATGGCCGACCAGATACGGTCGATGCCGGCGAGCACATCGGCTTCGTCCCGCGCCACCGTTTCGTTGGCGAGCACCATCTCGGCGATGGTCTTGCCTGTATCGCCGCCCGCGGCTAGCAGTTCGGCGGCCGAAGCGAAGGGATAGGGAACCGCCGCGTCGCCGGTCCGCACGTCGTCCGCCGCCGCCATCTCATCCTCGGAGGCGACGAAACCGCCGCCAATGGAGTAGTAGACGGCCTCGGCGAGTTTCACGCCGGCACCGTCGAAGGCCTGGAAGCGCATGCCGTTGGCGTGGGCCGGCAGCGGTTCGCCGTAATCGAAAACGAGGTCGGCGTCGCGGTCGAAGGCGATCACCCGCTTGCCGCCGAGTACGATCGATTCCTGTTCGGTAATTTCTTGGAGGATTGCCGGCACCCGGTCCGGATCGACGCCATCCGGCGTCTCACCCGCGAGACCGAGCAGCACGGCCGTGTCCGACTGATGGCCTTCTCCGGTGAAGGCAAGGGAACCATATAGGCGCACGTGGATACGCGCGATTTCCCCTAAAACGCCGGCGTCGCGGGCCTCGTCGAGGAACCGCCCGGCCGCCACCATGGGTCCGACCGTGTGCGAACTGGACGGACCGATGCCGATCTTTAAGAGTTCGAACAGACTGATGCTCACCGCGTCAACTCCCCGCGCAATGCCGTCCCCTTGCGCGCATCATTCTTGGGGAGCGGATTCCGGGCCCGCGCGGGGGCGACGGGAAATGTCGAGGAGGCGCCTTCCGGCTAGGGCGACCGCCGTCAGGCATCGTCTCCCAGCCTTTCGGTCAGACGTTCCAGGGTATCGCGATCGAGGATCGTTACGGTGCGGCCCTTGCGGGTGATGATGCCGCCACGAGTGAGATCGCCGAGGACACGGGCGACGGTCTCGCGGCTGGCGATGACCGCCTGGGTCGGCGTCGGGTAGATCTCCCAGTGACCGGCAACGGCGGCGCTCGGTTGGGCGATGCGCAGCACCTCGGCGCAGACGCGCTGATGGGCGTTCAGGGTCTTGAAGTCCATCAGGCGTTCCGTCGAACGCCGGATAATGCCGCTCAAGCGGCGCATGACGGTGGCGGCGACGTCGGGGTGATTTTCGAGGAGAGCCCGGAACAGGGGCGCCGTCAACGAGGCCAGGCGGCAATCGGTGATGGCGGTGACGCTGGCCGACCGGGCCTCGCCGTCGACAGCCGAAACCTCGCCGAAAAAGTCCCCCTCACCGATCTCGGCGAAAGAAATCTCCCGTCCGGCCAGGGAATAGCCGGTGACATTGAGTCGCCCGGAAACGACGAACATGACGTCCGTGTTTTCGCTCTGCTTGTCGAAAACGGTTTGTTTGGCTGCGTAATCCCGCCACTGGCACTGCTTGGCCAACGCCATTCTCTCCGGCTTGGGAACCGGCACCAGCAGTTCGATATGGCTGAGCGGATCGCCGTCGTAACCGGTCATGCCGGCCGCCCCCTTCGCCTTCCCTCGTCTTGTTCTTGGCTCCGATCATGCGCCGAAATCGGTTCCCTGCCAACCGTTTCGCGGGAAAACGCGCGTTCCAGAAGACAACGGCAATCGCGGCGCGATCCGATGATGGCCGCCTCCGTTCCCCATGCTATATATCGGCTATGGAAAATCCCTTCGACCTCACCGACCCGCCAGCGCCGGCGCGGCCCCCGGCTCCCGGTCCCCGCGCCTATCTCGCCACCCTCAACGAAACCCAGCTCAAGGCGGTGGAGACCATCGACGGGCCGGTCCTGGTGTTGGCCGGCGCCGGTACTGGCAAGACCCGGGTCCTGACGACGCGGCTCGCCCACATCCTGGTCGAGGGCCGAGCCCGGCCCTGGCAGGTGATGGCCGTGACCTTCACCAACAAGGCGGCCCGCGAGATGAAGGAACGGGTAGCGGCACTCCTCAACGCACCGGTCGAGGGCTGGTGGGTCGGCACCTTCCACGCCATCGGCGCGCGCATCCTGAGGGCCCATGCTGAAGCCGCCGGCCTGAAACCCAACTTCTCGATCCTCGATACCGACGACCAGGTGCGCCTGATTAAGCAGCTGGTCGATGTCCATGAGCTCGACGACAAACGCTGGCCGGCCCGGGTCATCGCATCCACCATCCAGCGCTGGAAGGACCGCGGCCTGACGCCGGACCGGGTGACGCCGGGCGAAGGCGGCGACATCGCCGACGGGCGGATCCTCTCACTCTACGCCGAATACCAGGAGCGGCTGAAAGTCCTGAACGCCGCCGACTTCGGCGACCTCTTACTGCTTTGCCTGCAACTCTTCCAGGACGAACCGGAGATCCTGGCCCGCTACCAGAACCAGTTCCGCTACATCCTGGTCGACGAATACCAGGACACCAACGTGGCGCAGTACCTGTGGCTGCGGCTCTTGGCCCAGGCGCACCGTAACATCTGCTGCGTCGGAGACGACGACCAGTCGATCTATTCCTGGCGCGGCGCCGAGGTCGGCAACATCCTGCGTTTCGAGGAGGACTTTCCGGGTGCGGAAGTGGTGCGCCTGGAGCGCAACTACCGTTCGACGCCGCACATCCTGGCCGCCGCCTCGGGTTTGATCGCGCACAACGACGGACGCCTCGGCAAGACGCTGTGGACCGACGTCAACGAGGGCGAGCCAATCACCGTGAGGAGCGTCTGGGACGGCGAACAGGAGGCCCGCGCCGTCGGCGACACTGTCGAGGCGTTGCATGCCAAGGGCCAGGCACTCAACGGTATGGCGGTACTGGTGCGCGCCAGTTTCCAGACCCGCGAGTTCGAAGAACGCCTGATCACGCTCGGCATACCCTACCGAGTCATCGGCGGCCCGCGCTTCTACGAACGCCAGGAAATTCGCGACGCCATCGCTTATCTCCGGGTCGTCCAGCAGCCGGACGACGACCTCGCCTTCGAGCGTATCGTCAACCTGCCGAAGCGCGGCATCGGCCAGGCAGCCATGCGCACGATCCACCAGTTCGCCCGGGCCGAGGGCCTGCCCCTGACCCAGGCCGTGATGCGGCTCTGCGAGACCGACGAGTTGAGGCCGAAGGTGCGGACGACGCTCGCCGCCTTGATGAACGATTTTTCCCGCTGGCGCCAGATGCTCGAAGTCATGCCGCATCCGGAACTGGCCGGAGTCGTTTTGGATGAATCCGGCTACATGGAAATGTGGCAAAGGAGCAAGGCGCCGGAGGCGCCGGGCCGGCTCGACAACCTGAAGGAAATGATCGTCGCGCTGGAGGAGTTCGAGAACCTGGGCGGCTTCCTGGAACACGTCAGTCTGGTCATGGAAAACGAGGAGAACTTATCGGACGACAAGATGACCCTGATGACCCTGCACGGCGCCAAGGGCTTGGAGTTCGATACCGTCTTCCTGCCGGGCTGGGAGGAAGGCCTGTTCCCGCATCAACGCGCCTTGGACGAAGGCGGCTTGAGCGCGCTCGAGGAGGAACGCCGCCTCGCCTATGTCGGCCTGACGCGAGCCCGCAAGCGCGCCACCATCCTGCATGCCGCCAACCGCCGCGTTTACGGCCAGTGGCAAAGTGCCTATCCGTCACGATTCATCGAGGAAATTCCCGAGGACAATGTGGTTATCGACGCGGAGACCGGCCTCGGCGCCGCCCGGGGTGGTTTCGGCGACGGCTTCGATAACAGTTTCGGTAACGCCTTCGGGTACGGTTTCGGTGACGCGGGATTCCAATCCCGGCGCCGCGTCAACCGCCGGCAAACGCCGCTGATCGAAGACACCGACTGGCGGGTCAGTGAACGGGACGGCCCGTCCCGCACCTTCGAACTGGGTGAGCGCATTTTTCATCAGAAGTTCGGTTACGGGCGCATCGTTTCCATCGACGGCAACAAGCTCGAAATCGACTTCGAGAAGGCCGGCACCAAGAAGGTCATGGACAGTTTCGTGGAAACCGTCTGAGCCATGACGACCCCGACTTTTCTTTGGCGCATCGGAATTTGCGTGCCTGATGGGGTCCGCGAAACCTTCGAAGACTATCTCGAAACCATATCAGCGGCGGTGAGCTCCTTTGAAAACGAGGACGGTGCCGGTTGGACGGTAGAGGGCTTCGCCGATGCCGAGCCGGACGATCGGGCGATCGCCCAGGGTTTGGCGGCGACGGCCCGCAAGGCCGATGTCGAGCCGCCGAAACCGAAGATCGACCTTGTGCCACCCCGGGATTGGCTGGCCGAGAATTTGGCCCAGTTCCCGCCACTCCGGATCGGTCGCTATTTCCTGCACGGGTCGCACTTCGACGGAAATGTACCGGCTGGAGCCTTGGCCATCGAGCTCGACGCCGGCACGGCCTTCGGTTCGGGCGAACATGCGACGACGGAAACCTGTTTGCGTTTCCTCGATCACCTGGCGAGGCGGCGCCGGTTTTCAAGGATCCTCGACATGGGCTGCGGTTCGGGTGTGCTGTCGGTCGCTGCCGCCAAGACCTGGCCCCAAGCGCGGGTCACTGCCAGCAACATCGACGACGAGGCGGCCCGAGTGACGGCGCTCAACGCCTTGGGCAATGGGGTCGGCAAAAGGGTCAAAGCCCTGTGCGGTGTCGGATACGCGTCACCCGTCGTAAGGACACATGCACCCTACGACCTGATACTGGCCAACATCCTGACCCGCCCCCTCGTCGCCATGGCCGGCGATCTCAAGCGCCATCTGAGGCCGGGCGGCATCGCCGTCCTGTCCGGGTTCCTGGAACGCGACTCGCGGCGCGTGGTCTGGGCCCATGAAGTTCACGGACTGAGACAGATCCGAGGCGCAGCGCTGAAAGGCTGGCGGACGGTGCTGCTGTCCCGGTGAATTTGCCGATCTGCGGCGACCGAGGTACTCTTTCGGACCTAAGCAACGACCGGATTTTTCATCATGCCGAGGCACATTGCGGCCAATGCTCTGGGCATCATCCTGGCTGCCGGCTATGCCGGCTACGTGATCAACGCCGAGCGTATCCCCTGGGGCGGCCTCTCGGCGGCGGTCCTATACATGGCGGGCATCGCCGTCCCCATGCTCCACGCCTATTTCAGCATCGACAGCGGTTTCCAGAGGATCGAGGAGGACTACGTCGCCAATCGGCGGCGACCGCCGAGCGATCGACGGGGGCAGCGAATTTCTCCCGGATCACGGGTTCGTCCATGGTCGTTCTCCGTTGGAGTTCGGGTCACTGGATAGCACAGCCAAGAGATGCCGGGAAGGGAGGGACGCCTGGATTCGTGCCGCGTGTTCGGCCATCACGCGCCAATCATCGATGGGTTCTGCCCTCGTGTTGGCAAGATTTCTGCTCATCGGCCTGGTCTTCGTTATAGGCACGGCCGCGACCTCTCCGGTCACGCCGGCCGAACCGGTGACCATGGTCTTCGCCACGGTCGGCACGTCGTCGGCGCGGGTCAGGATATTGGAGGGCCAACTGGCTCCGGAACGGCCCGGTTGGTTCGTCGAACTGTCGCGGCGCGCCGCCGGGTTTTGCGGCGCCGAGATCGATTTCGCCTTCATGCCCTGGGCTCGGGCCTTGAAGATTGTCGAACAGGGCAACGTCGCCGCCGCCTTCAACAGCCGCCACAAAGCCGACCGCGCCCGATACGGGATATATCCGATGAAGGACGGACGACCGGACGAGGAGCGCGCTTCGAAGCGCTATGCCTGTCACGTCTATATCGCGCGAGACTCCGTCGATGCTGGCCTCGTCATCGAAACCGAGATTGCCGGCCGCCGGGTCGTCGTCGAACGCCAGGCTTCGATCCTGCCCGAACTGGAAGAAAGGGGCGCACGCGTCATCGAGGTGGCCAATTACCTATCCATGCTCAGCGCCGTGGCCGGCGGCCGGGTCGACGCTGCGATCGGCATCGACCATAACTTGGACCCGATTCTGAAGCCTCACCCCGACCTTGATGCACGCAACGAGAAAGCCAAGGTGCCGGTCAAAAAAAGTGTCGGCTATGTAATGTTCGCGAGAACCTTCTACGCGGGCCACACAGACCTCGTCGAGTGTTACTGGGACCGATATGCGGATACCCGCAAGTCCGAGTGGTTCACTCATTTGCGCGCAACCTATCGGTAGGCGTCACTCTACCCCGCCGGGGTCGCGGTCTTCGTTGCGGTTCGTAACGCTCATTCACAGGGATAAACGAGGGCGTTTATTGACTCACGTTCGAGCAATCCATATGTCCATCACGCGGCGTGGGGACTGCGTATACGCGCGGAACGAATGGCGTCAGTGAGAGGGGCGACCGGCAATGGTTGAGAACATTTACCGCCTCGAATGCGTGGCTGAGGAAATGGGCAATCTCGTGCAGCCGATCAAGCGGCAGTGGCCCACTTACCCCGTCTACTACGATGGTGCTCGCGGCCTGGTCATCGACTTCCCGAACGCGGCCGAACGGGAAGCGGGCGAGAAGTTCCTGATGCGCAATTTCCAGATCGACAACACGGTCGCCCGCAACGTCGCCCACAGGATCTGCCTCAATTGCGCCTATTGCGATGCGGCACAGTGCCGCCGCTATCCCGAACCCGTCGCGGTGGCCATGGATCACTGGTGCGGCGAATTCAAATTCCCGGACACACTCAGGGTTCGCTGACGGTCCGGCGCCGAAAGCAAGGTGTCTGAACGGTAAACCGGTTGGGAGGGGCCAGGCCCCTCCCGCTCCCGGTTGAAGGCCCGCTTATTCCGCGGATTTCGTTTGTGGCACCGCGGGCGCCGCATAGGGATAGGCGTAGGGGTGCACGTAGCCACCGTACGGATAACCGCCCCAGTAGCCGGGGTAGCCGCCGTAGGGGCCGCCCCAATAGCCGGGGTAACCGCCGTAGCCGGGGTATCCGCCCCAACCAGGGTATCCGCCCCAACCGGGATAGCCGCCC
>Ga0209561_1000060_pt1 | contig 35644 bp, 34 predicted proteins | sample WorMettrBAHAMAS2_FD_187393 | JGI IMG/M metagenome (GOLD analysis project Ga0209561, IMG submission 187393) | Marine gutless worms symbiont microbial communities from Max Planck institute for Marine Microbiology, Germany - Inanidrilus... | ecosystem: Host-associated > Annelida > Digestive system... | reverse complement strand
AATAACCCGCAACATCTCTTCCAGCCGATCGCCGGTCTCAGACAGACGTCGCATATGATCCGGAAGGTCGAAAAATCCAAGCTGTTTCATGGCATCCCCCTCGGAAAGCCATCGAATCACAAAACCGCCAAATTGGCGAGGTTAATGGGGGTGTCCAGGTGTTCGCCGGCACCGAATCCGATCTCCAACCAGAGGTCGTCGACCGGTTCGGGAAACAGCGTGCTCAGGTCCTGGCCGGCCAGGGCCGCAGGGTCGATCCGCAAACTCGGCAGCAGGTCATCGACCAATGCCTGGCGGCCGGGCCGCAGTTTTTTGCCGCGGCGCCGGCCGTACCAACGGGAATCGGTTGCGGGTTGGCTCGCCGTCAAGAAAGGTTGAAGGCCGACCGGATATCGTCGACGAGGTCGGTGCGCTCCCAGGAGAAACCGCCGTCACCGTTGGGAATACGACCGAAATGGCCGTAGGCCGCTGTCCGTTCGTAGATCGGGCGGCTCAGTCCCAGGTGTTCACGGATGCCGCGCGGCGACAGGTCGACGAGCTCCTGGAGGACCTGGGCGAGTTTGTCCTCTTCGTTGTTCTTACCGGTCTCGTGCATGTTGACGTAGAGCGATAACGGCTTCGAGACACCGATGGCATAGGCCAACTGGATGGTGCAGGCCCGGGACAGGCCCGACGCGACGACGTTCTTGGCGAGGTAACGGCAAATATAGGCGGCCGAACGGTCGACCTTGGTCGGGTCCTTGCCGGAAAAAGCACCCCCGCCGTGCGGCGCCGCGCCGCCATAGGTGTCGACGATGATCTTGCGGCCGGTGAGGCCGGCATCCCCGTCGGGGCCGCCGATGACGAAGCGGCCGGTCGGATTGACGTAGAACTCGTCTTCCGGGCACATCCCTCCTTCGGGCAGGGACTTCTCGACATAGGGCCGCACGATCTCGCGGACGTCGTCCTGGCTGAGATTGTCGTCGTGCTGGGTCGAGACGACGACCGACGTGGAGCCGACCGGGCGATCCTGGACATACCGCAGGGTGACCTGGCTTTTCGAGTCAGGGCCGATGCCGGGCAGATCGCCGGCATGGCGGGCATCGGCCAGGGCTTTCAGGATCAGGTGCGAATAGTGGATGGGTGCCGGCATCAGCACGTCGGTCTCGTCGCAGGCATAGCCGAACATCAGACCCTGGTCGCCGGCTCCTTCGTCCTTGTTGCCGGCGGCATCGACGCCCTGCGCAATGTCGGCCGATTGTTTGTGGACGTGGACTTGGACGTCCGAGTTCTCCCAATGGAAGTTCTCCTGGTCGTAGCCGATGTCCTTTATGGCGCGGCGCGCGGCGGCCTCTATCTGATCCTTGGTGATGTCCTTGGAACAGCGAGTCTCACCGGCGAGAACGACCAGGTTCGTGGTCACCAGAGTCTCGACGGCGACACGCGAGACCGGGTCAGCATCCAAGAAAAGATCGACGATGGCGTCCGACACGCGGTCGCAGACCTTGTCCGGGTGTCCTTCGGAAACGGATTCGCTGGTGAAGAGAAAATCTGATTTATGCACGATCTAACCCTCTGGTAAAATGCTCAATCCGATTGGACCGAGGGCCTCAACGTCTGATCGTCGTTGGAAAGAGCCCACTTAGCGCCATTGTTTACGTGGTGGCAAGCGGTCCAAATCCATCCACGGCCGCGCGCTGGCGAGCGGCGGTCGTTTTTGGCAAGGTTTGCAGAACCCGTCAAGGTCAATGAAAGCCTGGATGCCTCGAGGCGCCGTTTCACGCCTCGAACCGGTGTCGCCGGGGGCGCATATTCACGCCCCGCCGTCCGGCCCGGACCGGATACCGGACGGCCGGCGAAAGACCAGCGAAAGGACCACTACGAAAACCAACACCATCGCCGTGATCCAATCGCCCCATCGGCCATAGGGCGGTGCCGAGGCAAGGCGCACCGGCAGGCCGCTATCGAGAGTGCCCTGGCGGCCCAAGTCCAGACGCTTGATGATCCGACCATAGGGATCGGTGACCGCGGAAATGCCTGTGTTGGCGACACGGACCAGTGGGATACCCATCTCGATAGACCTGAGGCGTGCGGCCGCCAAATGCTGATAGGGTCCCGCCGACATGCCGAACCAGGCGTCGTTGGTGACATTCAAGAGCCACGCCGGCCTCGAACCCAGGGCCGTGACCTCGGCTGGGAAGATCACTTCGTAGCAGATCAGCGGCGCCACCGGCGGCAGCCCGGGGATGTCGAGAACCGGCGAACCGGAACCGGGCGAAAAGTCGACCCGCCCCGCCGTCAGCTTGGAGAAACCGAGAATACCGCGCATTGGCACGTATTCTCCGACCGGCACCAGATGGACTTTGTCATAGGTGGCGCTCAGCACTCCACCGTCATCGATGACGTGGAGGCTGTTCCAGTAGGCCGGGCCGCCCTCGCCGCCGAGTTCCCCGCGCGGCGCCCCGGTGATCAGGTGTCCGCCCTTGGGCGCGATGCTGCCAAGCAGCCGGATCAGCGGCGGATCGTGGGACAGGTTGAAGGGCACCGCGGTCTCGGCCCAAATGATATGGGTCGGCCCCTCTCCGGGCTTGGCCGGGCTCCGGCTCAGATCGATCTGTGTCTTCACGTGCGAAGCGCGAAGGTCCGCTTTCCACTTGAGGTGCTGGGGGATGTTCGGCTGCACGAGGCGCAGGCGCACACCGTCGACCCAGGCCGGTTCAACCGCCGACAAGCGCCAATGGCCGGCAGCGAAGACCAGCGCCAGCAAGCCGAAACCGGCGGCGACCGTTCCCCACCGCCGCAGGGCCGGAGCCTGGTCGATCACGGCGAGGGGGCATGTGGCGGCGATCAGGGTCAGCAGACCCAGCACGTAGACGCCGCCGAAACCGACAAACTGGACCATGGTATCGGACCCATCCCAGACGGTGCCGATGAGGTTCCAGGGCAGGCCGGTGAAGATCCACCCGCGGATCCATTCCGACGTGGCCCACAGACCGGCGAACAAGCAGATTCTGCCAAGGACCGACAGGTTCAACCGCCGCTCAAAAAGCCACAACAGCAGGGCGACGGTACCCGGAAACAAGGCCAGCCCGGCGGCCAGCGCAGCAACGGCGAGCGGCGCCAATAGCCCATAAGTGGCTGCGTCGACGAGGAAGGCATGGGCGATCCAATAGAAGCCGGCGGCGAAATGGCCGACCCCGAACCACCATCCGGCAGCGAACGCGGAGCGGGCCCGGCCGGCAGATTGGATCGTCAGCAAGAGACCCGTAAAGCCCGGCACGATCAAGAGGAACCAGTTCCAGGGCGGCAACGCGAAAGCGGTCAGGGCCCCCAGCAAGAGGACGACCAGCCAAAGGCGCCAGCCGATCAGGCCGGCGAAACGATACCTAAGATCATGAAGGGTCCGGCGGTCGGGCGGGGTCATCGTAGCGGCCGGTCGTTCCTGCGGATTTCGATGCGATCAGTCTTGAGTGCTTCTCGACGGCGGCTTCTTGCCGGTTCTTTTCATACGGAGGCGGCGGATACGGTGGGGATCGGCATCGAGAACCTCGAACTCCAGACCCGAGGGATGACGGATCAATTCGCCGCGGATGGGGACGCGCCCGGCCAGGGAAAAGACGAGACCGCCCAGGGTATCCAGGTCTTCGCGCTCCTCTTCCGAGAAAACTTCGCCGAACTCCTGCTCCAGGGCCTCGATGGTGACCCGGGCATCCGCATTATAGCTACCGTCGGACGTCTTGATCAGACGCGGTTCCTCCGAGTGGTCATGCTCGTCCTCGATTTCACCGACGATCTCTTCGACCAGGTCCTCAATCGTCACCAGCCCGTCGACGCCGCCGTATTCGTCGACGACCAGCGCCATGTGCGATCGCGACACGCGCATTTCCAGCAACAATTCCAGAACCTGCATGGACGGTGCCACGAAGAGCACGTTGCGGATGATCTTGTCCGGCGTGAACTCCGCTTCCTTGCCGCGCCATGCGAGCACGTCCTTGGCGTGGATGAATCCGATGGAGTCATCGAGTGTGTCCTTGAAGACCGGCAGCCGCGAATGACCTTCCCGGGTGATCAAATCGATGATTTCCGTTAACGCCGTATCCTCGTCGATGGCGATGATATCGACCCGCGGGACCATCACGTCATGAACGTCGCGGCTCCTCAGTTCCAGGATATTGGCGAGCAGCGCCCTTTCCTCGGCGGTAATCGGGACTTCCTGTTCCTCGCGCTCTTCCAATAATTCCTCGAGCGTATCGCGCGGCGAGGAGTCGCCGTTGCCGAACTTGAGGATCGACCGCAACCATTTCCGGGGGCCCGGACTGGAGGTTTCGGTGTCGGGCACCGTGCTCTCTTGGTTGCGACTGGCCGCCGGGTCGTTCATGGGTCCGTTCTCCCCTCCGGTTTCGGACCCGGGCCCCGGTAGGGGTCGGCGATGCCCTGCGTTGCCAGGGCGTCTCTTTCCAGTTCTTCCATCACAGCCGCATCTTCTTCTTCGATGTGGTCGAATCCAAGCAGGTGCAGCATACCATGGGCAACCATATGTGTGAGATGGTCGGTCATGGCCTTGCCTTCGGCGATGGCTTCGCGCTCGACGGTCTCGTAGGCGACGATGATGTCGCCGAGCAAAACCGGCGCATCCGGTGGCAGGGCATCCACCGCGCCGGCGTCGAGTGACGCAAAGGACAGGACATTGGTGGGTCCATCACGGTCGCGGTATTCCCGATTGAGCTCGCGGATACGGGCATCACTGGTCAAAGCGACGCTGGTTTCGCAAAACCGTTCCCCAAAGGCATGGTCTTTCATATGAGATGAGGCCGAGGCAAAAGCGGCGGCAGCGGCCGTCACACAGAGATCGATGGGATCCGCCGGCAGTGCGTACCAATCGTCGGACTCGACCGCAACGTCGGTATTCAGGCGCTCCCCGCCCGGTACCCAACCGGGTTCAGTCTTTTGACCCTGTGCTTTCCCCATCCCCACCCGGCTCCGATTCGTAGCGTGCGCCCGCGCGCCGCCTCGTTTCGACTTCCATATAGGCGTCGACGATACGGGTCACCAGCGGATGGCGGACGACGTCGCCGGTGCCGAAGGTGATGAACCGAACGCCCTTGACCTCTTGCAGCGTCTCCATGGCGTCCCTCAGGCCGGAACGGATGCCCCGGGGCAGATCGACCTGAGAGAGGTCGCCGGTGATCACCATCCGTGAGTTCTCGCCCAGCCGGGTCAGGAACATCTTCATCTGGACGGCAGTGGTGTTCTGCGCCTCGTCCAGAATGACGAAGGCGTTGGCCAGGGTACGGCCCCGCATGAAGGCCAGCGGCGCCACTTCGATTTCGCCGTTCTCCAGGCGCTTGACGACCTGCTGGGCGGGCAGCATGTCGTAGAGCGCATCGTAGAGTGGCCGCAAATAAGGATCGACCTTCTCGCGCATGTCACCGGGCAGGAACCCGAGTTGTTCGCCGGCCTCGACGGCCGGTCGCGACAATATGATGCGGTCAACGTCGCCGCGCACCAGCAACTCGACGGCCTTGGCCACGGCCAAGTAGGTCTTGCCGGTTCCGGCCGGGCCCTGGCCGAACACCAGCTCCGCCTGGTCGATGGCCCGGAGGTATTCGGCCTGTAGGGGCGAACGCGGCGAAATCTTGCGGTTGCGCGTATTGACAGTGACGTTGACGTCCTCGACCCGGCCGTTCGGCGCCTTCGCCATTCTCAGTGCGCCGTCGACCTCGGATTGATCGAGGGGCAGCCCCTTTTCGAGCCGCCCGTAAAGATTGTCGAGGACATCACAAGCAGCGGCAACTGCCGCGCTCTCGCCGGAAAAGGTCACCTCGTTCCCGCGCGCATGGGCGGTCACACCCAGGACTTGTTCGACACGGGCCAGATGGGCATGGTGGGAGCCGAACAATTGCATGGCGAGGCCGTTGTCGTCGTAGACCCGTTTTGCCGAAGGTGTCTTGCCGGCCTGGTCGTTGCGCGGCGATTTCAGGTTCTGCGATCGTGTCGCCACTAGCCGAAATTCCTCTTCTGGTCCGGGCCGTCCGACTGGCCGGCAATGCGCGCGCCCAGGCTGTTGCCGTGCGCCGATGTGATCTCGAGATCGACGAAGGTCCCCATCGTTTCGGCCGGGGCGTCGACGTGAACGGCCTGCATATAAGGGCTGCGTCCAACCAGTTGGCCCGGATGCCGTCCCCGGTTTTCGAGTAGAACCGGCATGACGATGCCGACGCAGGATTCGTTGAAGGCCCGCTGTCCGGCGTTGAGCCGGTTTTGCAGTTCCGTCAACCGTTCGCCTTTCACCGGCTCGGGCACCTGGCCGTCGAGCGCCGCCGCCGGTGTCCCGGGCCGGGCGCTGTATTTGAAGGAATAAGCCTGAATGAACCCGACCTCGTCGACCAGGGCGAGCGTTTGATCGAAATCGCTATCCGTTTCGCCGGGAAATCCGACGATGAAGTCAGACGATAGCGCGATATCGTTGCGTGCCTCACGCAGCCTGTCGACGAGGCGCCGGTAGTCGTCGGCGGTATGGCGCCGGTTCATGGCCTTGAGAATCCTGTCCGAGCCGGATTGCACCGGGAGGTGGATGAACGGTGCCAAAGCCGGGATATCCCGGTGGGCGGCGATCAGTTCGTCATCCATGTCGGCCGGATAAGAGGTCGTATACCGGATGCGCTCGAGCCCGTCGATCTCCGCCAGTGCCGCGATCAGGCGGCCGAGACCCCAGACCTCTCCCTTGGACTCGCCGTGATAGGCATTGACGTTTTGTCCGAGAAGCGTGATCTCGCTGATACCCGCATCGACCATGCCGCGCGCCTCGTCCAGGACCTGTCGCGCTGGGCGCGAATACTCGGCGCCGCGCGTATAGGGAACGACACAGAACGTGCAAAACCGGTCACAGCCTTCCTGAACGGTCAGAAATGCCGAAAATCCGCTCTTGTGGTCCGGCGCGGGCAACGTGTCGAATTTCGAACGAGCCGGGAAATTGGTGTCGAGGACGCGGCCTGAATCGCGATGCGCCCTGGCGATCATCTCGGGCAATCGGTGGTAGGTCTGGGGCCCGAAAACCAGATCCACGTAGGGCGCGCGCCGGAAAATCTCTTCCCCTTCCGCCTGCGCGACGCAACCGCCAACGGCGAGAACCATGCGCTCGCCCCGTTTTTCATGCTCGTTTTTCTGAACGCGCAGCCGGCCCAAATCGGAGTAGACCTTCTCGACCGCCTTCTCGCGGATGTGGCAGGTGTTGAGGATCACCAAGTCGGCGCTTTCCGCGTCGTCGGAAAGTTCGTAGCCGAGCGGAACCAGGACATCGGCCATGCGCTCTGCGTCATAGACGTTCATCTGGCAGCCGAAGGATTTTATGTGGAGCTTTTTCAACGGTCCAATCTTCACGGCGTGCTGGCCACGCGCAACCCGATGCGGGTTCGACGATCCATTTTGGCGGCGACCGGCGGCACCGTTCCACGAACCAACAATCGTGGGTCCCGGTTACGGTGATAGGTGGCACCCGTCGAATTCATGTCAAGCGCAGAGGCGATCAAGGATCATCAGCCGTCGGCGTCAATGGGCACGCAGTAGAGTTCGAGACGGTGGCCGACCAGTTTCATGCCGTGTTTCTTGGCGATCTGCTGCTGCAGTTTCTCGATTTCGTCGTTCTTGAACTCGATGACATGGCCGGATTTCATGTCGATCAGATGATCGTGGTGTTCGTCGGTGATTTCCTCGTAACGGGCCCGCCCATCACCGAAGTCATGGCGCTCGATGATACCGGCCTCCTCGAACAAACGGGCGGTGCGGTAGACGGTCGCGATCGAGATCCGCGAATCCAGAGCGCTGGCCCGCCTGTAGACCTCCTCCACATCCGGGTGATCGGATGCATCCGACAGAACGCGAGCGATGATGCGTCGCTGCTCGGTCATCTTCATGCCTTTTTCGACACAGATTTGTTCGATTCTTGAAGACGTCATTGCCGTTCCTGCGTTTGCACTCCCCCCACGATCAGCGCGCAGTATACCCCTTGGCTCTGAGCGCCACAATCATAGGCGACCAGGGTCTTTGTCGGCGCCAGTCGGCCGGCATGACGAGACTGGGATGGACCCGCAATCACGCTTTTTTTCTTGGTTTGGTTCCGAGGCCGATCTTCTTGGCCAGGTTGGAGCGGTGTTTCGCGTAGTTCGGCGCCACCATGGGATAATCCGAGGGCAGTCCCCACCTTTCCCGGTATTGTTCCGGCGACATATTGTAGGCGGTTTTCAGATGCCGTTTCAGCATCTTCAATTTCTTGCCGTCCTCAAGACAGACGATGTAGTCGGGGAAGATCGACTTCTTGATGGCGACCGCCGGCTTCGGACGCTCCGGTTCACCGTGGCCGGTGCCGACACTTGCGAGAGTGGCGTAGACGTCGCATATCAGTTTGGAAAGATCGGCCGGCGTAAGGGTATTGTTTCCGGCATGCGCGGCAACGATTTCGGTTGTGAATTCCAAAAGCTCGCTTTGGCTAGGTTTGTCACCCATGAAAACTGACCCTCAATACTAAACTATTATCTCTCACGGAAATTCGACTTTTGACTTCCGAATTCTAGTTCTTTCTTATTTTCGCGATACCATTACTTATATCTTAAATACGAAAAAGCAATCAAGATAATAAACACCGGTAACCATGGACAAAAAACCTGACAAACACGTCGATCAGTTTATCGATATAACCGGCGACGTATGTCCGATGACCTTCGTCAGGACGAAACTCAAGATCGAATCCATGGGCCCCGGCCAAGTCCTCGAGGTCCGGCTCAAGGGCCGGGAACCGCTCGAAAACGTTCCCCGATCGGCCGCCGAACACGGTCACACCATCCTGTCCCTGGAACCGGAGGACCCGGGTGCGCCGGCGGATGCGGTGCATCATCTGTTGATCAGAAAAAGCGAAACCTGATCGCAAGGACATCGCGCCCCGGTGTTCACGGAGCCGCTTCAGGGCCGGAGTCGCCCTCCATTTTTGGGGATGATGGCGTCGGGCGGCCTCAGATAAAGCGGCGCCGGAGGCGGCGGCATTTCGTCCGGGCGCCAGCGCCGGGCGGTGATCGCCGCCACGTTCCTGGCATTCGGTATCCCTTCAGACCGGCCGACAACACAGTCTACGCCGGCCGAATTCAACAGCGCCGCAGCCGCGTCCGCCGCGTCGCCGATCACCGTCAGCCCGGTGCCGACCGAGATTCTCGAAACCCGCTCGGCAAGGCGGTCCGGTGCGATCGCCTCGGGGGCCCCCAGAGCCGTCCGTTGGGGTCCGAAACAATGGACGAACAGATCGTCCCGCTTTGAATCGAGGGCGACGATCAGGCCGCCCTCGGTCTCCGAGAGCAGGGCCCCCTCGGCAATGGCTTCGGTGGTCGTCACGCCGAGGCAGGGTGTACCGAGCGCCAAGGCCATGCCGCGCGCCGCGGCCAGGCCGATCCGAAGGCCGGTAAAGGCGCCCGGTCCGATGGTGACGCCGATGGCGTCGAGTTCCGTCGGATCCGTTTCAGAGGCGGCCATAACCGTCTCGATCATCGGCACCAGCGCTTCCGATTGCCCGCGGGCCATGCTTGCGAAGCGCTCGGCGACCGTGGCGTCACCGTGCCGCACCGCCGCCGAGCATCCGAACGTCGCCGTATCCATCGCCAGGATCCGCGGCCTATCCTTTCCGGTCGTGTCCGATCCGGTCAAACGACACCTCACATCCATACTTTTTCGTTTGTCTTCATGAGCTTGCCAGAAATGGGGTCGTATCCCACCGGCATTGGCAGAAGTATGCCATTTGTGTACGGTGGGAAAAGACAGAAGTGTGAATGCGCCGATCGTTGCGACCGTGCGCACCGGAGGAAACGGAATGAAGTTGTTACAGAAGACCGTTTCGGGCTGGGCTCGAAGCATCGTCTCGGCTGGCCTGCTGGCCGGTGCCAGCTGGCTGGCCCCGATTATCGTACCCGAGGCCTCTGCCGCCTCCTCGGCCGTCGTCATCATGTATCACCGATTTGGCGAAAGCGACCACCCGTCAACCAACACCACCATCGAACAGTTGGATTCGCACATCGAGGAACTTAAAACCGGCGATTATTCCGTCCTGCCGCTGCCCGAGATCATCGATGCGATCCGGGAGAACCGTCCACTCCCCGACAGGACCGTCGGTATCAGCATCGATGACGTTTACCGTTCCGTTTACGACATCGCCTATCCGCGCTTCCAAGAAGCCGGATTACCGTTCACGATCTTCGCCGCAACCGGGCATCTGGATCAACGCTCGTCCGGTTTCCTGAATTGGGACCATATCCGGGAAATGCGGGATGCCGGCGTGACAATCGGCCACCACACGGTCACCCACCTGCACATGCCGAGGGCGCCCCTCGAGAAGAATACTGCGGAAATCGTGCTTGCGGCGAAGCGGTTCGAGAAGGAACTGGGTTCAATACCGCGTCTGTTCGCCTACCCCTATGGCGAGACCAGTCAGGGGATTGCCAAGATGGTAGAAGATCAGGGGTTTGCCGCCGCCTTCGGACAGCACTCCGGCGTCATCGGCGGCATGCGCGACATGTATTACCTGCCCCGCTTCGCCATGAATGAAAAATACGGCGACCTCGCCCGTTTCCGCCTGGCTGCCAACGCGCTGGCACTGCCCATTTCCGATTTCACACCGACCGACCCGGTGGTTGGCACGGACAACCCGCCGGCGGTCGGTTTTACCGTCGCAACCGGGGTCGATACCTTGCAAAGGTTGAATTGTTTCGCCTCACACGAGGGCCGGGCGCGGCTTGAAAGGCTGGGCCCGGTCCGTTTTGAGGTGCGTTTCCAGAAAGCCTTTCCGAAAGGGCGGACGCGTTTGAATTGCACGTTACCGACGGGCAACGGCCGCTGGCGGTGGCTCGGCTTCCAGTTCGTGCGACCGTGAGAGAGGGGATGGTGCTCCGGGGGCGCCGGGCGATTAGGTCACCGGCTCTTTGTTGTCGCCTTGCAGCCGCGCGCCGTCGAAACGCCTGAGTTTGTTGACGATGATGATCGAGCGCAACGTCTTGACGTATCCCTGGCCACGCTCCGAATAGCGGGTCAGGGTTTTGGTCAGCGCCATGCCATCGAGCTTTTCACCCTGTTTTCTCAACTTCGCCCGGAGGCTTCTCAGTTCCCGGTAGGCGCGATGCGTATTGAGGTTGCGCGCGTAGGCCCGCACCGAGGCGAGCAGGTCCTTGAAGATTTTGACCTTGTGGCGTTTGCCGGCGTCCCGCTTGTTGGGCACGATGCCCTGGCTGTTGCCGAAGGTCCATTCGCCGAACATGGCGTTGCCTTCACGGACGAACCGCGACGTCCCCCAGCCGCTCTCTTCGGCAGCCTGGGCCAGGGCCAATGACGGCGGAATGGCATCGACCCGCTTGATCAGTTCGTCGATGTCGCCCCTCTTGGCCCGGTATTGTTCGGCCATGACGATCAGCCATAAGCGGTCGATCGGGCCCAGTTCCTTACCGGTGCGCAGGCGGCTGCGCAAGTCCCAGAGACGCCGGCGATCGGCCGATATCTCCTCGTTGACCTGAAGAACCAGCGGCAGCACCGTCTTGAAGAAAAGCGCCTTGCGCTTGGGCACCTCGCGGATCTCGCCGAGATCATCGGGTAGGCTGGCGAGGAAGACGCGGGGCACCGGAGTCCCTTTCTCGCCGATGGACTTGAGGTCATAGCCCAGGTTCTCGAAGGTTTTGGTGAGGTTTTCCGCCGTCTCGAGGGGGGCGGGAACCCGCTTGCGACCCGGTGAGCGGATGTGGACCGCGGGCAACAGGGCTTCCGAACCGCGCGCCTTGACCGGCAGGAATCCGGCGGCGCCGGCCACATCCATGTCGCGCAGCACCAGCTCCAAATCGGCTTTCGGCGCGGCCGTTGTGCCCTCGGGCGGATTAACCACGGCGAGGACGGCTAGGCCGCCGACAAGGCTCGCGGCGAAAATCAACGCACTTCGTTCAAACACTCGTTCCATCGACCGTCCCATTCGTTCACAGCATTCGACAAACCGCATGTGGAGCGGTTCGCGGCTAGATCCGACATGTTCATTTTTGGATTTTTCGCCCGTTCAGTTCCCCCAATAGAACCAGCGGCCGGCCAGTGGCGGGGTGTCTAACACATCCCGTGAAAAAATTCAAGATGTTGCGATGCAAAAAATATCATGTTGCGACGCAGCATCTCGCGCAAGGGTCTTTTTTATTCGACGGCGCGAACCTCGGTGACTTCCGGTACGTAGTAGCGAAGCATGTTTTCGATGCCGTGCTTGAGCGTCGCCGTGGAACTGGGACAACCGGCGCAGGCACCCTGCATGTGCAGGTAAACGATACCGTCCTCGAAGCCTTTGTAGATGATGTCGCCGCCGTCCTGGGCGACGGCCGGGCGCACCCGGGTGTCGATCAACTCCTTGATTTGACGGACGGTTTCATCGCCCTCGACCGCATCGCTGTCGCCGTCGGCGGCCGTCCCTTCGATGACCGGGCGGCCCGACTGGAAATGCTCCATGATGGCGCCGAGGATCAGCGGCTTCATCATGTCCCAATCCTTGTCCTCGGACTTCGTTACCGTGATGAAGTCAGAACTCAGGAATACCCCCTTGACGCCATCGGTGGCGAAAAGGCTGGTCGCCAAAGGCGATGGGCCGGCTTCCTCGACGGACATGAAATTGGCCGTTCCGGATCCCATGACCGTGCGCCCGGGAAGAAATTTCAACGTCGCCGGATTCGGCGTATTTTCCGTTTGTATGAACATCTGTGACCTCTTCTAGCCTTTCCGGTTCCCGTCGCTCCGGAGCACCATGCGGCATCGTGCGATTGCGGTGTTCCCTAGATGGTCTCACTGCCGCCCCGGATCAACCCTTTGCGAAGCCCCCGCATGCTCCGCCTGGCCACGGCCGGCTCACCCGTCAGTATAGTCGATCCGGACCGCCGATGGGAGGACGAAGACGGCTCGGCGCGCCCGGCCCGGCCGTCTCATGCTAAACGCCCAGGAAGCCGACGATTTCGTGGATCTCCTTGAGGACCGGCTGGGCGATGGCCGCCGCCTTCTCCGCGCTCTGCCCGAGGACGGAATCGATCTGATCCGGTTGCGCGAGCAGGCGCCTCAGTTCGTCCTGGATCGGGCCGAGACGGGCGACGGCCAAATCGGCCAGCGCCGGCTTGAAAACACCGAACCCCTGGCCGCCGAACTCCTGAAGGACCGCGTCGACCGGCTTGTCGTCCAGCGCCGCATAGATGCCGACGAGATTCGCCGCCTCGGGCCGCCCGTCCAGTCCAGCGGCCTCGCCGGGCAGGGGTTCCGGGTCGGTCTTTGCCTTGCGGATCTTGCGCGCGATGGTGTCCGCATCATCGGTCATGGTGATGCGCGACGCGTCCGACGGGTCCGACTTGCTCATCTTCGAGGTGCCGTCCTTCAAGGACATGACCCGCGTCGCCTCGCCGAAGATCAGCGGCTCGACGACCGGGAAGAAGTCGACCTTGAAGTCGTGGTTGAACTTCTGGGCAATGTCGCGGGTCAGCTCCAGGTGCTGTTTCTGGTCCTCGCCGACCGGCACGTGGGTCGCCTTGTAGGCCAGGATGTCAGCGGCCATCAGGTTCGGATAGGCATAGAGCCCGACCGACGCCCGCTCCTTGTCCTTGCCGGCCTTCTCCTTGAACTGGGTCATGCGGTCGAGCCAGCCGAGCCGGGCTACACAATTGAAGATCCAAGCCAGTTCCGCGTGGGCCGACACCTGGCTCTGGTTGAAGATGATGTTGCGTTTCGGGTCGACGCCGGCGGCGATCATGGCGGCCGCCACCTCGCGGGTATTGGCGCGCAAGTCGTTCGGGTCCTGCCACATGGTGATGGCGTGCAGGTCGACGACACAGAAGATGCAATCGTATTCGTCCTGCAGGCGGACCCAGTTGCGGATGGCGCCGAGGTAGTTGCCGAGATGGAGGTTTCCGGTCGGCTGAACGCCGGAGAATATCCGTTTCATGGGAGCACCCCTGGTCGAAGTCTGTTCCGTCGGTCCCTTAGGATCGGGCGCCGTTTTATGGCCCGGCGGGGCGAGGGGGTCAAGCCGCCTCCGTGGAGCGCCGTCGAAGCTCGGCGAGATCCCGCCAACTGGCGGCACCGAGCAGTTGCGCAAGGAGGCCGAAGAGACCGACACCGCCGACCACCAAGCCGGTGAGGGCCACGATGCGGGCTGCGTCTCCGCCTTCCAGCATGGGCGCCAGGCTCTCTGCGCCGAAGGCGAGGGCGGTGGCCATCAGGAGAGCGGCGATGACGATGCGGGGTGCGCGTGTGTTGAGTCTGGCGTCCGTGCTCAAATGGCCGCGCTGGCGGAGCACCCAGGCCAGGGCGAGGGCATTGATCCACGCCGACATCGACGATGCCAGGGCGATGCCGACGTGTCCCCAGACCTGCATCAGGATCAGGTTGAGGACGATATTGACGACCATGGCGACGGCGGCGATGCGCACGGGCGTTACGGTATCCTCGCGGGCGAAAAAGCCGGGCGCAAGGACGCGGATCAGCACGTACGCGGGAAGGCCCGTCGCGTAGGCCGCCAACGCCGCCGCTGTCGCCGACGCGGCCGCCCGGTCGAAAGCGCCGCGCTCGAAGAGCACCGAGACGATGGGGTCGGGGATGGCGATCAACGCCGCTGCCGCCGGCAAGGTCAGCAGCAGGGCGAACTCGAGACCGCGGTTCTGGTTGTGCGTGGCGGCTGCCGTGTCGCCGGCGGAAAGCTGCCGTGACAGGGTCGGCAACAGCGCCGTGCCGACGGCGACACCGACGACACCGAGCGGCAGTTGGGTGACGCGGTCGGCATAATAGAGGTAGGAAACGGCGCCGTCGGCAACCAGCGAGGCGAGGATGGTGCCGATCAGGAGATTAATCTGATAGAGGCTGGCTCCGAAGACGACGGGTAGGATGCGCCGACCCAGCAAGCGCACCTTCTCCGACAGGCGGGGGCGGACCAGGCGCACGGAAAAGCCGGCGCGGCGGCAGCTGTAGACCAGCCACAGGAATTGGACGATGCCGGCGACCGTCACCCCCCAGGCGAGGACGTGGCCGGGCGTGGCACCGAAACCGGCGAAACCGAGCAGGGCTGCGATCAGGGTCAGGTTGAGCAGCACCGGTGCGGCGGCAGCGGTGGCGAACCGGTGCAGGGAATTGAGGACACCCGATTGCAGGCTGACCAAGGAGATGAAAAAGAGATAGGGAAAGGCGATGCGCGACAGTTCGGTGGCCAGTTCCATCTTGCCGGCGACCGCATCGAAACCGGGCGCCAGCACGTACATGGCCCAGGGCATGACGATCTCGATCACGGCGACGAACAGGGCCAGGCCGATGGCCAGTACCGTGAATGCTTGGTCAGCGAAACGCTTGGCCGCATCGCGTCCCTCGGTCTCCAGCAGGCCTGAGAAGATGGGGACGAAGGCGGCACTGAAGGCGCCTTCGGCGAATAGGCGGCGGAACAGGTTGGGGAAGCGGAAGGCGACGAAGAAGGCGTCGGCCACGGTTCCGGCGCCTAAGAAATTGGCGATCAGGATATCGCGGACGAACCCGAAGACCCGGCTCAAAAGTGTGAAGGCGCCGACCGTCGAAATGGCACGCATCAAGTTCATGGCGCTTCGGTACCGCAGCAATGTGGTCGGCAGAAGGCAGGATCGGATGCGAAAACGATGTCCGCGCCCTTATTCCGCAGCGGCGGCATCATTCCCCGACGGGCTGTTTTTCGTTCGTGTCTTTCGGACGGCCGGTTCGCCACCTTTGTTCCCGCCGGCGTCATTCTTGCCGTTACCCCCGGCGGGGTCTTCGATGGCCCCCAGCAGGGCGCTCCGGATCGACTGAGCCTTGGTTTCGCCCTCCACTTTGAGGCCGAAGATGTCCTTTACGTAGAAGACGTCGACGGCTCGTTCGCCGTAGGTCGAGATATGGGCGCTCGAAATCTGCAGACCGTTCTCGCTGAGCGCCCGGGTCACGTCATAGAGAAATCCGACCCGGTCGCGGCCGTTGATCTCGATAACGGTGTGATTCCGGCTGGCCTTGTTGTCGATGAGAACCCGGGGCGGCACCCGGAACACCTGGGTGCGGCTAGAAAGCGCGCGCTCCCGGGCATCGGCGATCTCGCGGGCCGGATTGATGCGTCCGCGCACCGCATCCTCGATCCTCTTTTCGAGCCGCGCAACGTCGCCGCCGACACCGAAGGCGTTGCCGTCTGTGCTTTGGATACAGAAGGTGTCGAGGGCCATGCCGTTGGTCAGGGTCTGCACCTTGGCATCCACGATCGAGGCGCCGGATAGAGACATGGCCCCGGCGATGGCGGCGAACAGGCCGGGATGGTCCGGTGCATAAACGATGATTTCGCTGGCGTCACGTTCGGGCATGGCATGGCATTCGATCTCGAGCGCCTCGCCGGAAGCGGCCGAGCGTCGGATCAAGTGGGCGTGGCGCAGGTGGGTCTCGGTATCGAGGCCCAACCAGTATCCCTTGTGGCCGAGGGCCAGATGGTCGGTGATCTCATCCTCCGTCCAGTTCTTCAGTTCGAGCCGCAACCGCTCCTGGGCCTGGGCGACGCGGTTTTTGCGGGCGGCTTCGGTGCTGTCACCGGCGAGAACCTCAAGGGCCCGCCAATAGAGTTCGCGTAACAGGCCGGCTTTCCACTCGTTCCAGACACCGGGCCCGACAGCGCGGATGTCGGCGACCGTGAGGATGAGGAGAAGACGCAAGCGTTCCGGCGATTGCACGAGCTCGACGAAATCCGAAACGGTTTTCGGGTCGTCGATATCGCGCTTGAACGCGGTGCGGCTCATGGCCAGGTGCTCGAGGACAAGCCACGACACCGTCTCCGTTTCCCACGCCGTCAAGCCGAACCGGGGCCCGAGCTTGAGGGCAATCTCGGCGCCGATCTCGGAATGGTCGCCGCCGCGGCCCTTGGCGATATCATGGAGCAATACCGCCGTATAGAGGACGCGGCGCGACTGGACTTTGCTGATCACCGCATGGGAGACCGGATGATCTTTTTCCAAGCGGCCCGTTTCGATACCGTAAAGGATGCCGATGGCCCGGATTGTATGTTCGTCGACGGTATAGACATGGTACATGTCGTACTGCATTTGGGCGACCACCCGGCCGAAATCGGGAACGAAACGGCCGAAAACGCCGGCCTCGTTCAGGCGCATCAGGGTGATCTCCGGATCGGGGCCGGTGAGCACCTCCATGAACAGCTGATTGGCGTCCGGATCGTTGCGCAGTTTGGCGTTGATCAGCTTAAGGTTTTGCGTGACTGCGCGCAGCGCTTCGGGATGGATGTCGAGGCCGTGTTTTTGGGCCAATTGGAAAAGCTGTAACAGCTTGATCGGTTGACGCTGGAAGTCCTCGTCGGTTTCCACGTTGAGGCGTCCACCGTCGACACGGAACCCCTCGACGGCCTTACGCCGGAAACGGAAATTATCGAACCAGGCGGCGCCGCGCTTTTTCTTGTGTTGTTCCTCGAGGACGGCGCAGAGGATCCGGGTCAGGTCGCCGATGTCCTTGGCGACCAGGAAATAGTGTTTCATGAAACGCTCGACACCGCGCGTACCGGCCCGGTCGCGGTATCCCATGCGCTGGCCGATCTCGTCCTGGACGTTGAACGTCAGACGCTCTTCCGGACGCCCGACCAGATAGTGAAGATGGCAACGGACCGTCCACAGGAAGTTCGAGGCCTTGGCGAAGCGCCGCGCGTCTTCCGCCGTCATCACGCCGTTGGCGACGAGGCCATCGGCGTCATCGGCTTTGTAGAGGTATCGGGTAATCCAGTAGAGGGTCTGGAGGTCCCTGAGCCCGCCCTTGCCTTCCTTGATGTTGGGCTCCAACACGTAGCGGGTGTCGCCCATGCGTTCGTGCCGGGCATCGCGTTCGGCAAGCTTGGCCTCGACGAACTGTGGCCCCGAGGGCGCCACGACTTCCGCCGCGAAGCGCTCCTGAAACTCCTTGCACAGGGTCTCGTTCCCCCACAGCCAGCGCGCCTCCAGAAGGCTGGTTCGGATGGTCAGGTCGTCGCGGGCGAGGCGCAGGGTCTCGTCCACCGACCGTGTCGCGTGCCCGACCTTCAGGCCCATGTCCCACAAGGTATAGAGGGTGAACTCGACGACCTGTTCGGAATGGGCCGTCAGCTTGTAGGGCAGCAGGAACATCAGGTCGACGTCCGAGAATGGCGCCAATTCGCCGCGACCGTATCCGCCCGTCGCCAACAGCGCCATCTGTTCGCCGGTGGTCGGGTTGGCCGACGGATAGACCTGGGTCAGGGCGAATTCGTGAATGGTGCGGACCAACTGGTCGACGAGATAGGCGTTGGCATGGATCACCTTTTCGGCCGAAGCGCCCTTCTCCTCGAACCGTCTGCGCACTTCCGCCCATCCGTTTTGATGGGCGGTCTTGAACATCTCAAGGACCTGGCCCTGGGTCTTCGGCGTGTAGCCGGACCAGTTTACGAGCTCGGTGAGCCCGGTCACCAGCTTTTTGCGGTCGATGATTTTTCGAGGGTCGGAGACTGTGCTCGAAGACATGGACTAGGGATTCCCTTCCGTCGAGTCTTTATACTGCGCGGTGCCCAGCCTTGAAAGGAGGAAGCGAATGTCCGCCCTGTTGCTGATCGTCGACGTACAAAACGGGTTCATCGGCCCGTCGACCCGCCATGTTCCCGGTCAGGCCGAAGCCTTGCAGGATGAATTCGATGAGGTGATCGCCACCCGCTTCGTCAATCCGCCGGATTCGGCTTATCGTCGGTGGATCGACTGGCAGCGGTTCGGGCCCGGATCCGACGACATCGCGCTTGCCTTCACGCCCCGTAGCGATGCGCAGGTCATCGACAAATCCGCCTATACCTGCGTCACGCCGGCCTTCATTTCGATGTTGAAAGATAAGAATATCGACCAGGTCGACATCTGCGGGATCGCCACGGACAACTGTGTGCTCAAATGCGCCGTCGATTTGTTCGAGGCCGGTATCCGCCCGAACGTCCATATCGATGCCTGCGGCAGTCACGGCGGCCCAGAGTGCCATGCAGCGGGGATTTTGGTGATGCGCCGCATGATTGGTGACGATCAGCTGGTCGAATATTCATTACGATAGCGGGTCAGTTATTAAGGGCATCGTAATGCTCCAAAATAAAACCCTCAATATCAGTGTGATAGCCCTCTACCTGAAAAACTGCGTCAGCGATGAGTTCATCTGGTCTGGGGCGGGCGACAGGGTAGGGTCACGGCGATGATTTTGAAAAAATCATCGCGTGGCCGCTCTGGGCATCTCGCAACCAGCAGCCAAATTAAGCGCTTTCGGAGCAGCTTAAAATCAATCTCAAAACTAACCTGTTAAAAAAAACAAATAATTTCCGTGTAATTTTGAATTAGATGAAAGCGCATATTTTCGAAGGCGATGGGAATTTTCTCTGATCAGTCCGCCATCAATTCTTTCAGTTGGTAAATGAGATCGAGGGCGTCGCGTGGTGTCAGTTCGTCGGCATTGATGGCGTTTAGCTTTTCTTCCGCAGCGGAAACGGTAGCGCCCGTGGGCCGGGGCGGCGCAGCCGGCTCGGCGAGCGTGCGGAACAGGGGCAGGTCGTCGGCAAGGCGCGAGATGGCGTTCGATTGCTCACCCGCCTCCAGGGTCTTCAGGATCTGGTCGGCGCGCTCGACGACCTTCGGCGGCAGGCCGGCGATCTTGCCGACGTGAATGCCGTAGGAGCGGTCCGCCGTGCCCGGTCCGACCTCGTGCAGAAAAACCACGTCACCCTGCCATTCCTTGACCCGGAGCGTGTGGCATTCGAGGCGCTCGAGCTTCGAGGTCAAGGCCGTCAACTCATGGTAATGGGTGGCAAAGAGCGCCCGGCAGCCGTTCTCCTCGTGCAGGTGCTCGACCACGGCCCAGGCGATGGAGAGGCCATCAAAGGTGGCGGTGCCACGGCCGATCTCGTCGAGGATGACCAGGGAGCGCGGCCCGGCCTGGTTGAGGATGGTCGCCGTCTCGACCATCTCGACCATGAAGGTGGAACGGCCCCGCGCCAGGTCATCGGCGGCGCCGACGCGGGAGAACAGGCGGTCGACAACGCCGACCGACGCCGATGACGCCGGCACGAAGGATCCCATCTGGGCGAGGATGACGATCAGGGCGTTCTGTCGCAAAAACGTGCTTTTGCCGGCCATGTTGGGACCGCTCAACAGCCACACCTGCCCGGCGCCGTCTTCCTGGTTCTCGCCGGCTCCGGCCAACGCACAATCGTTGGCGATGAAGGCCTTTTCGCCGCCGTCCTCGAGGGCCGCCTCGACCACCGGGTGGCGCCCGCCGGCGATGGTCAGGCCGCAACCGGGATCGATATGCGGGCGCACATAGCGCCGGGCCCGGGCCAGTTCGGCCAGGGACGAGGCGACGTCGATGGCGGCCAGCGCGCGGGCCGCCGCGGCGATCGCTTCGGCACCTTTTGCGACCGTCTCGACCAGCCCCTGGAACAGTTCCAGCTCCAGGGCCAGCGCCCTCTCGGCGGCCTTGGCGATACGGCTTTCGAGATCGGACAACTCGACGGTCGTGAACCGTTTGGCGTTGGCCATGGTCTGGCGGTGGATGAACGGACTGTCGGGGCCGTCGGGCAGTTTCTCCGCCTGGCGTGCCGGCACTTCGATGAAGTAACCGAGCACGTTGTTATGCCGGATTTTCAGGTTCGTCAGGCCGGTTTCCTCGGCATATCGGGACTGCAGGTCGGCGATCATGCGCCGGCTTTCGTCGCGGAGCGCGATCAGCTCGTCGAGGTCCGGCTGGTAGCCACGCCGGATGAACCCGCCGTCGCGGGCCAAGATCGGCAGCTCGTCGGCCAGGGCGCCCGAGAGGAGCTCGACGGTGGCCTCATGCCCGCCCAGACGCGCCGTACAATCGTCGAGGCCATCCGGGGTGACGATTTCGCCGCCCCCGGAAAGCCGGTCGCGGATCACCGCCGCCATCCTCAAGCCGTCGCGGATATCGGCGAGGTCACGGGGACCGCCGCGCTCCAAGGAAAGGCGCGACAGCGCGCGCTCCATATCCGGTGTCTTGCGCAGGCCGTCCCTGAGGTCTTCGCGGACCCGTTCGCCGTCGAGGAACCATTCGACCATGTCGAGGCGTTCGCCGATGCGTTGGGGCGAGGTCAGCGGCTCCGCCAAGCGCGACGCCAACAGCCGGGCGCCGGCGCCGGTCACCGTCTTGTCGATGACGCTGAGCAGGCTGCCACGGCGTTCGCCCGACAAGGTCACGCTCAGTTCCAGGTTGCGGCGCGTCGCCGCATCGATTTCCAGGATGTCGCCCGAACCCAAGCGGCGCGGCCGCTCAATCCTCGGCAGTTTGCCCTTTTGCGTCAGGCTCACGTAGTCGACCAGGGCCCCGACGGCGCCCAGTTCGGCGCGGCTGAATTCGCCGAAGGCATCGACGGCGGCGACGGCAAAAAGGTCGGCCAGACGGCGCGCAGCGGTGGTGCTTTCGAAGGTCGGTGCCGGCAGGGGCGTCAGGACGTCCGACCAGTCCTCGAAAACGGCCCGCATGTCGGTGCGCGCGAACAGGGTTTCCGACAGCAGGATCTCGCCGGGCGCGATGCGCGCCAGCGCCGCGTCGAAACCGTTCGCTTCCGGGACCTGCGTATAGAAATCGCCGGTCGAAACATCGATCCAGGCGAGCGCCAGGGTTTTTTCGGCCTCGGCGACGGCGCAGAGAAAATTGTGGCGGCGCGAATCGAGGAGCGTGTCCTCGGTCAAGGTTCCCGGCGTGACGATGCGCACCACATCGCGTTTGACCACGGCCTTGGCACCCCTCTTCTTGGCCTCGGCCGGGTCTTCCGTCTGTTCGCAGATGGCGACGCGGAAGCCTTTACGAATGAGACGATTGAGGTAGCTCTCATGACTGTGCGCCGGCACCCCGCACATGGGAATGTCCTGGCCCAGGTGCTTGCCCCGCTTGGTCAGCGCGATGTCGAGGGCGCCGGCCGCTTTCTCGGCGTCATCGAAGAACAGCTCGTAAAAATCACCCATGCGGTAGAACAGCAGGCTGTCCGGGTGTTCGTCTTTGATGGCCAGGTATTGGGCCATCATCGGCGTCACCGCGGCGGACGCCGCGGCCGGCCGGTCGGCTCCGCCTTCCGGGGCGGGGCTTTCCGGAGCGCGCGACGGGGCGGGCGGTTTGGGTTGAGTTTGCGGCACGGGATCGATCGGTTACGGAACACGTCTTCGGCGCGCAGCTTATCACAAACGGTGCTTTGTTCTTCAACAGTCCTCTCGTGCAAACAAGCTTTTATTCTCTTGGGCGCTTGGGCAGAATGAATCCAAGCGGCCTCTTGGCCGATCCGGAGAACAAACGATACCGGGAGGAACCATGAACGAGACCCGGAGCAGCGGGAGCAGCGCCCGCGAAGTCGTCGGCGTCTTTTCCACGCGTGAGAACTTCGAGAATACGGTGGAGGCCCTGGTCGCCAGCGGTGTCCAGCGCTCCGATCTCAGCGTACTGAGTTCCCACGAATCCCTGGAGGTCGCCGGACGGCCGGCGAAACCCTGGAAGGACGCGCTGACAGCCATGGTCGGCGAAATCAAATACGAGGGCCCCTTGGTCGCCTCGGGTGCCATCCTGCTCGCCGGCGGCACCACGGCGGCGGCCATCGCCGGTGTCATTGGCGCCGCGGTCAGCGGCGTCGCCCTCAAGGAAGTGCTCGACGAGGTCACGGCGAAACCCCATACCGAGGCCTTCTCGCGGGCGCTCGAGGCGGGCAGCATCATCTTGTGGGTTCACTGCATCGGCGAAGTGCCGGAGGCCAATGCCCTCAAGATCCTCGAAGAGCATGGCGGCGCCAACGTCCACATCCACGACCCGGCCGGCGCCTGAAATCCGTTGACAGGACTTTGACATCATGGACGAAAGAGACGACCAGCTCCTTGCCGAGGACGCGCTCAGACTGCACGCCAGCGGCCGGCCTGGCAAACTGGAGATCCACCCGACAAAACCGCTGACCACGCAGCGCGACCTGACTCTGGCCTATTCACCGGGCGTCGCCGTTCCGTGCCTGGAAATCCACCGCGACGAAACCCTCGCCTACGATTACACGGCGAAGGGCAACACGGTGGCAATCATCTCCAACGGCACCGCCGTTCTCGGCCTCGGCAACATCGGGGCCCACGCGGCGAAACCGGTGATGGAGGGCAAAGCCGTCCTGTTCAAGCGGTTTGCCGACGTCGACGGCATCAACGTCGAAGTCCACTCCGAGAATGTCGATGAGTTCGTCGAATGCGTGCGCCTGTTCGCGCCGACCTTCGGCGGCGTCAACCTGGAGGACATCAAGGCGCCGGAGTGTTTCATCATCGAACAGCGACTGCGCGAACTGCTCGATATCCCAGTCTTCCATGACGATCAGCACGGCACCGCCATCATCACCGCGGCCGGCCTGATCAACGCGCTGGACGTCACCGGGCGCTCCATCCACAAGACCACCGTCGTCGTCAACGGCGCCGGCGCCGCCTCCATCGCCTGCGTCGAGCTGTTCAAGTCCATGGGCATGCCCGGCAAAAACATCGTCGTGTGCGATTCCAAGGGCGTCATCTATCAGGGCCGCACGGAAGGCATGAATCAGTGGAAGTCGGCCCATGCGGCCAAGACCTCGGTGCGCACCCTCGAGGAGGCGCTTGTCGGCGCCGATTGTTTCGTCGGGTTGTCGGCGGCCGGCGCCGTGACCCAGGACATGGTGCTGTCCATGGCCGACAAGCCGATCATCTTCGCCATGGCCAACCCGGACCCGGAAATCACGCCCGAGGACGTCAAGGCCGTGCGCGACGATGCCATCATGGCGACCGGGCGGTCCGACTATCCGAACCAGGTCAACAACGTGCTCGGCTTCCCCTACATCTTCCGAGGTGCGCTCGATGTCCGCGCCACCACCATCAACGACGAGATGAAGGCGGCCGCCGCACAGGCGCTGGCCGACCTGGCCCGGGAAGACGTCCCGGACGAGGTCGATGCCGCCTATTCGGGGATTCACCTGCGCTACGGACCCGACTACCTGATCCCGGCGCCCTTCGATCCCAGGCTGATCACCGCCGTTCCCAAGGCCGTCGCCCAGGCGGCCATGGACTCCGGCGTGGCGCGCAAACCGATCATCGACATGGAAGCCTACGAAGCCGAGCTGTCGGCCCGACTGAGCCCGACCGCCGGCAGCCTGCAGGCCATTTTCGAGGACGTGCGCGCCCATCCCCGCCGCGTCGTTTTCGCCGAGGGCGAGGAGGAAAAGAGCATCCGCGCTGCCTATGCCTTCCTTAACGCCGGCTACGGCCACCCGGTCCTCATCGGCCGCGAGAACCGGGTCGCCGAACAGATGGAAAAGCTCGGCCTGCCCCTGGTCGAAGGCATCGAGATCACCAATGCCAAACTGAGCCGCTCGACGGACGAGTACATCGACTTCCTTTACGAGCGGCTGCAGCGGCGGGGCTACCTGTACCGCGATTGCGAACGCATGGTTAAACGCGACCGCAACGTATTCGGCGCCTGCATGGTCGCCTTCGGTGATGCGGATGCGCTCGTCACCGGTCTGACCCGCAACTATCAGATCGCCCTCGACCAGATCTCGCGGGCCATCGACAAGGAGCCGGACACGCCGGTGTTCGGGCTGTCGCTGGTCATGCTCGAAGGGCGCACGCTGTTCGTCGCCGATACGGCCGTCCATGAATCGCTCGACCCCGAGGAGATGGCCGACGTCGCCCAGGAGGCGGCGCGCATCGCCCGGCGGCTCGGCCACGAGCCGAGGGCCGCCCTGGTTTCCTACGCTACCTTCGGGCACCCGGACCTGCCCCGGGCCGAACCGGTGCGCAAGGCCGTCGAAGTGCTCGACGGCCGCCACGTCAGTTTCGAATACGACGGCGAAATGAGCGTCGAGGCGGCGCTCAACCCGGAGGTCATGGCCCATTACCCCTTCTGCCGTTTGACCGGTCCGGCCAATGTCCTGGTCATGCCGGGGTTGAACAGCGCCCAGATCGGGACCCAGCTTCTCCGGACCCTCGGCCAGGGAACGGTTCTCGGCCCCCTGCTGGTGGGCCTCAGCAAACCGGTTCAGATCGTTCCCCTGGGCGCCAACGTATCGGACATGGTCAACTTCGCGGTGTTGGCGGCCAGTGCGGCCCGTTAGGCCGCGCCATTCAAGGGTGGGCCGTTGACAAGGCGGCGCGGCTTGATTCATCGTAGGTGCGGCGACCGCGCCTAAAAACAGCGGCGCCGATCGGAAAGGAACGACCCGTTGAACTTCAGCCGCATTCGACCGGTTCCCATTGCAGGCGCCCTCGGCGCCGAGATCGAAGGCGTCAATCTGGCAGAGGACCTATCGGACGACGTGATCGCCGAGCTCCGCACCGCACTGCTCGAGCATCTGGTCTTGTTTTTCCGCGGTCAGGACGTGACACCCGAACACCATCTGGCTATCGCCAAACGCTTCGGCGACCTCATGGCTTACCCCATGGTGTCCGGTCTCGACGACCATCCGGACATCGTGCCGGTCGTCAAAAAGGAATACGAAACGGTCAATTTCGGCGGCCTCTGGCATTCGGACACCACCTACCTGCCGGAACCGCCCATGGGCGCCATCCTGGTCGCCCGCGAACTGCCACCGAAGGGCGGGGATGCGCTCTTTGCCAACATGTACATGGCCTACGAGGCACTGTCGGACGGCATGAAGCGGATGCTGGCCGGCCTCAGCGCCGTCAACAGCTCGGCCAAGGCGGACGTCACCCGCACCCGCGAAGACCGGGTCCGCGAGGACGGCTCCGAGCCCGAGGCCCTTATCGCCGAGCACCCGGTCATCCGCACGCACCCGGAAACCGGCAAGAAGATTCTCTATGTCAACTTCGGCCATACGGTGCGCTTCAAGGACATGAGCGAGGAAGAAAGCGCGCCGATCCTCGATTACCTGTTCCGCCACCAGGTGCGGCCCGAGTTCACCTGCCGCTTCCACTGGACGCCGGGGTCGCTGGCTTTCTGGGACAACCGGGCGACCCAGCACAATCCGATCAACGATTACCACGGCTTCCGCCGCGTCATGCACCGCGTCACACTGGCCGGCGACAAACCGTTTTAACCAAAACGGTCAATCCGATGCGGTAAGCCGGGCCAAGGCGGCCTGGTGGTGGCGCACCGATTGGTCTCCGAAACAGCAGAAGACGACCGGCCCGATGGAAGGCTCGGTGGCGAGGAAATCGGCGACGGTGCCGACGGCGATCGCGGCCGCCGCATCGGCCGGGTACCCGTAGACACCGGTGGAGATAGCCGGAAAGGCGATCGTCGAAAGGCCGTTATCCCGCGCCACTTCCAGGGACCGGCGATAACAACTCGCCAATTTGTCGGGCTCACCCGATCCGCCGCCGTGCCAGACCGGCCCGACCGTGTGAATGACGTGGCGGGCCTTGAGGTCGTAGCCCCGGGTAATCTTGGCCTCGCCGGTCGGACAGCCGCCGAGAGCCCGGCATTCGGCGAGGAGCTCGGGCCCGGCGGCCCGGTGGATGGCACCATCGACGCCACCGCCGCCGAGCAGGCTTTCGTTGGCCGCATTGACGATGGCGTCAACGTCGAGGCGCGTGATGTCGCCTTCGACGATTTCCATCCTTGCGACAGGATTCGACTTCGGATCGTTCACGCGTCGCCCCGGACCGGTTATCGGTCCTGCCAAGGTAACGGAAACCGCTCCTGATTCCGAGGGGGTCGATTCCGCGCGGCTAAACGATGTACAAGGAGGTCCGGCCGATGCTCAACCTTCCTCCGCTTCCTTCGCCGCCGCCCGGTCGATGCCCTGGCGGATCAGTTCCATGGCCTCCTCGGCCTCGCCCCAGCGCTGGACCTTGACCCACTTGTCCTTCTCCAGGTCCTTGTAGTGCTCGAAGAAATGCTGGAGCTGTTCCAACTGGATCGGCCGGATGTCGCGATAGGAACCGACATCGCCGTAGAACGGATGCAGGTCGTCGACCGGTACGCAGAGCACCTTCTCGTCGATGCCGCTCTCGTCCTCCATGACCAGGACGCCGATGGGCCGCGAGCGGATGATGACGCCGGGAATCACCGGAATCTGACCGAGAACGGCGGCGTCGGTCGGATCGCCGTCTTCCGAGAGCGTATGCGGGATGAACCCGTAGTTGCAGGGATAGTACATGGCCGTATGCAGGAACCGGTCGACGTACATGGCGCCCGAATTCTTGTCGAGCTCGTACTTCACCGGGTTGCCGCCGATGGGGATCTCGATGACGACGTTGACTTCGTAGGGGGATTGGCGCCGACCGGGATTTTTTCGATATCCATGATTTGCCTCTTCACCGTTCTCCGAGGAGATCCTTTCCAGACCGTTACCGTTTGTTATACGCAAGCACGCGCCCGTTGCCAGCGGAAGTTCATAGGGCGGTATCGCCGGCAAGACGCCCGGTGGGCGGCGGCGCCGGGAAGCGGCGCATCATCCAGACCAACAACAGCAGGCCGGGAGCGGCGGCAACGGTTGTGCCGATGAAGAACCAAATCCAGCCCATGCTCTCGGCGGCGATGCCGGCGACGAGAAGGGCCTCGATGATCCCGTAGCGCGCCACCAGGAAGCCGCCGAACCCGGCGCCGAGTAGGGTCATGGCGAGGCCGAACCCCTTGGTGATAACGCCGATCTCGGAAAGCGAAAACCCGATGTCCAGATAAAACGGCGTCGCCATGGTGCCGAGCAGGGCGTCGCCGTACTTGTATAGCGCCACGAAAGCAAGGATGTAGAGCCAGCCGGGCCGGCTCGCGAACTCGCGGAACGGCGCCACGACGGCATCGGCGATCCAGTTCATGAGGCGCCGGGCTGATGCTGGCAGGGTGGCGAAACGCCCGACCCAGGCATGTCCGCTTTCCTCGATCGCCCGCGAGCGGACGGTCACCTGTACCCCGGGCTCGGGGTTGACGAGAACGGCGGCGATGCCGACCCCCATGAGAACGGCCATCGAGGCGTAGGCCGCCTGCCAGCCCCACCAATCGGCGATCAAGAGTGCCCCGCCGCCGGAGGTCAACATGGCGATCCGGTAGCCGAAAATGAGCGTGGCGGCGCCGGCGCCCAAGCGTTCGTCGGCGAGGATCTCGGTGCGGTAGGCATCGATGACGATGTCCTGGGTCGCCGACGCGAAGGCCAGCGCCACGGCCCAGATGACGGTCCAGCTGAGCCCGCCGTCGGCCCCGGGGTCGGTACCGCTCATCATCAGGATGGCGACGATGACCCCCAGTTGGGCCAGCAGCATCCAGCCGCGCCGGCGGCCAAGGCGCCCGAACACGGGCAAATCCAGGCGGTCGACCAGAGGCGACCACAAAAATTTCAGGGAGTAGGCCAACCCGACCAGGCTGACGAAACCGATTTCCTTGAGCGAAACGCCGCTGTCGGCGAGCCAGGCCGCCAGCGTCGCATAGACCAGGGCCAGGGGCAGACCGCTGGCGAACCCCAGGAAAACCAGCGACAGAACCCGCCTGTCGGCGTAGACCGTGAGCGAGTCGTGCCAGGATTTCACGGGCCCGCCCTAGTCGGCCGCCGCTTTGAGGACGGCATGGCAGGCCGCTTCCACCCGTTCGATGGCGACAGCGGCGACGCAGGAGAAGGACTGACGACGGTCTTCGCGTTTCGGGCAGCGCCAGAAACAATGGTAACAATCCATCCTTTCGTAAACGAAACGAACCGTCTCCGGCGTCAGTTCCGGTGGGTAGGGGACGAAACAGCCGAAATGCCCGCCGCCGACGATGACCACCGTCGGCGCGCCGAGCCCGATGGCGAGGTGGGCCGGACCGGTATCGTTGCTGACGACCAGGGCCGCCCCCTTCATGAGATCGAGGATGTCGGGCAGGGTCGTCTTTCCGGTCCAGTCGAGGATGGTATCGCCATCCGCCGCATCGGCGATGGCGGTGCCGGCGGCCTTTTCGTCGCCCTTGCCGATGAAGACGACGCGCAAACCCTGATTGGCGAGGCGGGCCGAAAGATCGACGTAGTGCCCCAAGGGCCAGCGCCGACCGAATTCGTTGCTGCCCGGATTGAGGACGGCGTAGGGCCGGCCCTGGGCGATCGGGTCGCGGGAGCGCTTCCAGGCGAGTCGCGGCGGTTGGGCGACGATCTCGGTCCCGGCGACGGCCGATAGAAAGCGGGCGTGACGGTTGATTTCGTGGGTCGGATAGGGGCCGGTGTCGACGACCTCGCCGACCTGGCTCATGTAGTAGGTGAATTCCGTGCGGGTCGGCTGGTTGACGTAGGGCAGCGACACGATCTGCCGCGGCGCGCCGGTCACCCAGGTTAGGCTGTCGGCCATCAGCGCCCGGCGGAAATACTGATCGGTGACGACGATCGCCGGCGCCAAACGGCGAACCCTGAGGTTGACGCGGAAACGGTAGAGGGGCCGCTTGGCGTAGGCATGTTCGTTGATGAAGAGAACTTCGTATCCCTCGAAGATCTGCGGCGCGATGCCCTGCCAGCTTTCGCAGCCGAGGACCGTGATCTCGGACCGTTCGAGGCCGAAAACCTCCGCGTAGTGATCGAGCGCGCCCCGGAACAGGACCATGTCGCCGATGCCGTCCATGCGCACACAGAGCAGACCGCGGCGGTCGCCGACCGGCCACAGGCGGGCCAGCAGGTCGAGGGGCCGAAACAGCCACCAGCGCCGCCGCATGCCGGCCGGCATCAATCGCTAGAAGGGCGAGACGCGGAATTCCGCCGGCAGCTTGCGGTCGGGGAGGGAGGGGCGCCGGTCATGGCGCGAGCCTATCGGGCGGTGGCGTCGGGCTCAAGGTGCGGGCGATCAGGCACTTTCCCGGGCGCTGGCGCGGAGCGCCTTCTTGCGTTCGTTGGGGTCGAGCTCGCGCTTCCTGAGACGGATCGTCTTCGGCGTGACCTCGACCAGCTCATCGTCCTCGATATAGGCGATGGCCTGTTCCAGGCTCATGCGCCGAGGCGGCGTCAATTGGATGGCGACGTCCTTGCCGGCGGCCCGAATGTTGGTCAACTGTTTTGACTTCATGGGGTTGACCTCAAGGTCGTTGCCGCGGCTGTGTTCGCCGACGATCATGCCGTCGTAGACCTCGATGCCGGCGCCGACGAAGAGCGGCCCGCGCCCCTCCAGCCCAGCCAGACCATAGGCCACGGTCTTGCCCGCCGCGTTGGAGACGAGAACCCCGTTGCGCCGCCCGGGGATCGGGCCCTGGTAGGGCGCATAGGAGTGAAAGACCCGGCTCATGATGCCGGTGCCGCGGGTTTCGGTGAGGAACTCGCCGTGGTAACCGATGAGGCCGCGCGACGGCGCTGTGAAGGTCAGGCGCGACTTGCCGCCGCCGGACGGGCGCATTTCCGTCATCCGTCCTTTTCTCAGGCTCATGGCCTCGACGACGATGCCGGAAAAGGCCTCATCGACGTCGATCTGCACCTCTTCCATGGGTTCCAGGCGCTCGCCGGTCTCCGGGTGCTCGCGGAACAGGACCCGTGGCCGCGAAATGGAGAGTTCGAACCCTTCGCGGCGCATCTGTTCGATGAGCACACCCAATTGCAGCTCGCCGCGCCCGGCGACCTCGTAGGCGTCCTTATCGGCGGTCTCAGTGATGCGGATGGCCACGTTGCCCTCCGATTCGGCGAGCAGCCGTTCGCGGATGACCCGTGACTGGACCTTCGAGCCGTCCTTGCCGGAGAGCGGCGAATCGTTGATCGAGAAGGTCATGGCGAGCGTCGGCGGGTCGACCGGCTGGGCCGACAGGGGCTCGGTGACCTCCGGCACACACAGCGTATCGGCGACGGTCGCTTCCTGGAAGCCGGCGATCGCCACGATGTCGCCGGCCTCGGCCTCGTCTACCGGTTTCCTCTCGAGGCCGCGGAAAGCTAGGAGCTTGGTGATGCGAGTCTGTTCGACGGGCGTGCCGTCGCGGCCGATGGCCTGGACGGTGGCGTTGGCTGGACGCGCCCGGAATGGATGCGCCCGGTCAGCAGGCGGCCGAGATAAGGGTCCGCCTCGAGGGTCGTCGCCAGCATGGAAAAGGGCGCGTCGGCCTCGGCGTCAGGTTCGGGCACGCGCTCGACGATGAGGTCGAAGAGCGCCGCCATGCCGGTGCCGTCGTCCTCGGGCTCCAAGGCCGCCCATCCCGCCTTGGCCGATGCAAAGACGGTGGCGAAGTCGAGCTGGTCGTCGTTGGCGTCAAGGGCCGCGAACAGGTCGAAGGCCTCGTCCTGGACCTCGAAGGGCCGGGCATCCGGTTTGTCGACCTTGTTGACGACGACGATCGGCTTGAGGCCCAGGGCCAGGGCCTTTGACGTGACGAACTTAGTCTGCGGCATCGGCCCCTCAGAGGCATCGACCAAAAGCAAGACCCCGTCGACCATGCTTAAGATGCGTTCGACCTCGCCGCCGAAATCGGCGTGGCCCGGCGTGTCGACGATGTTGATGCGGGCCCCTTTCTAATCCACCGATGTGCATTTGGCGAGGATGGTGATGCCGCGTTCGCGTTCCAGGTCGTTGGAATCCATGGCCCGTTCGGCGACGGCCTGGTTGGCGCGGAAGGTGCCGCTTTGGCGCAGCAATTGGTCGACCAGCGTCGTCTTGCCGTGATCGACGTGGGCGATGATGGCGATGTTGTGGATCTGCATAAGACGATCTTTGGCTTTCGGGGCTTTGGCTTTCGGGGCTTTGGCTTCGGGGCTTTCGCTCAGCCGAGCTTGTCGGCGACCAGTTGGCCGAGGGGTACTTCGCTGCGGGCACCCAAGTGAGAGATGACCTCCGCCGCGCAGATGCCGCCGAGGCGCGCCGCGCGAGCCAGGTCGGCGCCGTCGGCCAAACCTTTGAGGAAACCGGCCGCATAAGCGTCGCCGGCACCGGTGGTGTCGACCACATGATCGATCGGTTCGGCATCGACCACGTGCACTTCGTCGCCGGAGACGATGACCGAACCCTTTTCGCTGCGCGTCAGAGCAGCGACCCGGCAGTGGCCGCGGACGTGCTGCAGGGCCTCGTCGAAATTGTCGACCTGATACAGCGACCTGATCTCGTCCTCATTGGCGAACAGGATGTCGACATGGCTCTCGACCAGGGCCAGGAACTCGTCCCGGTGGCGATCGACGCAGAAGGGGTCCGAAAGGCTCAAGGCGACCTCACGCTCAAACGTATGGGCGACGGCGGCGGCCTTGACGAAGGCCTCCTTGGCGGCAGGCGGATCCCACAGATAGCCCTCGAGATAGGTGATGGCCGACGCCGCGATCTCGTCCTCGTCGATATCCTCCGGCCCCAGTTCGACGCAGGCGCCGAGATAGGTCAGCATGGTGCGGTGCGCGTCGGGCGCCACCAGGACCAGGCAGGTCGCCGTCGCCGGGCCGTCGACCGCCGCCGCTGTTTTGAATTCGACGCCGATGGAGCGGATGTCGTGGGTGAACACCTTGCCCAACATGTCGTCGCGCACCTTGCCGACGAAGGCGGTGCGCACACCCAAAGAGGCGAGGCCGGCGATGGTGTTGGCGGCCGATCCGCCCGAGCACTCGACGGCGGGGCCGACCTTGTCGTAAAGGTCGTCGGCACGCTCGGCGTCGACCAGGCTCATGGCCCCCTTGACCAAGCCCTCTTCTTCCAAAAAAGCGTCCTCGGCGTGAACGACGACATCGACGATGGCGTTGCCGATACCGATGACGTCATGGCGGACTTCGGTCATGGCGGACCCTTTCTCAATTGCATTGCCCGAGGGGCGGGCTCAATTGCGTTGCCCGGGCGGCGGGCGGCGCAGTATAACCGGCGTTGCAGGAGCCTCAAGCGAAGAGCTTGCGGACACGGCCAAGAGACCCATGATCAAACCATTAGACTCGAAATATCAGTCTATTAACGGGATGTTTTGAATCTGGTTGTTCAATATTCGGGGTTAGGAGTTATCATTTCTGGAGATTTCCGTGAGAAGCGGACTCTCAGGGTGGATAATTTGGATAGTTATAACGGAAAAACAGTATGTTAAAAGCAATTGCAAAAGGAAGCTCTCAATTAAACGACCGGGCGACCCGGAAAATCCTGTGGATTTGCATTGCGGTGGCCATCGTCGTGTTCATTTTGCTGTGGTCCACCGTCGGGTTCCTGCTAACGCACACCACCCTGTTTCAAATCGGTTGGCTGGAGACGGCGGTCGATGTGCTGGGCGGTCTGGCCACCCTGGTCCTGACCTGGTTCCTGTTTCCTGGTGTCCTGAGTGCCGTCGTCGGCCTGTTTCTCGAGAACATCGCGGACTGCGTCGAGGCGACCCATTATCCGGCCCTGGAGAAGACCGACGGCCAGCCACTCGCCCAATCGATCCTGTCGTCGGTCAAGTTCCTGGCGGTGTTCGTCATCCTCAACATCCTGATGCTGCCGTTTCTGCTATTCGGCCCGGTTTTCCCTTTTGTTTTCTATGCGGTGAACGGTTATCTTCTGAGCCGGGAGTATTTTGAACTGGTCGCGCTCCGGCGTATGTCTCCGGTCGAGGTCAGTGACATGCGCCGCGTGTACAGAGGCCGGCTTTTCGTTACCGGCGTGGTCATCGCGTTTTTCATGACACTGCCCATCATCAATTTGGTGACTCCGGTAATCGCAACGGCGGCCATGGTTCATCTCTTCCAGTCCTGGCGCCGGGCCGCGCCGCCGGTAACTGTTTGATTTAGTTTAGAAAAGAGGCAGGCATGTTCAAGAAAAAGAAGGGTGACGAGGGATCTGCGGGGCCTGACGACAAGTCCAACCCGGACATCTCGGCTCCACCCCTCAAGCCCTTTTCGAGGACGGGGACCCACGCACCGGCAAAGCCGCCGACAGCGACGACCTTTCAGCCGGAAGTGCCCCGGCGGGTCTCCGATATCCCGGGCGTACCGACGCGCCGGGTCGACCGCCACATGGGCGGAGAGGGCGATTCGAAACGTCTGGTCGTCGGCCGCGACATCTGCCTGAGCGGCGAGATCACCGCCTGCGACAAATTGGTGGTCGAGGGGCGGGTCGAGGTGACGCTGTCCAATGCGCGGGCCATCGAGGTCGCGCCGAGCGGGTTCTTCAAGGGAACGGCCGACGTGGAAGAGGCGGATATCAGCGGCCGTTACGATGGCGATCTCGTCGCGCGGGACCGTTTGATCGTCCGGGCTGGCGGCCGCATCGCCGGGACCATCCGCTACGGCCGCATCGTCATCGAATCGGGCGGTGAGATTTCCGGGGACATGCAGACGATCGACAATAGCGATCCCGACGAGGCCACCGCTCAAGACTCCGAAACCGCCGGGGAATGACGCCGAAAGCCATGAGAGAGCTGGGCAATAAGGGGGCGGCGGCCGGCGCCGCGCTGCTTCTCGTCCTGTTCACCGGCGCCTGTCAGACCACCGAAGAATACCGTTCGGCACCGGATTCCCGGTTCGTCAAACAATCGTCAACTACCGCCGAGGCACCACCGCCGGTCGAGGAACAAGTGGTTGAGGAAGCGCGGGTCGAATCGGTACCGGAACGGGTTTATCCGGACCCGGAAACCCTGGCTTCCATGGACGAAGAGGCCGTGGCCGAACTCCTCGGTCCCCCGGTCTTCCGCCGCCGCGATGCGCCCGCCGAGATCTGGCAGTACCAGGGACCGACCTGTGTGCTCGACCTCTTTCTCTACCAGGACGGCGACAGCGGACGGTCGACCATTTCGAGACGCGGGCCAAGGGAAACGACGTCCTGACCGACGCCGAGTGCCTGGTCTCCATCATGAAGACCGTGGAGCGCGCCAAGGCCGGTTAATGCCCGCAAGGGCCGTCAGACGGTGGTTTTCCCCCTGAACCGGCAAAGATCGATCACCGAGCAGCTCTCGCAGAGCGGTTTCCGCGCCCTGCAGGTATAGCGCCCGTGCAGGATCAACCAATGGTGCGCATGGAGCTTGTAGGCGTCGGGGGTGACGGTCTCGAGCTTTTTTTCGACGGCGAGCGGGGTCTTGCCGGGGGCCAGGCCGGTGCGGTTGGAGACACGGTAGATATGGGTGTCGACGGCGATGGTCGCCTCACCGAAGGCGACGTTGCGGACCACGTTGGCGGTCTTGCGCCCGACACCCGGCAGGGCCTCCAGAGCCTTCTGGTCGTTGGGCACGGAGGAGCCGTGTTCGTCGATCAGGATCTGGCTCAGCGCGATGACGTTCTTCGCCTTGGCGTTATAAAGCCCGATCGTCTTGATGTAATCGCGAAGCCGCGCCTCGCCGAGAGCGATCATGGCCTCAGGCGTCTTCACCTTCTTGAAGAGCGGTCCCGTCGCTTTGTTGACACCCGTGTCCGTGGCCTGGGCTGAGAGAACCACGGCGACCAGAAGGGTAAAGGTGTTCACGTATTGCAGATCGCTCCGGGGTTCCGGACGTTCGGCCTGAAGGCGCCGGTAGAATTCCTCGATATCGGTTTTTTTCATGCCGGCCCCTCCCGTTGCCGTCAGGATATTCGGCGACCCGAAGGCGACAAGAGAAATCTTTGGACTTCGGGCCGACCGGGTTTATTGATTTTATCGGATTGGTTCTTCGGTGACGTGAATACGGAGTGCCGAAACGGCAAAACCCTATTAACACAATGGGACACCCCCATTAACCTCGCCAATTTGGCGGTTTTGTGATTCGATGGCTTTCCGAGGGGGATGCCATGAAACAGCTTGGATTTTTCGACCTTCCGGATCATATGCGACGTCTGTCTGAGACCGGC
>Ga0209561_1000057_pt1 | contig 36016 bp, 34 predicted proteins | sample WorMettrBAHAMAS2_FD_187393 | JGI IMG/M metagenome (GOLD analysis project Ga0209561, IMG submission 187393) | Marine gutless worms symbiont microbial communities from Max Planck institute for Marine Microbiology, Germany - Inanidrilus... | ecosystem: Host-associated > Annelida > Digestive system... | reverse complement strand
GCTCGTATTTGGCCCAAAGGCCCATATTGCCCGTACTGCGGATCGTTCAACGTTCAGTGCAACATCAAACACCGGTCCATGACCCATCGGTGCCGAGACTGCAACGACCGGCCCATGTTTAGTCTTAAGACCGGCAACATCATGGAAGGCTCCAAGTTGAGCTACCAAACCTGGGCCATCGCTATCTATTTGGTCACGACTAGCCTGAAAGGCGTGTCGTCCATGAAGCTGCACCGGGACTTGGAGATCACGCAGAAATCTGCTTGGCACCTGGCGCATCGGCTGCGGAGGGCGTTCGAGGCCAGCACACAGTTATTCGAGGGGCCAGTAGAGGTAGATGAAACATACATCGGCGGAAAGCGGAAGAACATGCCGAAGGCCAAGCGGATGGCGCTCAAGGGGTGCGGGGGCACCGGAAAGACAGTCGTGGCCGGGGTCAAGGACCGGGCGACCAATGACATGAGTGCCAGGGTTGTCAGCACCACGGATCGTGATACCCTTCACGGGTTCGTTAAACAGCGCGCGGCAGTGGGGGCCACGGTCTACACGGACGATGCCGCTGCCTATGCGGGGATGGCGGGCATGTATCACGAGGCGGTCAACCACTCGGCTGGCGAGTATGTTCGGGGCATGGCGCACACGAACGGCGTCGAGTCATTCTGGTCCATGCTCAAGCGTGGATACCAGGGTACGTTCCACCACTTCTCCGAAAAGCACGCCGATCGCTACGTTGCGGAGTTCACCAGTCGCCACAACATGCGCGAGGCCGATACCGTCGATCAGATGGCGTCCGTCGCCAAGGAAATGGTCGGAAAGCGGCTGCGGTATCGGGAACTGGTCTCATGACGCCGGGATCGCCTGCTTGCGACTTGCGCAAGGAACTGAACGGATCGAGGTTCGGGGCGGTTCTTGCAGACCCACCGTGGCGGTTCATAAATCGGACCGGCAAGGTAGCACCGGAGCATCGGCGACTATCCCGGTACGGCACCCTGACCCTTGACGAAATAGCATCCCTGCCCATCGCTGAATTTGTGGAGGATCAGGCGCACTGCTATTTGTGGGTGCCGAACGCGTTATTGCCAGACGGCCTCCACGTTCTCAGCGCGTGGGGCTTCGAGTACAAGACGAACCTGATTTGGCACAAGATCAGAAAGGATGGGGGACCGGACGGGCGCGGCGTCGGGTTTTACTTTAGGAACGTCACCGAGGTCATGCTGTTCGGCGTGCGCGGGAAGGGTGCCCGCACGCTCGATCCCGGCCGACGCCAGGTGAACTTCATTGCCACGCGGAAGCGCGAGCACTCCCGCAAGCCTGACGAGCAATACGACCTGATCGAGGCGTGTAGCTGGGGGCCATACCTCGAGCTGTTCGGGCGTGGCACGAGAGAGGATTGGACAATCTGGGGAGATCAGGCCACTACCGATTATGCGCCGGATTGGCCGACATACCGCCACAACTCGGCTGCGACCAGCGCATGAGGCTTTGCGAGTTGGTTGATAGGGGGTTCGATGTTCAGATCGTCAATCACGCCTCGGCGGTTCTCATCAAAGACTTCCCCGCCCCATTGGCCGAACTATGCGAGGTGTTGGCAGATATCCATATTGCCGATATCGAGCTTCTACAGGGTGGCGGAGGAGAGACACCATTTACACAGCGTCTCCGCCGGTCTTTGAATGACCTCGGCTGGGTTAAGCGGAAAATCGTCATCCGCAAGATAGTCGACGACACTGAGCGCGCTACCATTTCTCACGAAATCGACCATGTGCGCCAAACCGACAACGGGGCAATCGCCTTGGAGATTGAATGGAACAACAAGGATCCGTTCTTCGACCGCGATCTTGAAAACTTCCAGCGGCTCCACAGTGAGGGCGCGATCAGCGTGGGGGTTATCGTGACGCGGGGCCAGTTAATGCAGCGCAGGATGCACAAGATCGTGGCGAGGTGTGCCATGAATCATGGCGTACAAGATTTCAACGATCTGACACCGTTCGACATAACCCCGACGCCCCGCCAGAGAGAGATGGTCAAGGCGAAGGGGGACGGATTCATCCAAGACTGGTCGCGACGTTTCGTTCAGGACAAATTTGGATCGGCAACAACACATTGGAGCAAGCTGCAAGAACGGATCGCCAGAGGAGTCGGCAACCCTTGCCCGTTGTTGCTAATCGGGCTCTCAGAAACCACCATATCTCAGGAGAAAATCCAATGACCGATGTGCCGCGTAACATTATCCGTCGTAGGGTTCGGGTGAGGCCGCACTCCTACCAGCCGAGTAAAGAGGAACTAGAGGAAGACGTCAGGATTGACGCCCCCCCGGACGAACTGGCAAGGGCTGTATTACAGCCTGTCAAGATCGTGGAAGACGAAACTGCTTGAAACGTGATGTTAGTGCCGGACAGCCCGTCCATTGTGACTTTGGTATATAATCCCCGTAGTGTCTGCATCGGCCAGTGCTGACGTGATCTTGACAGCTACTGATCACAGAGCGGTCACCGTAGACCTCGCTGACTCGACCGCAACCGGGGTCGTACCGTTCTTCGATCAGTTTTTCTTGGAAGTTGTCGGCGAGGAGGCGCCTTCGGGGTTTTCTGGACCGCCGTTGGCGCCGTTCTACCTCGACTACACGATCAATCTCACGACGCTTGGCGGCACGATCGTGCACAGCACGGAAGATGACGACTTTGTTGTCACCACAGTTGCTGCTCCCGGCGCCTTTACCCTGGCGCCGTCAAGTTCGGTATCGCCGCTTATTCCGGATGAGATGCCGTTCGCGCTATTCGTCGACGATCCGTCACTGGTGACAGTGACATTCCAGGATCCCGCTGGATTGATCACCGATCTGACCTCATCGTCGCTTGCCCTTGATGAGGGGGTGTTGGCCTTCATCGGCGATCCGATGCTCGATCCGACGCTGCTGGCTTCCGGGGAATGGTGGATCTACATCAACAAAGATATCGGATATGTCAGTTCCCGGCACATGATCTATCTCAGCGCCGCCGAGCCGCCCACGTACATAGTTTTCGGGGTCGGGTTCATTGCGATCGGGCTCCTCGCTCGCCGATCTTCGATTCCGGCCAAAATACGGCGTTCACGGGGTTTTCGCCGGTCTCAGTGAGGGAACAAGTACGTCAGGCCCGCTCCCCCGCCGCGGCAATTGCCCGTTCGTAGAGGTCGATCAGCGCCCCAATCTCCCGGTCCATGGCGTGGGCGGCGTTGAAGCGGCGAAGGTTGGCGCGGACCTGGGCGGTGTCGAAGGCGGCGAGGCCGAGGCCGTTTTGTTCGACCAGGGCGGCCATGCGTTCGTACTCGGCGTTGACGATCACAGGCAGGTCGGCCTCGATGTAGGCAAACACCTTCGTGGCCATGACGTTCCTGCGCTGAATGTCGCGCATGCGGAAGGTGTCGTGGTCGCGGGCCAGGGCGGCGAAGGCGCCGTACTGGGGATCGTCGGGGTCGATGGGGGTCTGTGGGTTGGAGAGCACGTCGATGGCCAGCCCCTGGCCGAGGAGGGAGGCGAAGGCGCGGGGCATGCCGACCTCGGGGAACAACTCCGGCGGGTGCTCGGCGTCGGCGGGGACGAGGCCGCCGGCATAGACGAGGCGTAGGGGGCCGTCTTGCCGCGTGGGCGCCGGCGCGTCGGCATCGGCGGGCGCGAACGGTTCGCACGGCCAGGCCTGCATCTCGATGGCCGGCGGCGGTTCAACACCGTGCTCGGCGGCCAATTCTTCGCAGACCTCCTCGGGGAAGCGGGTGACGATGCCGTCGGCGCCTTGCAGGATGGTCCGCTCCATGGCGATGTCGAAGTCGACCATCGCCGCCGGCCATTTGAGGCACAGGTCGGCCCGCGCGGCGTAGAGCGAGGTGATGTCGTAGAACTCGCAGACCACCGCCGCCCGGCCCCGGTTCTCGATGGCCAGCCGGCCGAGCACGTAGGTCCACATCCAGCACTGCACGTGGAAGACGTCGGGGTGCAGGCGGCCGAGCAGGGTGCGCATCAGCCGGAGGCTCTGCTGGGTGTCGGCGAGGCCGTCGAAGTGGTCCTCGAACAGGCGGCGAAGGTGCGCCGGCAAGGGCGAGACGCTCAACAGGAACGCGCGGTATCCGCGGCGCCGGAGCGCGATGGCCTCTCGCAGGATGACGAAGTAGGGCATCATCGCCACGAACACCACGGTGCGCGCGCCGTCCGCGCCGCCGTTGACCTCCTCGATGAACGGATGCAATGGACCCGCAATCACCCGGGCGTCGTGGCCGGCAAAGGCGCCGGCGAACCCGGCGTCGCGGGCGATGCGGGCCAGCGACAGCAGCGCCGCCTTGCGCTCCGCCGCCGCGGCCTCGTTCTCCATCAGCGGCACCAGAGAGCGCTCGATTGTCGCCTTCTGGGCCGGCGGCGAGGCGGCAGCCACGTCGGCGACAAAGGCCCGGGCCATCTGCGCGTCGCAATGGGGCAGCGCGTCGTCGCCGGCGAAGTAGGCGTCGTAAACCCGCTCGATGTCTGTGGGGCTCAGGGGTGGCGGTGCCGGGTTCATGGTGCCTTGCGGGGCGGGGTGCGGATGTTCACGGCTTGTGGCCGATCACCGAGAACACCCGGTCGGTGCGAATCGACTCGGCCATGTCCTCGGCCACCAGGCCTTCTCCGACGGTCCTCTCGACGAGCCCGGCGGCCTCGATCATCGCGCTCAGTTCCCGCCGCGACACCGGCCAGCCGTAGCGGGTGTCGTGGGAGTCGCCGAGCACCGGCCGGGGAGGCGGCGGCGCGTCGTCGCCGCGGCCGAGGAGGTGCATCAGGAAATGCCCGCCCGGCTTCAGGGTGCGGCTCATCTCGCGCAGGTAGCTGGCGATGATCTCCGGCCGGGGGACGTGCTGCAGCACGCCGAAAGAGAAGGTGATGTCGAAGAAGTCGTTCTCGAACGGCGCCAGGTCGAAGCCGTTGCAGCGGGCGGCATGGACGTTGGCGAACGCCCGGCAGGTGAACAGCGCCTCGGCGACGTGGTCCTCGACCACATCGACGCCGTAGGCCTCGCCGAAGGTCTCGGCCAGGGCATACAGCAGCCGGCCGTTGCCGCAGCCGACTTCGAGAAGGCGCAGGGTCCGGGGATCGCGGCCCTGCATGACGTCCTCCCGGCCGAGGATCAGCCGCTCGATGTCCTCGCGGCCCGACGCGACGTAGGAGTCGAGTGTGTGGTCGTCTTCGAGCTTGTGGAACTCGTCCATGCGGCCGGCATGGCCGAGGATGTCCCAGGTGTCGGCGACCCGTTCGACAACAACCGCGGAGACGAAATCCTCGAACGCCGGCCACCGACCCCGCAACCGGAACAGCAACCGAATGAACCGCGCGAGGCCCGCCGGCGGGCCGATGGCGAAGGCGTCCAGCACGGTCGCCATGTTCTCCTGCGGATCGACGCCGTCGGGCAGCAAGGGCACGCTCAGAATGACTCCCTTCTCCGGAAGCATGCCGCCCAGCACCATCAGCGACTTGCGCAAGCCATCAATGCTCGGCGGTGGCTGGCTCAGGTATCGGGTCAGAAGGTCTTCGGTTTGCTGCCAGAGAGCGGCGGAGACGACAATGGCGTCACATGCCGGGCTGAATGCGACGGCCGCGGACCCCTCGGACAACTCGCCGATCAGCGCATCGAGACGGCCGAGGTCGATGGTCGGTCGGGCCAAATCGACAAGCACGACGGCGCCGTTGCCGATCTCGCGAACATGGCGGCCGAGATCGTCGATCAGCGGAAGTCCGCTCAGCGCGGTCGTCTCGACCCGCAATTGCTCGGCGGCCGCGCGTTGGGCGAGGGAGGCCGAAGCGGCGGGCACGAGGAGTCGGCACTCGGCATCGGGAAATCGGTCGCGCAGCACTCCACAGAAGAGCGAAAACAAGGACTCGCCACCGACCGGAAACAGGACCTTCTTCGTGAACACCGCAACGAAGGTGACATTGGTCATCGGCTGGGTTCCGCGGTTGCCGCGCTGCGTGCATCGGCACCGGTTCGGGTCAAGTGCCACCTCCGCCGATTCCGCCGACGTCCTTGAAAATGCAAGTCATTCCCCCCCCATACTGGTTGCAGGCAGTAGGCCTGGATACACGTTCTAGAAGGAACGCTATCATGACCGCAGAGCGCGTGCGGCGGATTCTCTTCACGGTGATGCCCTACGAGGGCGAGGTCCGCGATCGCGTTACCGCCAAGTTCTACAAGAACAGTGCCGTCAAATACATGCCGCTCGGCGTGCTGAGCATCGGTGCCTGCCTGCCGGAGCGCTACGAGTTCGCCGTGTTGGATGCCGCCAGCCGCAACCTGACCCTCGACGAGACCATCGCCGAAATCGAGGCCTTCGCGCCCGACGTTTTGGGCCTTTCGGTGGTCACCTACCGGGCGTGGGCGATGGTGCAGATCCTCGAGCGCACATCGGTGCCGATCAAGGTCGTCGGCGGTCCGCACACCAAGTACAACCACGAGGCCATCCGCCGGCAGGGCGCCCATGCGGTGTTCGTCGACGACGCCGAGGTGACGTTTCCGCAGTGGCTCGCCGACGGCTGCCCCGAGGGCACGTTCTTCGGTGGCTCGGTGGAACTGGATTCGCTGCCGCTGCCGGCGCGGAACCTGCTCGACCTGGACGACTACCGGATCGAATACAACGACGATCTGTTGTTCCGGGTCGGCAACCTGCGGCTGCCCATGTACAGCTCGAAGGGCTGCCCCTTCGCCTGCATCTACTGCGACGTGCAGCAGAAGGTGTTCAACTTCAAGAACCCGAACAAGTGCGTCGCCGAGTTCCAGGACCTGATCGGCCTGGGCGCGACCTCGATCCATGTGCTCGACGATGCCTTCAACATCCGCAAGGACCGGGTCGAGGGCATCTGCCGGGCGCTGGTCGAGAACGACATCGACGTCGATTGGAGCGCGCGCGGCACCGTCGAAGTGCGGGAAAGCGTGGTTGCCGAGTTGGCCGCGGCCGGTTGCAAGCGGCTGCACGTCGGCATCGAGAGCCTCGATGACGAAACCCTGATCTATTTCAAGAAAAGCAGCCGGTTCAAGCACATCCAGCGGTTCGCCGAGCTGTGCAACAGGTACGGCATCACCATCCTCGGCTATTTCATCATCGGCGCGCCGACCGAGACCGAGCAGTACCGGCGCGACCTGCCGAAGATGATCGAGGACCTCGGCATCCGGCTTCCGTACTTCAACCTGCTGACGCCGCTGGCGGAGACGCCCTACTACTTCGAGCAGCTGGCCAGCGGCACCCTCGACCGCGACTACTGGAAGGAGTTCTGCGACGACCCGGTGCGCGATTTCGAGATCCCCGACAGCCGGCCCCTCGACGAGGAACTGGAACTCCGCGCGGTGATCGACAGCTACGTCGACCACTTCAAGCGCTTCGACATGCCGGTGTTCGTTTCCTGAGAATTCCCTAGGACCGTCGCCCGTCGACGGCGGCGTCATAGAGCGCGATCAGCCGGCCGATCTCCTGGGCCATGCCGTGGGTTTCGTTGTAACGGCGCACGTTGGCCGCGGCGGTGGCGTAGTCGAACTCCTCGAGGATCGAACCTAGGGCCGGGAGCTCGTCCGAGGCGACGGCGAGCCCGAGCCCGTGCTCGCGGACGATGCGCGCCATCTCTTCGTATTCGGCGCTGACGATCACCGGCAGCCCGGCTTCGAGATACGAGAAGATCTTGTTGGCGACGACCCCCGTCCGCTGGCCGTGACCGATCCGGAGAACGCTGTCGTCGAACACCATCACGAGAATGCCGAAGTCGTAGGGCGCGAGGGTCTCCGACAGCTGGTCCGGCGGCACACCGTCGAGGACGCGCATGCGCGGGTAGTTGCGGCCGAGGGTCAGGAACGGCGTGTAGGATGGGTTCTCGTCGCTTACCGGGCTGTGGGGATTGCCGAGGATGTCGATGGCGAACCCCTGCTCGAGGAGGCGACGGAAGGCCCGCGGCATGCCGGCCTCTGGAAACAGTCTCGGTGGATGGTCGGCGTTCACAGGGATTGTCGTGCCGGCATAGACCAGGCGCACGATGCCGTCCGACTGCGACGGCCTGGTCTCGGCATAGGCGGTGAATTCCGGGCACGGGTAGGCGTACATCGCCGTCTCCGGCGGCATGGCGCCGTGGCGGTCGCGCACCTCGTCGACCACGTGAGGCGGAAACCGATGCACGATGGCATCTGCGTTGTGAAGGATGTAGCGCTCCAGCGCGATATCGAGGTCGACCTGCACAGCCGACCACAGGCTGCACAACGCTTCGCGGCCGGCGTAGACCGAGGTGATGTCGTAGAAATCGCAGACGATGGCCGCGTCGCCCCGATGCTCGATCACCTGGCGGGCGAGCACGTAGTTCCACATCTTGCATTCGACGTGGAACACCTCCGGCCGCAGCAGATCGAGGATGGCATCCAGAACCCGGTAGCTGCCACACGCATCGGCAACGGCGACGAAATGGCGCTCGAACACCCAGCGAATCTCGGCATCGATGGGCGCGAGACTCAAGAGGAAGGGATGATGGCCCTCGCGCACCAGGTACATGGCCTCGCGCAGGATGGCGAACTGCGGCCGATCGGTGACGAAGACGATCCGTCGGCCGCTGCTTCTCTCGGCATTGACCTCGGGAGCGAACGTACCCCTGTCGGCAGCGATGTCGGCTTCGAGACGCCGCAGGTGGTCTTCCAGCGCCGGACGGCTGGCGAGGCTGCGGGCGATCTTGCTGGCGATGCCAAGGACGATCGGCGGTGGCGGCCATTCGAGGAACTTGAGGATGGTCGATTTCTCGCCCGGATCGATCTCGTCTCCGAAGTCGGTGAGCACCCCGCGAATGAAGCCAAGGGCCTGGGTCCGGCCGCAACGTGGAAACATGTAAGCGTCGACGATCGCACGGTAGACCTCGTCCAGCTTGTCGTTCGGCGTTGGTGGCGGCGCGGCGCGGGTTGCGGTCATCTCATCGGTCCGCGGTGTGAGCGCGATCGGCGGCGGCATCGGTGATGCGATCGTAGAGCGCTGTCAGGCGGCCGATCTCGCGGTGCATGCCGTGATCCTCGTTGTAGCGGCGGATGTTGGCGACCGCCTCCGCGTAGTCGAACGATTGCAGCCGCTCGGCGATCTCGCCAATCTCCGACGAATGGATGGCGATTCCGAGCCCGTTGTCGACAACGCGGCGGGCCATGGCCTCGAACTCGGCGTTGACCACGACCGGCAACCCGGCCTCGAAGTACGTGAACAGCTTTGTCGTGGTGATGTCGGTGATCTGCCTTCCCGAGGTGCGCAGAACGCTGCGGTCGATTAGCGTCAGCACGAGGCCGAAATCATAGCCCGCCAGCGTCGATGTGACGCGTTCGGGCGACTGCCCCGGCAGGAACCGGAAGCGCGGGAAATCGCGGGCCAGCGCGTGGTAGTCGGCATACTCGGCGAGGTCGCCGAAGGGGCGCAGCGGGTCGTGCAGGATGTCCACCGCGTAACCCTGGTCCAAGAGCAGGCGGATCGACTCGATCTGGTGATAGAAGCTGAACATGTCCGGCGAATGGTCGTCATCGCGGGGGACGATGCCGCCGGCATAGACGAAGCGAAGCACGCCGTCCGCCTGCGAATGTTTGGTCTCGGTGTAGGCGATGAACTCGGCGCACGGATACGGTTGCATCTCGATTTCCGGAGGCATCGCCCCGTGCCGCTGGCGCCACTCTTCGATCACCTGTGGCGTGAACCGGTGCAGGACCGCATCTGCGTTGTGCAGAATGTGCCGCTCCATGGCGAGGTCGAGGTCAACCATATCAGTCGGCCAGCGGGACGCGAGGACTTCCCGTTCGGCGAACACCGAGGTGACGTCGTAGAAATCGCAGACGACGGCCGCGCCGCCGCGGTGATCGATGGCCAGCCGGGCCAGCAAGTAGTGCCACATCATGCACTGGACGTGGAAGATGTCCGGTGTCAAACGCGTCAGCAATGCGCGGAGCAGCCCCCGGTGCGCGAACGTGCAGACGGTCGCATCGAAGGTCCGCTCGAACACCTCGCGCACGGTTGGCGGAAACGGCGCCAGGCCGGCCAGGAACACCCGGTGCCCGGTGCGTTTGAGATACATGGCCTCGCGCAGGATGGGCAAGTAGGCACGATTGGCGAGGAAGACGATCCGGCGTTCCTCGGTCTCGCGGTTGACGTCGGCGATGAACGCGGCGAACGGTCCATCCAACAGCCGGGCGAAATGCCGGTCCAGCATCTCCGACCGCTGCGGCGCTTCGATGGAGCGGCAGAGATCGCCCATAAACTCCTGAAGCTGGAGCGCGTTGGGACCGCTCTTGAGGAACTCGGTGAACCGCCTGAGCATGGGCTCGCGCAGCGGCGGCGGCGCCAACTCGACCCTTTCGAGGACGAAGGCGGTCGCCGTCTTCGGGTCCCAGACGCTCATCTCGTCGCTGGCGAGGATCTCCTGGTAGCGCTGTTCGAGGGCCGCGTCGTCCAGCGGCGAAGACAGCTCTGGGGATGAGGGACTCATTCGCGACGTCCGGGCCGGAACGGCCTCATGGATGAAACAAGGAGCATTGTCATAATGCTATGTTTTCACCGATTGAGGAGTCCTTAAGGGGCGACCACTCGCCCGAGGGAGCCGTGTGACGGTCCGACCGACGATGCCCGACGCAAGCTTGCGCAACCGCATCCCGACGACCGAGATCGGCGACCTGTTTCCCGGCGTCGCCGATAACCTGCCGCTGCAGGCGAGCAGCCATCTGTTCACCTACGGACGCGAGTCGATGCCGTTGCTGCTGCCCCACGAGATGCTCGTGCTGGCCGCCATCGCGCGGGTGCGGAATCCCAAACGCATTGTCGAATTCGGCACCGCCCAGGGCAAGAGCACCTATATTCTCGCCGCCAACAGCGCGCCGGACACCGACGTGATTACGGTCGACCTGGAGCCGGCGTACCACGAGGACTACACGGCGAAGTGCCTGCGCGGCGATGACACCGTTGGCGGCTGCTACAAGGCCTCACCCTATGCCGACCGGGTCCAGCAGGTGTTCAGGCGGCCCGGAGAGACGATGCCGAAGGATTTGGCGGAGGTCGCTGGGGCGGTTGATCTGGTGCTGATCGACGGCGACCACAGCTACGACGGCATCCGCGCCGACACGGAGACGGCGCTGGCCATTGCGGCGCCGTCAGCGGTGTTGCTTTGGCACGATTTCTACCTGATCCCGGAGACCTTGGGCCGCGGCCCCGAGCGGCAGGGGGTGTTCCAGTACCTGAACGATCTGGCGCGAGAGGGCGGGATCGTCCTGCGCCACTTGGTCGGCACCTATCTGGTCGCCGGGTGCCGCACGTGGACCGAAGACCTTCCCGGCGAGGTCCTTCAGCCGGGCGCGTTGGAACCGCCGTTCGGCGGCCGGATCGTCCGTCTCGGTGCCGCCGCATCGGCGGTCGGCGGGTCATGAGCAGCCGGGCGGCGAGCCTGCGCGTCCCAACGCGGCGTCCCGTCCGACTCGTGGCGCCGGGCGATCTGGACATCCAGCCGCTGTCCGATGTGCTGGCGTCGCCGCCGGCACGACGGCGCTGGGACGGGGCGCTCGCCGATGCCGGCGACGTTTACTACAACCTTGACTATCTATGGTCGGCAGCCATCCACGAGACCGGCGGCGTGCACCTGGCCCTGTTCGAGCATGCCGAGGGACTTGTCGCCTATCCCTTCGTGCTGCGGCCGGTGCCGGAGCTCCCCGGAGTTCAAGTTCCGCAGCATGGCTGGACCGACGTCATCACGCCATTCGAGTTCGGTGGCCCCTTGGCTGTTCCGGCAGGAGATGGCGCCGATGCCGACGCCTTGCGGGCCGCTTTCATCGCTGCTTTCGATGCGTACCTACGGGACGTCTATGCGGTCAGCGAATTCGTCCGGTTCCACCCGCTTTTGGCGGCGGATGTCGGCTGGGGACCGCATTACGACATTCGTCACAGCCGCGACAACGTGGTCATCGACTTGACCACGGACGAAGAGTCGATGCTGGCCGCGCAGAGCCGGCGGACCCGCCGCTACGTGCGCCAGGCGCTCCGGCGCGGCGTACAGATCGAGCGTGCAGCCGAGCCGGTACAGCTGGCGGCGATGTTTCACGACCTCTACCAGGGGACGATGAACCGGCTCAGCGCCCACGCTTCCTATTTCTTTCCCCGGAAGTACTTCGACGCGCTGTTGTCGCTCAGCCCCGAAACGGTCTCGCTCTATGTCGCTCGCGACGATGCCGACGAAGTGCTCAGCGCCGGGGTGTTCGTGCACGGCCGGCGATTCTGCCACTACCACCTTGGCGGTACGCGCCCGGAGTTCGGCCACATGCATCCGACCCACCTGCTGATGTCGACGGTGGCGACCGACATGATGCACACCGGTCGCAGCGATTTTCATCTCGGTGGCGCGGCGCAGAATCAGGAAGGTCTCTACACGTTCAAGTGCGGCTTCTCGGAAGGGTGGGCCGCCTATTCCGTGGGCTGCCGCGTTCTCGAACCGGGCGCGTTTCAGGCCCTGTGCGAGGCCTGGGATCGCGCCAACCCTCATAGACAACCGGGCGGCTTCTTTCCGCGCTACCGGTACGCCTGACAGCGGCCGGATCGGACCCGCTGCATGAGCTTCGCCGTCTACGCGATCGTCTCCATGGGCCGGTCGGGCTCGACCCTGCTCCGGAACGAGCTGTTGAAACCGTTGTGGGTGAGCTGCCTGGATGCCGCTGGCTGCGCCACCTGGATTGAGCGCAACCAGCGGCCACTGATCGAGGACGACGCCGATACGTTTGGCGCCCGCTATCCCGAGTTCGTCCAGCAATGGAAGGACCTCAAGCTCTGGCAGTTCGACATCAAGTGGAACTTCGCCAGGCGCGACGAGGACCGGCTGTCCGCCCTGGCCCTGAGCCGTCGGCTGATCGTCAAGGACGCCCTATGGGTTTTGGGCCGGCGCGATCCGGAGGTGTTCCGCAACCTTCGGCTCATCCACCTGCTGCGCGATCCCCGGGCGATCGCCGCCTCCTATTGCAGGCTGGTGGGGAGGGAAAGCGCGCCACGGATCTTCGGCGGCGGCGGAGCCACGGGCCTCGACGTTCGTGTCGCCGGGATGCGCCAATTCGCCGCCAACTTCGGCCTCCGGGGAAACCTGCCGAACACGGAAGCGCTGGCCTCATCGCCTCGCCACAAGGCCGCATCGGCAATCGTGCGTGCCCATTTCGAAACCCTGACAGGGTTCCTCACCCGGCCCGGCGTCGGCGAAACCGACATCGTCGTGCGTCTGGAAGACCTGTGCGACGACCGTGGCGCGACACTCGGTCGGTTGTTCCAGTTCATGGGCGTCGACGTAGAGGATGTGCCGCAGAACAGTGCGTTCTTTGTCGATGCCGTTGAGGAGGGCGGTATCCGTATGGCCGAGGACACCGCCGGATCGCGCAGCGACGCCTGGCGGAAGGTCTTTTCTTCGGACGAGTTGGAAGACGTCTGCGCCGACCTGGATGGTGTCGGAAAGGCCTGGGGCTACTGATCGAGACCGGGCGCTGTTCGCCTAAGGGCCAGGTGCTTCAACACCGGATGGATGACGTGGTAGGTCGTCGCACCGGCGTCATCGCGGAATGCGTCGGCGAAAGCGCCCGTGTCGCGGCGCCCGCGCAGAACTTCGCTGAGCAGATGGGCGCGGATCATCGGGTCGCCGACGCGGTCGATGTCGACGCCTTTCGGTGGCGGGTACCGGCGGCGGGCGAGGACCGGTCCGGCATCGATGCGGTTGCCGAGCCAGAGCGCCGTGGCGCCCATCGATCGTTCCCGCAGCAGGCTGTAGTAGAAAGCCGTGCTACCCCGGTAACGCGGCGCGTAGCCGCCGTGAATGTGCAAAAACCGCTTGCCGCAGCCGAGCAAGGCCTTTCCGAGAATGACACCCCCTAAACCGGAGTAGACGATGGTGTCCCCGGGCGCGTCGGCGATCGCGGCAACGATATCTGGGTTGTTGACGTCGGCATCGGCGAGGGTGCGCCGATCGGCGACCAAGGGTCCGAGGGTTTCCCACGCCGTTTCCGCGGGATGGAACACCGAGACATGGCCGTCGCCGACAAGGTCCAACGAAACCTCGTCGGGTCCGCGCCACACGGGGTCGTCCCCCGGCAGGAACAGCACGGCAGCCGGCAGGATCGCCGACGCGCTCATCGCCTGCGCGTAGGCCCGCGACCGGAACGTCGGCGCGGCGAGGAACGCGACGTCAGCGAGGATCGTCGGCATCGGCTTCCCAGCGCGCGACAAGGGCTTGCTCGCGGTCCAGCACCTCGATCAGCGCCGCTGCATCCTCGGGCGCGAACCGCTCCGGGGGCAGCGAGAGCAGCGCATCGGTGAGCTTCAGCAAGGCCGACAGATACCGGAGGTCGTTGGCGCCTTCGGCCACACGGGCAAGACAGGTAGCGAAACGCACGTAATGCTCGGGGCCGGCCAGCGACGCGTCCGGGAGGCGTCGCCCGTCTGCCCCGTAGGCCGCGAACAGCCGCCGGAACACCTCGAACTTGACGACGAGCGTATCAAGCCGGGCGACAACGTCCGGCGGCGGCGATGGACTCGTTCGCAAGTCCCTCAGACTCGCCTCCAACAGGCTCATGAGGTCGTCGGTGCCGCCGGTCGGTTCCCCTGTCGTACCGCAGTCCGCTGTCCGCTCGGCGAGGCGGGCGCGGCCAGAATCGCGGCTTGCCCGCCAGCCTTCCAGGAAATCGGGGGACGCGCAGTCGGCATAAAAGTAGCGCTCCGGTTCGGCAAACAGGTCGCGGCCGGTGTAGGGGTAGAGAGCGGTCACCGGGCTGGTGCCTCATCGATGGTGCCGATCGCGGCGAGGATTCGGGAGACGATCGTTTGGGGCGGGTCGAGGACCTCCGGTGGCGCGATCCGGAAGTCGGGTTCCGATGGCGCCTCCCACGGGATGTCGACACCGACGACATTTGCTCCTTCGGTGCCGCAGCTGCCATACAGACCCTTGGTGTCGCGGCGTTTCAGTTCGTCCATCGGCACGTCCAGGTAGACCTCGAAATAGCGGCTGAGATGCGCCCGGTTCCACGCCCGCGATTCGGGGAACAGCGAGAGAATCGACGTCACCACGTGCAGTCCCTGGCGGTCTAAGGCGCGGCACAAGCGGCAGATGCGGTCGGCATTGACGCGGCGGGCGTCGATGCCGTGGCCGAGGTCGTCACCCCAGACGGCGCGCATTTGGTCGCCATCGAGGAAGACCACATTGCCGCGGTCCTGGCGCAGGCGCTGGGCGAGCAGCGAGCCGACCGTGGTCTTGCCCGCTGCCGACAGTCCGATGATCCAGATGACCATTGCCACCGCGTCTCCGCCGTCCCTTCCGTCGGGCGGAGTATGATCCGAAACCGCGACGCGGCGCATCCGTTTCTGCTAGACTGCAGACGGTATTCAGGGGGCTGACACCGCCGCCGCAAGAATGCGGTCAGGCGCAAAACAGGGAGAACCCGGGCGATGCTTCAGGTGCGGCCCGCGCTCGCGTTGATCAATGTCATGGTCGACGGCGATTTCCAGTTCGAAGGGGAAACCCCGCTCGGCGTCGGCGCCATCGCTGCGTTCCTGCGCGAGAACGGTTTTCGCGTCGATGTCCACCAGTGCTACGCCAACCGGGGCGACGACGAACTGGACCGCGCGGTCGAAGTCGAGGCCGAGGTCTACGGCTTCCAGCTCAACATGAGGAACTTTCTCAAGGTTCGCGAGGTGGCACGGAAGATCAAGGCGGCGCGGCCGGACGCGCTGATCGTGCTCGGCGGCCCGTTTCTCTCGTTCGCCGCTGGGCCGATTCTCGAGAACGAGACCGCATTCGACTGCATGGTCGTCGGCGAGGGCGAACTGACCATGCTGGAGATCATGAAGAAGGTCGCCGACGGCGGCGTCGATTTCGTCGGCGTCGAGGGCATCGTCTGGCGCGACGGCGACGGGGATGCCGTGCGCAATCCTATGCGCCGGCTGATTCCCGATCTCGATTCACTGCCATTTCCGGCCCGTGACCACCTGGACGACATGGGGCGCGATCCCGTCGACGGCGGCATCGGCGAGAGCATCCGCATCGCCACCTCGCGGGGCTGCATCGCCAATTGCAGCTTCTGTTCGGTGAACTTCTACACCCGGCTGCAGAAAGGCAAGGTCTGGCGCGGCCGGTCGGCCAGCCACGTGGTTGACGAATTGGAGGAACTGGTCCGGACGCAGGGCGTCAAGCTGGTCAACTTCTCCGACAGCTCCTTCGAGGACCCGGGCTGGAAGGGCAAGGAACGCGCCAGGGAGATCTGCGAGGACATCATCGCCCGCGATCTGAAGCTTTCCGCCAAGGTGTTCATGCGCTGCGACACCATGCTCGGCGACGAGGATGAAGACCTGCTCAGGCTGTGGAAACGGGCCGGCATCGACATCATCGTCGTCGGCGCCGAATCGGGCTCGGATTACGAGCTCGACTTCTACAACAAGCGGGCCAACGTCGAGCAGAACATCGCCATGATCAAGCGGCTCAAGGACATGGAGCTGTTCTATGTCTACGCCGGGTTCATCATGTTCGGGCCGAACTCGACGATGGAGACCTTGCGCGACAATGCCGAATTCCTGCACGCCGCCGGGCTCAGCGACAATCCGGCCGAGATGTCGAACACGCTGATGGTCATCCGCGACGCCAAGGTCTACTCGGTGCTGAAAGACGAGGGGCGGATCATCGAATCCGACCAGTTCTGGGAGCCGCCGACCTACACCATCCTCGATCCCAAGGCGGAGCGCGCGGCGAAACATTGGGACGGCATCTTCTATCGCTATCCGCTGACCAACCGGCTGAACAAGGTCCAGACCAACATCGAAAACCTGATCTGCCGGATGACCAACCCGATGAACGCGGATGTGCTCGAAGAGCTTGGTCCCGAGTTCGATGCGTTCAAGCAGGCCTATGCCGAACGCCGGCGCCAGCTGGCCGACGCCCAGCACGGCTATTTCGTCCGCGTCCTCGACATGATCGACGCGGAGGTGTCCGACGAACACCTGAAGGCGTCGGCCGACGAGTTCTTTGGCCTCGCCTACGAGTTGCACGTCTCACGCTACGAAGCGCTCTACGACGCCTTCGTCGGCCGCGTGGCTGCGACGGGCACCCCACTTACCGGGCTTGTCTTCCAGCATTTCCGCCCCAACGTAGTCGAAGACCGGATTAAACGGATCTAGGGGCGACGGTGATGGACATCCTGGGCTTCGGGAAGCTCATCTATCACTACGACAAGCTCGAAAAGCTCAAGCGAAATACGTTGCAGTTTCCTGTCCACGCGACGGTCAGCCTGGGCAACTTTTGCAATCACCACTGCCTGTGGTGCACGGTCTACGCGGCGCAGCAGAAGGACGTCCAGCACATGGACGGAGACCGGCTGATCGCCTTCCTCACCCGCGCGCGGGAGCGGGGTCTCAAGGCCGTCGGCTATGTCGGCAACGGCGAACCGACGGCACACCCCAAGTTCCGCGAGATCATCCACGCGGTCCACGAGCTCAGCCTCGAACAGGGGATGTTCACCAACGGCTATCTGCTCGACCGGGTGTTCGACGAGGCCTTGGAGTTCTTCACCTACATCCGGATCAGCCTGGATGCGGGCACTGGTGCGGTCCACGACGCCATGCACGACGTCGACGGCCACTTCGAGAAAATCATGGCCAACCTCTCGATCCTGGTTTCAAGACGGGACGGGGAGGGGCCGACCCTGGGGATCCAGTACGCGGTGCACCACCGCAATCTCGACGACATGCACGAGGCCGCGCGCCGGGCCCGTGATGTGGGTGTTGACTATTTTTCAATTAAACCCGTTTTTAACCGGGGAGCAGTTGGCGAGCGCATCGAGAAGAATCGCCTGACCCTCGATGACCTGTCCCCCGAGGTGGCGCGGATTCGCCGCGATTTCGAGTCGTCGACGTTCGCCGTTCACTTTCGCCCGTTCCAGGTCCTATCGGAAGCAGCCGATCACAACGTGCTGACCTACGACCGTTGTGTCGCCGGGTTCTTCAACGTCAACGTTTACGAGGACGGCCGCATCGTCGGTTGCGGACCGCACCAGGTCTCCGTCGGCGTGATGGAAGATGACCTCGACGACATCGAACGGGCCATCCGTGACGCCTCACATGCTCTCGATCTGAGCAAATGTCCCGGCGGCTGCCGTTACCATGCGTTAAACCATCTCGGCGATACTGTCCTCAACCCCGAGCGGGCGCGGCAGTATCACGCCAACTTCCTGTGAGTGCCGTCGCGCACGGTTCGATCGAACGCGACCACGGAGCGCCCGGCGCGATGAGCGGACTCGCCACCATCAATGCCCTGCTGGCCGATGAGGGCGACCGGCTGAACCAGGCGTTCGAGGCGCCCCGATGGCCGGTGACCCTGGTGGTGTCGCCACCGCGCGCCGGGTCGGCTCTGTTCCAGCAACTGGCGCTGAGCTGTACCGGGATGGACACCGTCAGCAACGTTCTCGCCCGGTTCTGGCGGGCGCCCTATCTCGGTGCGTTGCTGGAACGGGACCTGAAGGACCCGAACTACGTCAGCCACCTGAAGTCCTACGGGTCGCACTACAATCCGGTCGGCGCACATGAACCGCACGGATGGGGCTGGTTCTGGCAGCACTGGCTGAGGCTGGAAGGCGACGACCACTACTGCGCGCCCGACAGGCCCGTCGACGCCGCCGGGCTGAACCGCAAGCTGGCGGCCATCGAAGCGGCCAAAGAGGCGCCGCTGCTGTTCGACAACGTGTTCGCCTGGTGCAATCTCGACGTCGTCGTCGGCATCCTGCCGAGGGTTTTGCTGGTGGTGCTGAAGCGCGACCCCTATTACCTCTGCAACTCGATCCTCAACGCCCGCGCCGACCGGTACGGTGACGTGTGCGCCTGGCACAGCCACCGGCCGCGCAACATCGACGATCTGCTGTCCATTGACGATCCGGTCGCACAAACCGTCGCCCAGGTCTGGTCGATCCTCGGTGAAATTGACGCCTGCGTGGCGCGGGTCGATCCCGCCGACGTGTTCACCGTCGAGTACCCCGACCTGGTCGGCAAGCCGCAGGAGGTGATGCGGAGGTTCGTTGCCTTCCTTGCCGGGCTCGGCGTCGAGGTGGGCTTGCGCGATCCGCTGCCGGAGTTTCCGCAGCTTCGCAATCGAAACACCCCGGAGTTCGTCAATCCGCTGTACAAGGAACTGCTCGACGGCTGTTTCGGTGGCACCTTCGGAGCCGAACCGCGATGACCGGTGACGACAAACGCCGGCCCTACGCGGCGCAGGACCAGTTTGCGCTGGAGAGGGATTTCCGCGGCAACCCGCTGATGGCGGCGGTGAAGCTGGCGCGCTACAAGTTCCCGGCGCGGCTGATCGCGCCCGAGGACCGGGTTCTCGATCTCGGCTGCGGCAACGGTTATGGCGCCTACTTCTACGCCACCGTCGCCCGCGAGGTGGTCGGCCTCGACCTGCACGCCGACCTCGACGGCGCCGCCCACCGGGGACTGGCCCGCGAAAACCTCGCCTTGGTCAAAGGCGACATCCTCGACCCGCCGCTGGAAGTCGTCGACGCGACCTTCGATGTCATCGTCGCGATCGACGTCATCGAGCACTTCTACCGCGACGACGGCGCGCGCATTGTCGCCGACTACGCGGCGCGGCTGAGCGAGCGCGGCATGATGATCCTCGGTACACCCAATCGGGGGTCCGGCGCCTACCGCTCGGAAGCGTCGCGGCGCGTCCACATGTACGAGTACGAGCCCGACGAGCTGCGGTCGCTCTGCGGCCGGCACTTCAAGCGGGCGCTCCTGTTTTCGATGAACGACGAGGTCGTCCATACCGGCTTCGCCAAGATGGCATGGTTCTTCTATGTGCTGGCGTTCAAATAGCCGCTTGCCGGCGGCGCTAATAGAGTTCGGGATCGCGAAACGAGGTCACGGCCACCGATGACGGTTGCGTTCGGTACCAAGGCGGAAACCCTGGAGCGCCTGGAAGGGCGGTTGGCGTCGGCCGTCGTGCTTCCCCAGGTCCGCGTCACCGTCGACGACTGGCGGCGCGACCGGTAGGCTGCAGTGGATGCCGTTGTCGGCCAGCCCTGGGCCGGCGAGGCGGTCATCGTGCGCAGCAGCGCCAGGGCCGAGGACCGCGTCGGGACATCGATGGCCGGCCGCTACCGCTCGGTCCCCTCGGTCGCGGGCGGTGATGCGTTGGCCGCAGCCATCGATCGGGTGGTCGAGTCGTTCGACGGTGCCGACGACGGAGACCAGGTGCTGGTCCAGCCGATGCTCGGTGACATCGCCTTTTCCGGTGTCGCCTTCGGCCGCGACCCGAATACGGGCGGACCGTACCAGGTCATCGCCTACGATACTTCGGGGCGGACCGCCGAGGCGGCGACGTCGGGGGGCTCAAGCGGTGTCGAGACCTATGTCCGCCACCGGCGCGCCGAGGATCCGGCCGATCCGGCGCTGGCACCCGTCATCCGGCTCATCGAGGAGCTGGCAGCGATATTCGGCACTGACGCTCTCGACATTGAGTTCGCCGTCGGTACCGACGGCACGGTGATCTTGCTGCAGGTCCGCCCTTTGGCGATCGGCGACGACGGGGGCGCCGGTCTCGACAACCACGCCGACACGGTCGCCTCGATCGCCCGCAAGATCGAACTGATGAACCGTCCCAATCCGTACCTGCTTGGCGGGCGGGCGGTGTTCGGCGTGATGCCCGACTGGAACCCGGCGGAGATGATCGGCGTGCGGCCGCGGCCGCTGGCGCTGTCGCTCTATCGCGAACTGATCACCGATTCCACCTGGGCCTATCAGCGGGACAACTACGGCTACCGCAACCTCCGCAGTTTTCCGCTGCTCGTCGATTTCCACGGACTTCCCTACATCGACGTGCGGGTCACCTTCAACTCGTTCATCCCCAAGGACATCGGGCACGGCCTCGCCGAGCGGCTCGCCGACTACTACCTCGACCGGCTGGTCGCAGCGCCGACCCTGCACGACAAGGTCGAGTTCGAGATCATCTTCTCCTGCTACACCCTCGACCTGGCCGACCGCCTCGGCGTACTTGCCGAGCACGGTTTCTCCGAAGATGACTGCCGCTGCCTTTCGGACAGCCTCCGCACACTGACCAACCGCATCATCCGCAACGAGGGCGGGTTGTGGCGCCGCGACCTCGACCGGGTGCACGAGCTGGAGGCCCGCCAGAAGGCGATCATGGCCAGCGGCCTCGACCGGGTGTCGCGGATCTACTGGCTGCTGGAGCACGCCAAGCGGTACGGAACGCTGCCCTTCGCCGGGCTGGCGCGGGCGGCGTTCATCGCCGTCCAACTGCTGCGCTCGCTGATCGCCGTCGGCGTCCTCCGCAGCGACGAGCACGACCTGTTCATGACCTCGCTGGACACCGTCGGCTCGCGCCTGACTCGGGACTTCCGTGACCTGAGCCGCGAGACCTTCCTCGCCCGCTACGGCCATTTGCGGCCCGGCACTTACGACATCCTGTCCGCGCGGTACGACGAGGCCCCCGACCTCTACTTCGACTGGTCGAACCGAGGGCCCAACGGCGGGACGGCGAACGCGCGATCGTTCGCCCTCTCCATCGCCCAGCTGCGGCGGATCGAGGACCTGCTCGCCGAGCACGGATTGGAGCATTCGGCGGTCGGCCTTTTGGAGTTCATCAAGGCCAGCATCGAAGGCCGAGAGCTCGCGAAGTTTGTGTTCACCCGCAGTGTCAGCGACGCGTTGTCCCTGTTCCAGGACCTGGGGCGCGAGTTCGGCTTCTCCCGCGAGGACTGCGCCTACGCCGACATCCGGGTGATCCGCGATCTCTATATCGGCAGCGGCGATCCCGCCGAGGTGGTGGGCCGGAGCATCGAGGCCGGCAAGCGGCGGCACGCGCTGACCCGCTCGCTCAACCTGCCGCCGCTGATCGTCGATCCCCAGGATGCCTGGGCGTTCCATGTCCCGCGGTTCGAGCCCAATTTCGTCACCCAGCGCGAAGCCATCGGCCCGGTCGCCACCGACATCTCCCGCGGCGGACCGCTGGACGGCGGCATCGTGCTGATCCCCAGTGCCGATCCCGGCTACGACTGGATCTTCTCGCGCGGCATCGCAGGCTTCATCACCCAGTACGGCGGAGTGAACTCACACATGGCGATCCGGGCCGGCGAGCTGGGCATTCCGGCGGTGATCAGTGCCGGCGAGGCCCTGTTCAGCGAATGGGCGGCGGCCGAAATGCTGCTCGTCGATTGCGCCAACCGGCAGGTCCAGGTGCTGCGTTGACCCTTGTTGCCGTCAGTCAGCGGGTGGTTACCGACGCCCGCGACGGTGAACGCCGTGACGCCCTGGATCAGCGGTGGGCGGGATTCCTCGCCGCCTGCGGCCTCAGGGCCCTGCCGGTTCCCAACCGCCCCGAGGACGCCGTGGACTTGGTGGAGACGGCCGGCGCGAGGGGCGTGCTGCTTACCGGCGGCGGCGACATCGGCACCCTCGGCGGCAAGGATGCCGAGCGGGACGAAACCGAGGCGCTGCTGGTCGGTTGGGCCCGCCGGCATGGCTTTCCGATCGTCGGCGTCTGCCGCGGTATGCAGGTCATCCAGGCGCTGTTCGGTGTCCCTCTGGTCCCGGTGTCCGGCCATGTCGGCAACCGCCACCCGGTGATCGCCAATGGCGCATCCATGGAGGTCAACAGCTACCACGGATTTGGGACGACGCAGTCCGTTCCCGATCTTGAGCCCTGCGCGGTCGCCGAAGACGGCGTCGTCGAGGCTGTGCGCCATCGGCACGAACCGATCCGGGGTATCATGCGGCACCCGGAGCGCGAGGCAGCCATCAACGAAGCGGATGTCGCGCTGTTCCGGAACGCGTTCGCGGCCGGGCAATGAGGGGCATGATCCTCGCCGCCGGGCGCGGCCAGCGCATGGGCGCGCTGACCGCGGACCGCCCCAAGTGCATGATGGCTTTGGCGGGGCGGCCGCTGGTGGCGTGGCAGCTCGATGCGCTTCGCGTCGCCGGTGTTGGCGAGATCGCCATAGTCCGGGGATACCAAGGCGACGCCATCGACGCCGATGGTTCCGCCGTCATCGACAATCCGCGCTGGTCCGACACCAACATGGTCGCTTCGCTGCTGTGTGCCGGGAACTGGCTCGACGGCGCGGGGAGTGTCATCGCCTACGGCGATATCGTCTATCGCAGCGGCCATGTACGGCGGCTGATGGACAGCGACGCAGACATCGCCATCACCCGTGATACCGAGTGGCACAGCTTGTGGTCCCGCCGGTTCGACGATCCAATGGTCGACGCGGAGACGTTGCAGTTGAGATCGGACGGAACGGTCCGCGACATCGGCCGGCGGCCGCACTCCCTCGACGAAATCGACGGCCAGTACATGGGGCTGCTCAAGGTCACGGCCGAAGGATGGCGGTACATCCGGGAGTTTGCCGAGGCTTGGCCGCAGCATCTCCAGGACTCCGCCGACATGACGACGCTGCTCCGCGCTCTCGTCGAGGCCGGCATTTCCGTTGCCACCGTCACCGTGGCCGGCGGTTGGGGCGAAGTGGACTCGGCTGGCGATCTGGCCCCCTACGAGAGGATGTTGGAGGAGGGGTCTCTGGTCCTCGACTGATGGCTTGCTCAGCCGATGCGTTCCTTGAGGTCCATGGCCCGCGCCAGGGTGCGAAGCCGCCGTTCCACCGCTTCGCCAAGGAACACGGCGCGGTCTTTCGGCAATTCCAGGGTCAGGCGAGTCTTGGTCACCTTGAGCTGCGTCTGCGACAGCAGCCCCGGAGCACTGCCGGCGAGGGTGTGGGCGAGGCGCAAGGCCAGGCCGACGATGCGGGCGCGCTCCAGCTCGGCATCGTCCAGCAGGTTGTGAACCGGCGCCACCATCGGGTCGTCGACGTCACCGTTGTATCGGACGAGCACGGCAAGGGCCAACTGCACCCGCGCCTCGTGGGTAAGGCCGGCGTAGGGAATCCGGAGAACCCGGTGATAGGCGTGGACGGCGCGGTAGTCGGGATGCTCGCTCCAGCCGATGTCGGAAAGCAGACAGGCAGCGTGACGCAGCCGCTTCTCTTCGCCGGTTTCGGAGGCGAACAGAGGCGTCATCCAGTCAAGCAACTCCCGGCCGCGGATGGCGAACCGACCGGTGCGCTCGGCTTGGCTTTCGCAGGCGCTGATCAGCGGGTCCTGGTGGCGCAGGTCTTCCGGCAACAGTTCCAGCATCTGTCCTTCGCGCATGCCGAAGCCCGAGAACACGACTTCACGTGGACCGGCGATTTCCAGTAGTGCCGCCAATGCCATGGCCGCATACGGCAATGTCTCTACCCGGTTCTTGGCGACGCCGGACAACCGGTCGAGGGTGCTTTGACTCAGCCCGGCGACCAGGTTGGCGAGCCGAAGCGCATCGAAAAAACCGATGGTGTAGTTGTCGATGACGTGGAGGGGATGGTGGGTCTGGTCGATCCGCACCCGCGCCAGGGCGCGCCACGATCCGCCAACGGCGTAGATCGCCCGTCCGCCCATCTCACCCAGCCAGGGGACGGCCCCCAACTGGGCATCGAGGATTTCGCGCGCCTTCTTGTGGTCGCCACCCGAGTCCTCGGCGAGTCGGAGGTGGCCGAGCGGCAAGGTTGCGTATTCTCCGATGGTGCCTTGGTTCAATCCGACGAGATCGAGGCTGCCGCCGCCCAGGTCGCCGAGCACGCCGTCGGCGTCCGGGACGCCGCTCAGCAGCCCGACGGCGGCCAGGCGCGCTTCTTCTGCGCCGCTGAGCACATGCACCGGCAACCCGCTGGCGCGCTCGACCCGACGGGTGAAGGCCATTCCGTCGTCGGCATCGCGGACCGCGGCGGTCGCCACCATTGCCAGGCGGTCGACTCCCATCGCCACGGCCAGCCGCACGAACCGGCGGACACTGCGCAGCGCTTCCGTCACGCCGTCGGGGTTGAGCTTGCCGGTGGTGGCAATGCCGCGGCCGAGGGCGCACTGCGCCTTCTCGTTGAACACCGGAATAGGAAGCCGCGTCGGCGCCTCGTAGACGACCAGACGCACGGTGTTCGAGCCAATGTCGACGAGGCCGACGCGCCCCGCATGGTGCGCGGGCTCGGCAATGGTTCCCATCTCGGCGATCGCTGCGTCCCCTGGCGCGGCCATCGGTACGACTCCCGTCGGCGGCGGGCGCGACCATACCATGCCCCGCTTTTCAGGCAATAGCCGGCATTACGCCAAACCTTCCCGAGACAACGGCTTCGAACGTGTTAGAATAAATCCCCCGCGAGGGAGGGAATGCCGATGTTCAGAACGGCGGAACTGGGCCGCAAAGTGCCCAAGAAGGAATTCAACGAGCAGGCGCCGGCGTTGCGCGCGGAACTCCTGGAAATCCAGCAGAAGCTTCGGGAAGAGAACTTTCCGGTCATCCTTGTCTTCGGCGGCGTCGACGGTGCCGGCAAGGGCGAGACCGTCAATCTGCTGAACGAGTGGCTGGATCCACGCTGGCTGATCACCAAGGCCTACGGTCCGCCGTCGGACGAAATGGTCGAGCGGCCAGAATACTGGCGCTATTGGCGCGACCTGCCGCCGAAGGGCCTGATCGGCATCTTCCTTAGCTCGTGGTATTCACGCCCGATCCTCGATCGCGTGCAGGGACGCGCCGGTGACGCCGATTTCGACGAAGCCCTTGACCGGATGGTGGCATTCGAGAACGCACTGGCCGACGATGGCGCGCTGATCCTCAAATTCTGGATGCACCTCGGCAAGGACGAGCAGAAGGCGCGGTTCAAGAAGCTTGAAAAGAACCCGCTGACCAAGTGGCGGGTCACCCAGACCGACTGGGATCACTGGCATCAGTACGACGATTTCATCGCCGCGGCCGAACGGGCGATCATGAAGACCAGCACCGGCCATGCGCCCTGGCAGATCGTCGAGGGCCTCGACGAAAACTACCGATATCTGACTGTGGCGACGTCCGTGCTCAACGGCATCCGCAAGCGGGTCCACGAGGCCAAGGTCCAGCGCAAGCTGAAGGAGGAGCTGAAAGCGCAGAAGGAGCCGAGCTCCGTCGCGGTCGGCGACGTCATCGAGGTCGACGCGGGCGCGACCGTGATCCGGCTCCCCAAAATGACGGTGCTCGGCAGCCTCGAGATGGACCAGGCTTTGGAGAAGAAGGAGTACCGGAAGCAGCTCGAGGCCTATCAGGGCAAGTTGAATCAGCGCTACCGCGAGGCCAAAGAACTGGGGATCTCGACGATCCTCGTCTTCGAGGGTTGGGATGCGGCCGGAAAGGGTGGCGCGATCCGCCGGGTGACGGCGGCGATGGATGCCCGAGACGTCCAGGTTATCCCCATCGCCGCGCCGACGGACGAGGAAAGCGCTCAACACTACCTCTGGCGGTTTTGGCGGCACTTGTCGAGGGCCGGCCGGGTGACCGTGTTCGACCGGAGCTGGTATGGCCGGGTACTGGTCGAGCGGGTCGAGGGCTTCGCGACCGAGGACGAATGGAAGCGCGCCTACGCCGAGATCAACGATTTCGAGGAACAGCTCGTCAACCACGGCATCGTGCTCTGCAAGTTCTGGATGAACATTACCAAGGACGAGCAGTTGGCGCGGTTCAAGGCCCGCGAGGAGGTGGCCTACAAGCGCTGGAAGCTGACCGACGAGGATTGGCGGAACCGCGAGAAGTGGGACGACTACGACATCGCCGTCAACGAGATGGTCGAGAAGACCTCGACCACGTTGGCGCCGTGGACCCTGGTCGAAGGCAACGACAAGCGGTTCGCCCGGGTCAAGATCCTGAATACGGTCAGTGACTGGCTGAGGGCCGGAATCGAACGGCAGCGCAAGCTCGAAGACAAGGCGTGGCGCCAGCAGAAAACAAAGAAGACAGCATGAAGGATACAACGGACGATGCCGTGGCGGTGCCGGACGCTGCAATCGAAGACGAGAAGCCGGCCAGTGCAAAAAAGGCGCCGCGCCGCGCTTCAGCGCGGACCAAGAAGGCCGCGCGCCCACGGACCGCCGACAAGGCCGCACCCCAGGAGTCGGGCGGTACAAAGGTCGACCTCAGGAGCCCCGAGCTCTATCTCAATCGCGAGCTGACCTGGCTGGCCTTCAACCGCCGGGTCCTGAACGAGGCGTGTGACCGGCGGACGCCGCTTCTCGAGCGGGTCAAGTTCCTCGCCATCGCCGCGTCGAACATCGACGAGTTCTTCATGAAGCGGATCGGCGGCCTCAAGCAGCAGGTCGGCGCCGGCGTCCACAAGCTGACCGTGGACGGCCGCACGCCGACCCAGCAACTGGAAGAGTGCTGGGAGATTCTCGCGGAGTTCCGCCACGAAAAGAAAGTGGCGTATCTCGCCCTGATGGAGGATCTCCGCCGCCACGGCATTCGCATCCACGAGTTCGCGCGTCTTTCGAAAGACAAGCAGGACGCTGTCCGCGAGGTCTATCGCCGCAACATCTTCCCGCTGGTGACACCGCTGGCGATGGACCCGGCGCACCCGTTCCCGTTCATATCCAACCTGTCATTGAACTTGCTCGTCACATTGCGCTTCCCCAACGAGCCGGAACTCACCATGGCGCGGGTCAAGGTGCCGGTCGGTGCCGGCGTGCCCCGGTTCCTGCGTGTCGGCACCGAGCACAGTTTCGTCATGCTCGAGGACGTCATGGCGCACTCCCTGGAGGAGCTGTTCCCGGGGATGGAGATCGAGTCGGCCGAGGTGTTCCGAGTCACCCGGAACGCCAACACCGAACGCGACGAGGAAGAAGCCGACGACCTGCTGGCGATGATCGAAAGCGAGCTGCGCGAACGCAAGTTCGCACCCATCGTGCGGCTGCAGACGGATGCGCGGATTAATCCCACTCATCGGGGTATGCTCGCGGCCGAGCTCGGCCTCGACGAGGAATCCGAGGTCTTCGGCACCGACGTGATGATCGGCATGCGCGACCTGATGGAGCTGTCGTCTCTGGACATCCCCGAGCTGCGTTATCCCACGCTCCAGGCGATCAACAACGTCATGCTGCAGGACCGCAACAACATCTTCCACATCATCCGCGAGAACGGTCCGATCCTGCTGCACCACCCGTACGAATCGTTCGCCACAACGGTGGTGCGGTTCGTCCGCGAGGCGGCCGAGGACCCCAAGGTCTACGCCATCAAGATGACGCTGTACCGGACTTCGGCCGACAGCATGATCATCGACTACCTGATCGACGCGGCGCGCAACGGCAAGCAGGTCGCCGTCGTGGTCGAGCTGAAGGCCCGGTTTGACGAGGCGGCCAACATCCAGTGGGCGGGGCGCATGGAAGAAGCCGGCATCCACGTCACCTACGGTGTCATCGGCCTGAAGACCCACGCCAAGGCGGTGCTCGTGGTGCGCCGCGACTACAACGGGCTGCGCCGCTATTGCCACGTCGGCACCGGCAACTATCACGCCGGAACGGCGCGGCAGTATTCCGACCTCGGCATGCTCACCTGCGACGAGCAGATCGGCCTCGACCTTTCGGAGCTGTTCAACTACCTGACCACCGGCTGCCGCCCGGCGCGTGACTACCGCAAGATTCTCTCGGCACCGAAGATGATGAAGAAAGGGCTCTTAAGCCGGATCGACCGGGAGATCGCCATCCATACCGCCCGCAAGCCGGGACTGATTCGGTTCAAGACCAACGCGCTTGAAGATCCCGACATCGTCGAGGCGCTGTACCGGGCATCGCAGGCGGGCGTGCAGGTCGAGCTGGTTGTCCGCGATACCTGCCGGCTGCGGCCCGGTCTTCCGGGCATCTCGGAAAACATCACCGTCGTCAGCATCATCGGGCGGTTCCTCGAACACAGCCGGATTTACTACTTCCAGAACGGCGGCGACGAGGAATACTTCATCGGTTCCGCCGACGCCATGCACCGCAATCTGGACATGCGGGTCGAAACGCTGACGCCGGTCGAACCGCCGACTCTCCGCCGAGAACTCCGCATGCTGTTCGATGCCCAGCTCGGCGACCGGCGGGGCGGCTGGGACATGCAGGCCGACGGCACCTATGTTCAACGCCGTGCTGAAAAGGGGCGGACGGGGCGATCTTGTCAGGAAGTGCTGATCTCCGCGGCGAAGCGGCGTGCCGACACCGCCCGCCGGCTGCGCAAGGACAAGCCCCGGGCGTTTGCCCGCCGGGCGCCGAAGTAGACCAGCGTCGACTCCGAGCCGTGCGCCGTATCCTCCTGTTCCGTCACGCCAAGTCGAGCTGGAAAGACACCTCCCTCGACGACATCGACCGGCCGCTGGCCGGACGCGGACGCAAGGCCGCCAAGGCGATGGGGCGCTACGTCGCCGACCACGACCTTCGCCCGGCGATTATCCTGTGCTCGACGGCGGCCCGCACCCGCGAAACCCTGGAGCGCTCAGGCAAAGCCCTTGCCCGCAATGTGCCGACCCGGTTCGAGGACGGGCTCTACCACGCCGGCCCGACGGCGCTGCTCGATCGCCTCCGCCGCCTGGATGACACCCTGCCGTCGGCCATGCTCATCGGCCACAATCCTGGCCTGGAAGAGCTGGCGTCCGCACTAGCCGGCAACGGAGACGCCGGGCCGCTGGCCAGCATGAACGAGAAGTTCCCGACCGGCGCACTGGCGGTGTTCGATGCCGATCTTGAAGCCTGGAAGGATCTGAGGCCGGGATGTGCGCGGCTCGAAAGGTTCGTCCGGCCCCGCGACCTGGTGGCAGTCTAGACGCCGGGACAGACCAGCGCGCTACTCCGCCGCGTGGGCGAAGGCCAGCGCCGGCTCGATGCGCCGGGCGACGACCTTCTGATACAGGCCGCCGAAGTAGGTCTGCTTCTGCCAGGCGAAGTCGTCGGCGCGGCTGGCAAAATCCTTGATCTCGCCGTTGACGAGGCCGAAGGCGAACGGCTCGAGGTAGCGGAACACCAAGTGCATGACGCCCCTGAGCGGGTGCAGGGCGACGGTCTTGTGGTAATCGACGAAGACCACCTTGCCCCCCGGCGGCACGCTGTCCAAAAGGGCGTCGACGACCGCGTGCTTGTAGTCGTCGGGGATCTCGTGCAGCAGGAAGAAGCAGCAGACGGCGTCGTAGGGGCCGCTGCCAGGGGCCGCGGCATCGGCGAGCCGAGCCCGTGCCTGCGGCAGACCGACAAGCTTGCGTTCGCAGTTCTCCACCTGCTGCGGTGCGATATCGATGACTTCGAGCCGGCCGTGGCGGCCGACGGTACGGGCGAGGTCCGCAGACAAAGAGCCGTAGACGCTGGCTGCCTGGAGGATGCTCTGGCCTGGATGAAACTCGGCGCAGGCAGTGCGCACCAGCCGGCGGAAATTGCCCCACAGAATCGACGAAACGATGAGCGGGTTGTCGAGGAACGCGATGCTGCGAGGCCGCAGATACGCCCAGGAATAGGTATCGACCAGATAGTCTGGCAGTTCCGGTTCCTGGCCCTCGCCCTCTTTGCGATAGGCGAGCGCGGCGTCTACGCCACCGTCCATCCCTGCTGCTCCCCCCCAAGAGATGAGAGCCATTCGCATACACGATTTCGCCCCGGCTGCAAACCGATATTGGCATGCTTCACGAATTATTTCAACCATTTCGCACGCGCGAAACGGGTGTGCGCATGCGTACGCCTGAAGCCCGCCCGCCGGACCAATTCGAGCGGAAAATGCCCACGTCTTAACGTCCGGTTAAAGAACTTCGCCCAACTTCGCACGACCTGATCAAGAAATGAGAAGGGAAGGGATTGGGATGTCCGTGCGTCCGTTGATTGCGCTCGCACCGCTCTTGCTTGGCGGTTGTGCGCTACCACTGCCTGTGCAAATCGCCAGCTGGGCCGTCGATGGTGTCTCGCTGCTGGCCACCGGCAAATCGGTGACCGACCACGGCATCTCCGCGGTCGCAAAAAAGGATTGTGCCATGTGGCGCGTAGCGACCACCGGCGAGATCTGCATCGACGAAGTCGACGATGGCGTCGCCCTCGCAGAACTGGAGGGCGAGACCTTGTCCGTAACCGATCCCGGGGGTCTTGGCACCGAGGCCGAGGCGTGGGCGATCGCCGACGCCGCCGCGAAGGAGGCAGAGTTGACCACTATCGCCTCCGCCGAGAGCAGCGGCGACACCGCTGACATCGGGGCGGAAGACGCCGCTGAATTCGTCACCGCGGCATCGTTTGAATCCGGCGGCGACGCCCTGGATGCCGTGACGGAATCAGAAAGGCCAGCTGAGAAAGCGACGGATGCGCCGCCGCCAGTCGAGTTTTTCTATGTCATCGCCAGCTTCGTCCGGCGCGCCAACGCCGAAATCGTCTCCGAACGCCACGCCGGCATGGGGACCGGCATCGTCGAGGCGCATGTGGACGGTCGGCTGCGCCATCGGGTCGTGGTCGGACCTGTCCAGGCATCGGATCGGGCGGAAACGAAACGTCGGCTGACCAAGGCCGGAATAAGGGGTGTTTGGCCTTTGCGCCTGCGAGGCGCCCGTGTCGCCGCGGCCGGCGTCAGGACCGCAAATCTCTAAACCATCACGTCGGTTGGCTGATCGAGCCGGCGCAGTACGCTGAGGATACGCCGGGTGCGGTCGACGACCACCTCGTTGTCGGCATTGTGTGAGCGCTCGAAGTCCAGCCGGTCCTCCCATTCGCGGACGTAGTCGCGGGGCTTGTCGGGCTCGGCCGGCTCGCCGGTGAGGGCGCCGACCGTTCGGTCGTAGTCGGGATGGAGCTCTGGTTGGAACGCCAGGAGCGCATACTCCTCGTAGCTCAGCACCCCAGCGACATAGAGATCCATGCTCATGTCGGACATTTCGCGCGGGGTGAGATGCCGCACATCGATGGCTCGAACCGGTTCGCGGGAAACGGCGGCGGTCGACCCCGTCTCCGCGCTTTCGGCCGGAACGGGCAGCGGCGCAGCCCGCACCGGAACCAGTGCGCGCCCCGGCCGCCCTTCCGTCGCCGGCCGGTCGACAATCACCAAGCCGCCGTCGATTCTCATGCCGTTTCCCGGTCGTTAGCCGGCGCGCATCCCGGCAAGCGGGGACGCGAACCGGCGCGTGCCCTCAAATAACTGTGCCGCCCGCGGTGCGATCGCGCTTGGCGGCGTACATGGCTCGGTCCGCGCGACCCATCAGCTGAACGCCCTCGTCCTCGCCGCCGTAGACTTCGACGCCGAGGCTGGCGCGAACGGCGATCGTGCGGCCGTCGAGATCGATAACGGCCGGGTCGAGGAGGCGCCGGATCGCGCGCAGCCGGATCAGCGCCTCGTTCCACGACGTGCGGACGAGCAGCACCGCGAATTCGTCGCCGCCGAGCCGGCCGACGAAATCGGTGGCGCGCACGGCGCCCGACAGCAGGCGGGCCACCCTCCGTAGAACCTCGTCGCCGGCCCCGTGGCCGTAGGTGTCGTTGACCAGCTTGAAACCGTCGAGGTCGACATAGACAAGGACGCCCGGTTCGTTGTAGCGGCGGGCCAGGGCCAACGCCTGGGCAAGTTCCGCTTCGAAGCCGCGCCGGTTCAGCAGCCCGGTGAGTTCGTCGGTGATCGCGACCCGTTCCAAGTCGGAGATCCGCCGGTTGAGGTCGGCGATGCGGCGCTCTGCGCCGACGGCGGCGGTCAGTGCGTGTTCCGCGGCATCCTCGGTCCCCGGCGCAAAGGCGCCGCGTGGCAGGCCGGAGTGGCGGAGGCATTCCACCAGCGTGGCAACAGCGGGGACAAGTTCGCCGCGGCGGGGCGCCGCGCCGCGGATGGGCTTGGGACTTGTGGGACGGCTCTTCACGGTGATTTTCCTCGACGGCAAATGGGTACCCATTGGCCTTTCGAGGCAATCAACGTGCCAATCGGGGGCGACCGGATTCCAAGGGTTTTCGACCGTCCAAGATAGGCAGAAATTGCCAGCTGGCCGGAGTTGCCGGGTGCGGCGACGGAGCCCGCGGACTTTCCGATCGGCCGACCGCCCTCTATAACAGGTGCGCGCCTGTGGGCGTTGTATGGACACTGGGAGCCTCGACGGCATGATGCGGTGGTTCTTCGTTCTGGCGTTCGTGTTGGCGGCAACCGCCGCCGGCAATACGGCGTTCGCCGCCGGCATCGAACTGCTGTCGCACCGTGCGCTCTATCGCATGTCGCTGGCCGAAGCTGCCGGACGCAGCCAGGTCATCGCCGGAGACGGACGGATGATGTACCAGGTGGCGCGGGGATGCGACGGCTGGACAGTAGAGAACCAGACCTTTCTTCGGTTGACCTACGACGACGGACGCGAGACCGAGACGATCTGGACGTTCGCCAGCTGGGAGTCCGCCGACGGCCTGGATTTCCGTTTTCGGGCACGCTACGAGCAGAACGGCAATACCATCGAAAGGCTGACCGGCGCCGCCCGCCTCGAGCGCGTCGGCGGCACCGGACAAGCCACGTTCGCCGATCCCGAGGACACGGTCGTTCCGCTGCCCGAGGGGACGATGTTTCCGACCGCTCACATGCATGCGGTGCTGGATGCGGCGGTTGCCGGCCAGCGTACGCTGAGCCGCGTCGTTTTCGACGGCGCCAGCCTCGACAACCCGTATTCGGTCAACGCCGTGTTCGGCCTGCTCCCAGAGGATCAGGCTTTGGACATGGCCGAGGCGGCGTCGTTGCCGCCGGTTCCATCGTGGTGGGCGCAAATGGCATTCTTTCCGGTCGCCAGCCGCCAGTCGCTGCCCGAGTTCGAGGTCAGCGGCCGTTATCGCACCGATGGCGTCACCGACAAGTTAACCCAGGATTTCGGCGACTTCGCCCTCAAGGTCGACCTAGACCGCCTCGAGGTGCTGCCCGCCCCCGATTGCTGACGCGCTAGCTTCCGGCCGGCCAAAGCCACGCGGCGCCGCGGACGCCGCTGGAATCGCCGTAGCGGTTACGCACCAGCCGGGTGTCGGCCCGATCCGAAAACACCCAGCCCTGCCACAGATCCGGCACTGCTTCGTAAAGCACCTCGACATTCGAAAGCCCGCCGCCGAGAACAATGACGTCCGGATCGAGAACGTTGATGACGCCAGCCAAGCCGCGGGCGAGGCGCTGTGCATATCGGGCCATCGCCGCGGCGGACTCAGGGTCTGGATCGGCCGCGCAGGCGTCGGCCGCGATCGTTTCCGCGGTCGCCTGGCGGCCCGTAGCGGCCTCGTAGTCCCGTTCGAGGCCGGGGCCGGAGAGGAACGTCTCGATGCATCCCCGCTGTCCGCAGTAGCACGCGGGCCCGGGGCGTTCGTCCTCGGTCGGCCAGGGAAGGGAGTTGTGACCCCATTCACCGGCGATGGCGTTCACGCCGGTGAGCACGTGGCCTCGAACGACGATGCCGCCTCCGACACCGGTGCCGAGGATGACGCCGAACACCACGTCGGCGCCAGCGGCGGCGCCGTCAGCGGCCTCGGATACGGCGAAGCAGTTGGCGTCGTTGGCCAGCCGCACCGGCCTGCCGAGCGCCGTGGCGAGGTCGGTTTGAAGCGGGCGGCCGATGATCCAGGTGGAGTTGGCGTTCTTGACCAGTCCGCTGGCCGGAGAGACGGTGCCGGGAATGCCGATACCGACGCTGGCGGCCGGACCCGATCGGGCTTCGAGTGCCTCGACCATTTTGGCGACCGCGGCAACGGTGGCGCCATAGTTGCCGGCCGGAGTCGGTACCCGAAGCCGAGCTCGTTCGGCGCCCGACGCATCGAGCACGATGCCTTCGATCTTGGTTCCACCGAGGTCGATGCCGATGCGCATGACAAAGAAAGGGGGACGGAACCGGCGGAACGCCCAGTGCTATGGGAGGGAGTGGCGGTCAGCCAACGTCCAGCATTTCGTGCGGGAGCGGACCGTCGAGGGGTTCGAGCGCGTGAAATTCGCCGTGAATGAATCGTGCCCCGGGGTAAACCGCCCGCTGGGCATGGCTGTCGGCGCCCCCATCAGCCGACACGGTATTCCGCCGGCTGTGGTCGGCGGCAATGGTCGAATCGGATGTCATTTCCTGAGTGCCCCACCTTCACTGTTTGTTTTCTGCCGTCTCGGAAATACGGAAGTATTTCGCGCGGTTTCTTTGGTTTTTTCTTATCTCTCCCGTTCCCAGGGCGAATCGCCCCGCTTTGTCGACCCTTGAGTAATATAAATGTAGGATCGTGTCAATGGAGATCACACAGCATATTGTGGTGAGATGGCCAACAATTTCGCCGATGGTAAGGAGTCGTGACTCGCAACCGATGATTCCATTGACTCCGCCGGAGCCACGATTTGGGTGCATTCGGGACTCGATTGGAGTCAAGAGGGTTTGTCCGGATTTCCCCATATCTTGGGAATTAAGCTTTCGATAGCACAAAGTTTAGTGTAACAATCGAACGCGGCGATGTTCGGATTGCAACGGTACGAGCGCCTTCCGCGCTCGCCGGTCCCGGTCTGGTAAAGAACCGATACTTACGCATCCCGGGGCGAATATCGGCGGTCATAAATAATCGGCCCGACCGCATTTGGAGGCGGCAGCGGAAATCGAATGAACAGTTCCCTCGGCATCACCCAGCAGGGCCTCGATACCGCGCTGGAGGTCAAGGAGCACTACCGCCACGGGCGGCCGCTGTGCCTGCGGGACGACGGCGACCGCATGCTGTTGCCGGAATACCTGCTCAACCCGGATCTCGAACTTCGCGGCTATGACGATCCCTTGCCGCTGGCCATGGTCGCGGCCCGTGATCCGGAGCCGCCCATGGCATTGGCGGCAGCGGCGCGATTGAGCCCGCTCGCCGGGGGCGCGCGCCTGATCGGCGGCGTCTATGGCGTGCTCGGCGAGACGACGCGCCACGACCTTGTGCGCCAGTGCGTGAGTCTCGTGACGGATGCTGCCTTCGACCCGGCGGCGATCGCCCGCGTGCGGGCGCACGCGGAACGTATTGTCGTTCACACGCGACGAGAATACACGCTGGCGCTAAGTGTCTGTCCGGCAAGTTAACGGTTTTTTTAGAATAGGTCATGATTGAAGAGGGCATCTTCTGATTTTTGTGGAGGGATGCCCGATGTGGACAGTCGAGAACCGCGCGCTTTACGACCGCAAGGGTGGTCGCTATCCGAGCGACCTGACGG
>Ga0209561_1000056_pt1 | contig 36098 bp, 34 predicted proteins | sample WorMettrBAHAMAS2_FD_187393 | JGI IMG/M metagenome (GOLD analysis project Ga0209561, IMG submission 187393) | Marine gutless worms symbiont microbial communities from Max Planck institute for Marine Microbiology, Germany - Inanidrilus... | ecosystem: Host-associated > Annelida > Digestive system... | reverse complement strand
AAGTCGTAGAAGAACTTGCCCTGGTCGTCCGACAACCGCCCCATCATCGTTCCGCCCTCCACCGAATCACTCGGGAAACGGAATCACGATCTCAGAAACCGATCAACAGGGGTTTATCAACAGTATCGATAGTTTAATGTACAAAGGATAAGTAAACCTTATGCAGGCGAAAACCGTTGGCTCATCGTGTCGCCCGCCCCTTTCCTCACCTTAACCAGATTCGCGTCTTCGAGGCAGCGGCGCGGCACCTGAGCTTTACGCGCGCGGGAGAGGAACTCAGCATTTCGCAAGCTGCTGTTAGCCAGCAGGTCAAGTCCTTGGAAACCCATTTGAAAACGCCGCTCTTCCGCCGTCGTCACCGCAGGCTTGAGCTAACGGATGCGGGACAAGCCTACCTGCCGGTCGTCGCCCAAGCGCTCGCCCGCTTGGACTCAGTGACCGAGCAGATATTCCCTCGAACGGGTCGACAGGTCATGACATTGCGATTGAGCGCCAGTCTCGCGACATTGTGGTTGATACCGCGTCTTGCACCGTTTTATGAATCCCACCCTGAAATCGATCTCAGATTGATCACCCATCTGGCCAGAGGCGAGTCCGAGGGTGGGATCGATGATGCCGATCTCGAAATCCGATACGGGACCGGCGAATGGCCAGGCGTTTTCGCCGACAAACTGATGGACGCAACGATTTTTCCGGTATGCGCTCCCGGCCTCATTGATGGCGAAGGAGCGATCAAGCAACCGAAGGATCTCGCCCGACATACGTTGCTGCATGTCATCGGCTACGACACCGATTGGAGCGCTTGGTTGAACAAGGCCGGGGCAACGGGTGTCAATCCGGTCCGGGGACAGCAGTTCGATGCCACGATGATGGTCCTGCAAGCGGCCGAAGGTGGTGGCGGAGTGGCTCTGGGCCGGCGACCTATGGTCGATGACCAACTAAAGGAAAAGAAGCTCGTGAAACCGTTCGACGGACCAGAATTGACGAAGGGTGCGTTCTACCTGATACGGAACGCGAACCAACGCATTCGTCGAGAGGCGCACGCGTTTCGCGACTGGCTTTTGGATCAGCACTCAGCTTGGTGAGCCAGCTTGCGGCCAAGCCGAACGACGGATGCGGGTTTCGTCGGCGCACAGGCCGGTACAAAGGAACGGGCAAGCCTTGTTCGGCCTCGGACTATTGGTGTAAACCAGAAAGGGGGAGGCTGCGGCTTGGTCGGTCGCGATGCGAGAGCGCACGCTGGAATTCGAAGAAACGCCGAAAAAAAAACGCTGTATCCGGCGATAAAGGCGGGTCATGAGCAGTGCAAACAAGAATAATCGGCCACTCGACAAGGATCGATTAAAAGCCGAAGACCGTTCCGACTTGGCCGATGAAATCCAGGCGCTTAGGCAGGAAAACGCCCGCTTGCGCGCCGCTGTCGCTGCTCACGGCCATAATCTCGTACCGGAAGAATTAGCAGCAAACCTCGATTTTTCGGATACTTTGATCGAGGCGATCCCAGCCCCTGTCTTCTACAAGAATGCCAAGCACATTTACTTGGGATGCAATTCGGAGTTCGAAAAGTTCATTGGCTTGCGCCGCGACCAGATCGTTGGCGCGAGCGTTTATGACGTGGCGCCAAGCGACTTGGCCGAAATCTACCGCAAGGCGGATGAGGAGCTATTCGCTCGACGTGGCACACAGGTCTATGAAGCCGAGGTCGAATATGCCGACGGATCCCGCCGTGATGTCATTTTTCATAAGCGCGTATTGGAGGACCGAAATGGGGGCTTCGCCGGTTTGATTGGGGTCATTCTCGATATCTCGGAACACAAGCGCCTGGAAGCCCAGACGGAGGAGCAACGGGAGATCTTGCAGGCGCTGATGGACGCGATTCCGGCCCTGATCGCAATGAAAAGCCTCGATAGCCATCTGCTCTTCGTCAACCGGATCTGGAAGGACTGGATGGATCTCAACAACGAGCCCCTAGTCGGGCGGAGCATCGGATCGCTGTTTCCTGGTGAATGGGCCGAAAAATTCGCTGATTGGGACGCCGATGTGGTACGGCGAAACAGCGAGGCAACCTATGAGTTCGATTTCGACTTCCCCGACGGACACACCCGGCGGATCCTGAGCCAGCGATTTCCGGTAAGTAAAGGCGGCGATCAGGTGATCGGTACCGCGTCGGTCAATTGGGACGTTACCGAACAGCGCCGGGCCGAAGAAGCGACCCGCATGAGCGAGGAACGCTATCAACTGGTCCTGAAGGCGACCAACGACGGAATTTTGGGATTGGGATGCCAGGAAAGAGGAAATTTATCTGTCGCCCCGCAGCACCGAGATCCTTGGGCTGGGTAAGGAGGAGAAAACCATCAGGTCCGGTGAGTTTTACGATCTGATCGATCCGAGATACCGCGATTCATATAAGAAAAGTCAGGTTGAATACCTTCGCGGAGCTGACGAAGTGTTCTACGCCGAATGCCGGCCGGTGTCACAGGATGAACGCTGGATATGCGTCCGCGGAATCAGTGTCCGAGATGACAAGGGGTTCGTTTACCGCATGGTCGGATCCATATCGGACATTACCGAGCGTAAGAAGGCGGAGCGGAACTTGATACTGGCGAAGGAAGAAGCTGTACGCGCCAACCGTGCGAAATCGGAATTTCTGGCCCAAATGTCTCATGAACTAAGAACGCCGTTGAATTCGATCATCGGGTTCTCTGATTTGATGCTGCATCGTTTGTTCGGTCCGCTGGGCGACGTCCAGTATGACGAATATGTCCAGGATATTAACGAATCCGGCACCCATCTCCTGGGCGTTATCAACGACCTCCTGGACATGTCGAAAATCGAAGCCGAAGAGTTGGTGATGTCGGAAGACGAGTTCGATGTCCGAACGGTCATCAGAGAAACGAAGTCCATGATGAAGGAATCGGCCGCTCGCCGGAGCCTGAAGATAACGTCTTCCGTTGCCAATGACGTCGGACGAGTAATAGGGGACAAACGGCGCATAAGGCAGATTCTGATTAACCTGCTCTCGAATGCCGTAAGTTCACGCCGGAAGGTGGAAAGATTCGCATTTCAGGGCGCCGGGCACCCGATGGCAGCATGGAATTGACCGTTACCGATACGGGAATTGGTATACCGAAAGATCACCACGAGGCCGTATTCAATCCGTTTGCCCAGGTCCGGACCCATTCGACCTGGGCCCATGAAGGCACCGGCCTGGGACTGGCCCTGGTTCGGGCGCTTGTCGACCTGCATGGTGGTGGTCACGTGGCGCTCGAAAGTGAAGTTGGGTCTGGTACCGCGGTGCGCATCGTGCTGCCGAGGCAAAGGCACGTTCCATAGGGAAATAAACTCGGGCTGGCCGCGCCGGTCCGGTCACGCCTTCACATATTCCATCCGGGCACCGCAGTTAGTTCGCGGCCGTTGACGGTCACTCGTCCCGACCGGTCCTGTTCGACACGGAAACGCAATACGCCGTCTTCGCGGTCTTTCGGTTCGACGTACTGGGACAATTGATCCGTGATCATTTCGCTCGGAAAACCGCTCGCCGCGGCACCCTTTTCGATGATCCGGTCGTAACCCTCGATAACCAGATCGGCGTCGGCAACGAAACCTGTGGCAGAGGCGTTGTCGGCCTGGAAACGGCCGTCGAAACCGACCTTGGCTCCTTCCGATGCCACGGAAAACCGAACGTCGACCCGAATTTCGGCCTGGGCAAAAAGCTGGACGAGGCGCCCCAATGTTTGCTGACCGAGCTCTTTGTTGGCCCGATTGGCGCCGGCGCCGCTCGCCAGCAATTGCCCGGAGAGAATGCCCTGCATGGTGGTTTCGACGATAATGGAGGCGGCCTGCCAACCGGGCACATTGTCGACGGCGATGGAAAACCGCGAATCGATGGGCGCCAAGCCGGCTGCCTTTTCCTCAACCGTCGGCGCCGCCAGACCCTGGTGCCCGAACGTCAAGGTAAACCGGTTCAAAGGCTTATCAAGATCGTTTGCCTGCGCGCCGAAATCCGCCCTGACCAGAGATATGACCTCGCCTTTCTCGTCCTCGACAATCCTGAGGCCGTCGATCTCCCAACGGAAGTTCTCTCCGGTCAGCAAGGGGTCGTCGGGGGTTTGATCCTTCAGTTCCTGCAGTACGGTTCCGAGCACGGCTACGGGACCGCCGGTGCTTCGCCGCAACATGTCCAGGTAACGGGGCAGGGCTAGGCCGTTCAATTCGCCGTCCAGCGCGCCTCGATCGAGCCGCACGGTCAGGCCCGCAAGTTGCGAGCGAAACAGCAATTCCCCGACCGAGAACGATATCGGCAAGTCGTAGCGGCCTTCGGCGATTTTGATCGCATCGGAGGTCATCGAAGCGGAACCGATGGCGATCTCGAACGAGCCCGCAGAATCTCCAATCGCGACGTCATCGGTTTCGACCGATAAGTCGGCGAAGGTGGCGATATCGGTGAGCCAGCGCCCCTTGAGTTGTTTTGGCTTATGCGTGACGACGATGTCTTCGCGCAGAAGGTCCGAGGCGACGAGTAAGCGAGGCGATGGTATGCCGGAAAACTCGTAGGCTTCGTGGCTTCCGTCTTCACGCAATTCGCCGACCGGGTGGACATCGAGACGCAGGGTTCCGAACAGGATCTTGGTTTCGGTGTCCGTGCGGATGCGAGCGCGGGGTACCGCCACTTCATAGGTTCCGTCGTCTTGCGGGGTCACACGGATGTGGCCGCGATGGATAAGCGACATTCCCTGCATATGGGCGTTCAGCGTGTCGACGCCGGCGATGAACAAGGCCTGAATCCGTCCAGCCGGAGAATTGGGGTCGAGGAGCTGGGCTTCTTCCTCTTCGGCAGCGATGAAACCGGCATCGCGCAATTCATCGAGCGCTTGCTCCGCGCGAATGCTGCCGAGGTTGGCCGCCGCCGTTAGATACTTCAATGCTTTTTGGCATCGCGCAGAAAATGCCCATGGAGCGGCGAGTGAATCAAGCCGAGCCGGGCGTTGGCGTCCAGATGGTCCTGTTTGGCCGCCCTTTCCAGCCAACGCGCGGCAGCCCGAACGTTGACGGGCGTTCCGATACCGCGGAGATGCATCTCGGCGATCTTGAACTGGGCATCGGCATCACCGCCCTCGGCGGCACGCAGGTACCACCCGAAGGCCAGCGACTGGTTTTTCGGGACACCGTCGCCTTTGAGATGCAACCGCGCAAGCAGCATCTGAGCTTCCGGTGACTTTTCCGCCGCAAGCGTCTTAAGTTCCTCGATAACCGTTTCGGTCTTTCCTTCGGCGATCGCCGCCTTCACCGACGACAGATCGGCGATTGCCGTTTTGGAGAGCGAAGCGGCGAGAAGCAGTGCTGCCAACCCGACAGTGAAGCGCTGGGCGCCCATAAATCCACCTCGTGGCTCTAGTCGCAAGGCAAGCGTGCGGTCTTCCAGGCCAGAATGCAACGGAAAAGAGGGTGCTGCGGACCTAGGGTGATTCGGCGGCGATGGCATCCTCGAGGATGGACAGGGCCTTGTCCATCTCAGCTTCGGTAACGATCAATGGCGGTGTTAAAGTCAGAACATTTCCCATCGTCGTTTTGAAACTGAGGCCGTTCTCGAGGCAGCGGTAGAGGATACGGTCGGCAGCACCAGTCGCCGGCGTCTTGTCGTTCCGGTCCGTTACCAACTCGATCCCGATACATAAGCCGATACCGGTAACGTTACCGATCAACGCGTACCGGGCTTTGAGTTCGTTCAAACGTTCCAATGCCATGGCGCCGACGCGGGCCGCATTGTCGACAAGTCCCTCGTCCTCGATGATTTCAATGGTCGTCAGCGCCGCCCTGGCCATCAGCGGGTTCTTTTCGTGGGTGTAGTGGCCGAGCGCCTGGTCGGCCAACACATCCAGTTCCGGCTTGGCGACCAAAGCGGCAATCGGCAACATGCCGCCGCCAAGCGCCTTGCCGAGGACCATGATGTCGGGAACGACACCGAAATGCTCGGCCGTGAACATGCGGCCGGTCTTGCCGAGTCCGTTGGGTATTTCGTCGAATACCAGGAGCGCGCCGAAGTCGTCGCAGGCGGCGCGAACCTCTTGCCAGAACTCAGGCGGCGGTACGTAGGGAACCGCACGAACCGGTTCGGCGAAGACGGCGGCAATGTCCTCTTCCTTTTCGAGGACGTAGCGGATCATCCGGGCGCAAGCCAAGCGGCAGGCATCCGTGTCCGGTTTACCGTCGATTTCCGGATAGCCGTAGGGGCACCGGTAGCAGGCAAACGGCGCCACATGTTCGCTTCCCGGCAGTAGAGGGCCCATGTTGTGGCGGAACAGCGCCTCGCCGCCAAGCGACAGGCCGCCGAATCCTGCGCCGTGGAAGGAATCCCAAAAGGATATGGTCTTGTGCCGCCCGGTCGCAGCGCGCGCCAGCTTGAGCGCCATGTCTATGGCGTCCGAGCCGCCGGTTGCAAAAAGCGTCTTGCTGAGATTCCCTGGCGTGATCTCGCTCAGCTTGCGGGCAAGAGCGATGGCCGTTTCGTTGGTGAAGCGTCGCGGAGAAAACGGCAGTTCGTCGATTTGTTTCTTGAGGGCGGCAATCAGGCGCGGGTGGCCGTAACCGGTGTGGTGGACATTGTTGCCATGGAAGTCCATGTACCGGCGCCCGGCCGTATCCTCGATCCAAATCCCTTCTACGCGGTTGATCGGCGCCAGGCATGGGGTCGATAGGGACTGGTGAAGGAAATAGCGGTTGTCGGCTTCCAAGAGTTCGCGAGCGTCGCCGTCCAGGTTTGCCTGTGACCACGATTTTCGGTTCGGACTGAGATTGCTGTCGCCTTCACCACGCCCATCCGGCTTGGGGTTGGCAGTGTTTAGGTGAGAGGCATCCATAGCGGTTTGGTCCTCGGTTAGGCGAGCGGTCTCGAGTGTTTCGAATGCGTGCCATTATCGATGCCACAAAAAACAACAAAAAACCACATATATACACACTTCAAAATCCACCGGGACCATGACGTATCGAAAAACCCACATTCCTTGACCGATACTACTGGGTTCGGCAGATTGGCAGGCGGCAGGTTAAGGGGGCCCGATACATGTTGGCCGAGCAGCGGCGCAACCGGATACTCGAGATCCTAGCGGAAAAAGGCGCGGTTACCGTCAACGAGCTTTACCGGCGGTTAAAGGTCTCACGTGAGACGATCCGTCGCGACATCACGCGGCTCGCCGAGGAGAACCGGCTCCGTAAGACCCACGGTGGTGCCCTGGTCATCGACCAATTCGAACCGGCGTTCGCCGATCGCATGGAAGTGAATATCGAAGGGAAGCGGGCCATCGGCCGCAAGGCAGCCGAACTGGTGCCGGACGGCGCAAGCTTGATTATCGATTCGGGTACGACCACGCTTTGCCTGGCGGAAGCTCTGATCGGACGGCGCCGGCTCGTCGTCTATACGAACGATATCAATGTTGCGGGAACCTTGGCCGGGCGCAATGACAACCGGGTGAATTTGTTGGGTGGTGAATTGTTGGCGTCGGAGGGTGCGACTTTCGGACGCGACGCGACCGCCGTGCTTTCCAATTATTTTACGGATTTTTCGTTCGTCGGCGCCGGCGCGCTACGCGGCGACCCGGTATTGACCGACTATTCCCGCGAGGCGGCGGAGGTGCGGGGGCAGATGCTGGCCCAGGCGCGGACCGCCGTTCTCCTGGCCGACCACACGAAATACGGCCGTTTGGCACCTGTACGCGTTCCTCATTTGGAGAACATCACCCACATTGTCGTCGACCGCAGCCTCGATCGCGAGCTTGCCAAGGGCATCAAGACCCTGAACGTCGAGCTGTTGATCGCCGCTGCGGGTAAAGGCTCAAGCTAGGGTGAAGACCGTCAAACCGGATTTCCCTCGGCATCGAGTGTCGCGCCGTTGAGTTCGCATGCGACTTCCGACAATCGGACGAACTGTTCGGTCACATCCTCCGGGGACTTGACGCTCGACGGATCTTCTCCTGGCATCGCTTGCGCCCGCATCGCCGTTCGCGTGGCGCCGGGATTGAACAGATTGACGCGGATCGGCGTTTTGGCGATTTCATCGGCGTAAATCTTGGCCATCATTTCGAGGGCCGCTTTGGACACGGAATAGGCGCTCCAAAAGGCCCGCGGCTGATGGCCGGCCGTCGACGTCACGAAGACGCAGCGCCCGGCCTCCGACTGGCGGAGCAACGGATCGAAACTACGGATCAGACGCCAGTTCACTGTTAGGTTGATGGCCAGCACCTCGTCCCAGACCTCCGGTTTGATGTGACCCATGGGGGACAGCGTTCCGAGGATGCCGGCGTTGCCGATGAGAATATCCAACCGGCCAAAACGTTCATGGATCGCGGCGCCGAGATTGTCTATGCCGCCAAGATCCTTGAGATCCAGCGGCACCAACGTCGCATTGCGGCCAGAGATTTCCTGCACGCGGTCGTCGACTTCCTCGAGCGCGCCGGGGGTCCTGGCGACGAGAACCAATTGCGCCCCTTCTGCAGCGAACCGCTCGGCGACGGCGCGCCCGATGCCTCGCGATGCGCCGGTGATCAGAGCCACGCGGTCTTCCAGTCGTCCTTCTGTCATGGTCAGTTCGGCTCGTCCAGGAGGGTCAACAGATTGGGGATCGGTTCTTCCTCGCGGTCGCGAAGCGGGATCGGATAGTCACCGGTAAAGCAGGCGTCGCAATACTGGGGCCGTTCGTTGTTTCGAGCCTCCGAGCCGACAGCCCGGTACAATCCATCGGTCGTAATATAGGCGAGGCTGTCGACACCAATGTATTCCCGCATGGCTTTCACATCCATGCGAGCGGCCAGAAGTTTCTCGCGTTCCGGCGTATCGATCCCGTAGAAGCAGGCATCCGTCGTCGGTGGGCTGGAAATCCGCATATGGACTTCCGCCGCGCCGGCGTTGCGGACCATCTCGACGATCTTGACCGAGGTCGTTCCGCGAACGATGGAGTCATCGACAAGAACCACGCGTTTCCCCTTCAGATGCGCGCCATTGGCGTTGTGTTTGAGCCGCACACCCAAATGGCGGATGTTGTCCGTCGGTTCGATGAAGGTGCGACCGACGTAATGATTGCGGATGATTCCCAGTTCGAATGGAAGGTCGGCTTCCTCCGCGTAGCCGATGGCGGCGGGAACGCCTGAATCCGGGACCGGAACGACGACGTCAGCATCAACGTGGCTTTCACGTGCCAGTTCCGCTCCGATGCGCTTACGTACCGCGTAGACATTTTGGCCGTCCATGACACTGTCAGGCCGCGCGAAGTAGATGTATTCGAAAATACAGAAACGCGACGGCCGCTTGTTGAAGGGCTTCAGGCTCTGCACACCCATTTCGTCGATGACAACGATCTCTCCCGGTTCAACGTCGCGCACGAAATCCGCACCGATGATGTCGAGCGCGCAGGTTTCGGACGTCAGGATGTAAGACTCACCCAGGCGTCCGAGGACCAGCGGGCGCACGCCGTAGGGGTCGCGGACTCCAATCAGCTTTTTCTGGGTCATGGCGATCAGCGAATAGGCGCCTTCGGTCTGCGACAGGGCATCGGTGATGCGGTCGACGACGCGGCCGTATTCGCTGATGGCGATCAGGTGGATGATGGTTTCCGTGTCGCTGGTCGACTGGAAGAGGCAGCCCCGTTGGACAAGGCGGCGGCGCAGCGTGTAGGCATTGGTCAGGTTGCCGTTGTGGGCCATGGCCAGGCCGCCGAACTTGAAATCGGCGAACAGGGGCTGGACGTTGCGGAGCACCGTGTCGCCGCTGGTCGAGTAGCGCACATGGCCGATCGCCATGTCGCCGGTCAGCCGCGCCATGACGTCCTGTGATTCGAAGTTGTCGCCGACCAGACCGAGGGCCCGGTGGCTGTGGAACTGCTCGCCGTCATAGGCGACGATGCCGACCGCTTCCTGGCCCCGGTGTTGCAGCGCGTGCAGGCCGAGGACCGCGTGGGTCGCTGCGTCGGTCTGGCCATAGATCCCGAAAAGGCCGCATTCTTCCTTGGGATGGTCGTCGTCTTCCGGCGAGATTGGATTCAAAGGGTTCTGTGTGTCAAGGTCGGCCATGTGACGTCGGTTCCCTCGGCTAGTTCGGGTTCTGGCTGGAATCGATCAGCCGTTCCATGTCCTTCAGTTCCTTGCGCCGGTAGGCGCCTTCCGGAGTCTCTTTCTTGTCCTTGGCGTCCTTCGGTTTGGGCGAAATGATGGCGTCCACGGCTTCGCTGGCGCCCATCAGGTCCTTGGTCCGTTTCTTGGCCCGCTGGGCGGCATTGGCCACCGCTTCGTCTGGGAGGAGCGACGTCAGGAACTGGGCGCCGGGCTGGATCAGCTCCATGGAGCGTGCCTCCTTGACCAGTTCCGGATGCTCGTCCTCCGGCATCGCCAGTTCGAGACCGATGTAGGCGACACAGACGATGGCGGCGCCGCGGACCAGTCCGAACAGGAAGCCGAGCGCCCGGTCGAGCGCATTGAGCGCACTGTTCTGCACCAATTTCGCCGCCGAACGGGTGAAGTACGAGAACAACACCAGGGAGACGACGAAAAGAACCAATCCGGTCGTCAAATCGGCCGCCAGTTCGATGGGGATGTACTGACGGGCATAGGGTTTGAGAATGGGAAATCCGTAGAAGGTGGCGAAAATCGCTCCGATCCAGCCACCGATCGACAGCACCTCGTGAACGAAACCGCGGGCATAAGCCAGGAACGCCGACACCAAGAGCACGGCGATGACGCCGGCATCAAAAAGGTTGATCGGGAGGTCCCCGAGATTATCCATGCCTTTTCCATTCTGCCTGGGCGGGACTCACGCCGTCGCCCGAGAACAGGGCCAGAAGGCCGTCAAGGTGGTCGATCTCCGTCACGTCCATTTTAGCGCCGAAATTGGGCCTTGAACCGCCCTTTTTCTGTTTCGCCTTGGGCACGATGGCGCGGGTGAAACCCAATTTTTCCGCTTCCTTCAACCGCGCTTCGATCTGCGACACGGCCCGCACTTCGCCGGACAGGCCAACCTCGCCGAAAACCACCGTTTCCGCCGGGACCGGGGCGCCCTTGACGGACGACACCAGGGCTGCCGCAACGGCGAGATCGGCCGCCGGTTCGGCGATTTTCAAGCCGCCGGCGACGTTTAGGTACACTTCCGAATTGCCCAAAGCAAGCCCGCACCGGGTCTCGAGGACGGCCATCAACATGGCCAGACGGCCTGAGTCCCAACCGACGACGGCGCGGCGCGGCGTCGCCAGGGCGGAAGGCGCGATCAGGGACTGGATTTCGACCAGCACCGGGCGGCTGCCTTCGATGCCGGCGAAGACCGATGCGCCGCTGACCTCGCCGTGATGGTCAGCGAGGAACAGCGCCGAGGGATTGGCCACTTCCTGCAGACCGCTCTCCGTCATCTCGAAGACGCCGATCTCGGCGGCCGGGCCGAAACGGTTCTTGACGGCGCGCAGGATACGGAACTGGTGGCTTTGGTCGCCCTCGAAATAGAGGACGGTATCGACCATGTGTTCGAGAACCCGCGGGCCCGCGATCATGCCCTCCTTGGTCACGTGCCCGACCAGGATCAGCGCCATGCCGCGGCGCTTGGCGACACGGATCAGTTCCTGGGCGGAAGTTCGGACCTGGGCGACCGTGCCGGGTGCGGAATCGAGGGTATCGACGTACATGCATTGGATGGAATCGATGACGACCACGTCGGGGCCGTCGCCGTCGTCGATGGTGGCGACGATGTCGCGCACCGAGGTCGCCGCGGCCAATGCCACCGGGGCATCGGCGAGACCTAAGCGCTGGGCCCGCAGCCGCAGCTGATCGATGGCTTCCTCGCCCGAGATGTAGGCGCAGCGGAGCCCGCCGGATAGCGCCGCGGTAACCTGCATGAGGACGGTCGACTTGCCGATCCCCGGGTCGCCGCCGACCAGGGTCGCCGAACCCGGAACCAGCCCGCCGCCGGTAACGCGGTCGAACTCGGCGATACCGCTATGCCGGCGCGGCGCCTGTTTCTCGTGTCCCTTGAGGCCGACGAAATCGATCTTGCGGCCTTTCTTGGCGCCGAGCCCCTTGGGCGCGCTTTCCGGCGCCTGTTCCTCGACCAGGCAGTTCCAGCCGCCGCAGGCGTCGCAGCGCCCGGCCCATTTCGGATGGGCGGCGCCACATTCCTGGCAGACGAAGGCGGTAGTCTTTCGGGCCACCGGGGGCCTTTCTTCCGTTTCCGAAACGGTGCGGTTTCAGCCCCTGACTTAGAGGATATTGGTGACGCGTACAACCCGCTTGCCGCAGGCGTTGCCCTAAGCCTGATCGGCACCGGTCGGATTCGCGCTATGGGTAGAAAATCCCTCGAAAACAGGCGAATCGGCGGCTATTCAAGTAGGCTTCAATTTCTCCAGCTCGTCGACCGTGCGCGGCCAGTCCTTCTTGAGCAGCCGCGACAGGGAACGATCGGCCAGTACTTTGCCGCCGGTCTGGCACTGCGGGCAGTAGTTGGTCTCGTTAGACGCGTAGCGGATGCGTTGGATTGGCGTGGCGCAAATGGGGCAGGACTTGCCGAAACGCCCGTGCGCCGCCATGCCGTCCCTGAATGCGGTGACCTTTTCAGGGAAGCCGTCGCCGGTCTCGTCCCGGAGAACCGTCGTCCAATGGTCCAAAGTCTCGACGGTGGCTTGATGCAACCGACCGATTTCGTCGTCCGTAAGACTGCCCGTCAACTTGACCGGGGAAAGCCCAGCGGCATGCAGGATCTCGTCCGAATAGGCGTTGCCGATGCCACTGAACAAACGGGGGTCGGTCAACGCGCGCTTCAGTGTGTGATTGCCCTGGCGGAGCCGCTCGCCGAACGAGCCGATGTCGCAGTCTGCCACCTCGACTCCGCCGGTCTTGGCGCCGACTTCGCGCCAATGCAAGCGGCCGGCGATCATCAGATGCAGGACGAACCAGATGTCGTTGTCGAAGCCGATGGCGATGCGTTTGCCAAGTCGCCTGAGGCCGACCACGGGGCGGCCGTAGGCGGCGTCCATGGGCGGCTCGACCGTGCGCAACAAGAACGGGCTGTTGCGCCGTACCTCTGTCAGGGCCTTACCGACGATCCGGGCTTCGAGGGCCTCGATGTAGACGGTGATGTCTGGGAGTTCGGGCATGGCCGGAGCAGATTAAACGCCGCTCCGGGGTTCGGTCTACGCCCGTAACGCCATCTTGATCGGTCCGTCGGCGCGGCCGTTGACGAATTGGTCGATGTACGAGTTGCCCGACTCGTTGACCAGATCCGGTGGACCCGCCCAGATGATCTTGCCGTCGTAGAGCATGGCGATGCGGTCACCGATCTTCTTGGCGCTGGTCATGTCGTGGGTGATGGTCAGCGCCGTGGCGCCGACCTTGCGGTTGACGGCGACGATCAGGTTGTTGATGACGTCGGCCATGATCGGATCGAGGCCGGTGGTCGGCTCGTCGAAAAAGATGATCTCCGGATCGGCGGCGATGGCGCGGGCCAGGCCGACGCGTTTCTGCATGCCGCCCGATAGCTCCGCCGGCCACACGTCGGCGATGTCGGGGCCGAGACCGACGAGGGCCAGTTTCTCGACGGCGATGTCGCGGGCTTGGCGCCGCGTAAACCGTTTCTCGGCCAAGAGCCCGAAGGCGATGTTCTCCCACACGGGAAGGCTGTCAAACAAGGCGGCGGCTTGAAACAACATGCCGATCTGGTTGTTGATGCGTTCCCGTTCGGCCGGCGCCATACCGACCACTTCCTTGCCGTCGATTTCGATGGAGCCGCGGTCCGGGGTCAGCAGGCCCTGGATGCACTTGATGGTCACCGACTTTCCGGTGCCGGAGCCGCCGATGATGACCACGCTCTCCCCGACACCGACATCGAGGTCGACACCGGCGAGCACCCTCTTCTCGCCGAACGCCTTGTGGATGTCGCGCATGCGGATCTTCGGGCGGTTGGCGGGCTCCTTCGTCATTTGGCGAAAAAGATCTCGGTCAAGATGTAGTCGAAGCAGAGAATAAGTATGGAGGCGGACACAACGGCGTTGGTCGTCGCCATGCCGACGCCTTGGGCGCCGCCCTTGGAGTGGTAGCCGTGATAGCAGCCCATAAGGGTGACGAGGAAACCGAAGACGGCGGCCTTGACCAGACCGGAGATGACGTCGGACGCCTCCATGAAGTTCCAGGTGTCCTTCAGGTAGTTGGCCGGATTGAAGCCGAGTTTGTAGACGGCGACGATATAGCCGCCGAAGACGCCGATGACGTCGGCGACGAAGACCAGGAGCGGCAGCATGGTGAGGCCGGCGATAAGGCGCGGCGCCACCAGGTATTTCATCGGGTTGGTCGACAACGTAGTCAGGGCGTCGATCTGCTCGGTCACCCGCATGGTGCCGATCTCGGCGGCCATGGCCGCACCGATACGCCCGGCGACCATGAGGCCGGCCAGCACCGGTCCCAGTTCGCGGGTGAGCGCGACGACGACGATATTGGCGATGGCGCCCTCGGCGGAGAACCGGGACGCGCCGATATAGGTCTGCAGGGCCAGCACCATGCCGGCGAAGACGGCCGTGAGGCCGACGACGGGCAGCGAGTAGTAGCCGATCTCGACCATCTGGCGGCCGATGATGCGGAAATACCAAGGGCCCCGGAAACAATGCGAGACGCCTTCGATGGTGAACAGCGTCAACCGCCCCGACGTCGCCAGGAAGGCGAGTAAAACGCGGCCGATGGTTCGCAGGAATCTCATGGACCGGGCCTTACGCGTCTTCGCCGATGTACGCCCGGTGATAGCGTCGGCCCAACGACGTCAGGATTTCGTAGCCGATGGTGCCGGCGTCCTCGGCAACGGCGTCGACCGGCCGGTTGGGTCCGATCAGTTCGATCCAGTCGCCGGGACGGCAGAGATGATCCGGGACGCCGGTGACGTCGAAGGTGATGAGGTCCATGGAAACCCGTCCGACAAGTGGGACTCGATGATCGCCAATGTAGCCGCAGGCGCGGTTGGAAAGCGAGCGCAAATATCCATCCGCATAGCCGACGGGAACGGTGGCGATGCGCGACGGGTTGGACACTTCGTAGCTGGCGCCGTAACCGATGGTTTGCGGTGCGTCGGCGCCGCGGATTTGCAGGATCCGCCCCTTCAACGTGACCGTACCCTGCATCGGATTGGCGGTGCCCGGCTGCGGATTGACGCCGTAGAGCGCAACGCCCGGACGAGCCAGATCGAAATGATAGTCGGCACCGAGGAAAATGCCTGATGAGTTGGCGAAGCAGGCCTTGCCCTGGGGCAGAACCCGGCGGGCCTTTTGGTAGGCGGCGAGCTGAGCTGGGTTCTGCGGGCTGTCGGTCTCGTCGGCCGACGCCAGGTGGCTGATCACGTATGTGATGTCGAGCCCGGCGATATGTGACGGATTCGCTGCGATCCGATCGAGTTCATCGGGAGGCAGACCGAGCCGCAGCATGCCGGTATCGACATGGATGTCGCAGGGCAGGGGGGCGTCACCGCAAAAGGCCTTCCAGGCGTCGATCTCACCGAGGCTGCCGAGAACGGGTGTTAGCCGGTGCTCTTGGTAGGCGTCGGCGGCATCAGAGAGAAGTCCATTTAGGATATGGATGGCGCAGTTGGGAACCAGCGGACGTAACCGCACGCCTTCCTCTAGATGGGCGACAAAGAAGGTGTCGCAGCCGTCAGCGGCGAGGGCCGAAGCGACCTTGTCGGCACCCAGGCCGTAGCCATCGGCCTTGACCACGGCGGCCGATGGGACGCCTTTCAGGCGTTCTAGCAAGATTCGGTAGTTGGCGCGGACCGCATCTAGGTCGACGGTCAACACCGCGCCGTCGCGGTTTTCGGGAATGGAGGGGTCGGGACCGGTCATCGCCGGTCCTCTCTATCCGCCTTCGTGATAGGGATCAAGGCCCCCGAAGCGGGTGAACTGGCCGTCGAACATGAGCTTGACGGTGCCGATGGGGCCGTGGCGCTGCTTGGCGACGATAACCTCGGCAATGTTGTGGACGCGTTCCTTGCGTTTCTCCCAGTTGCGGTAGCGCTCCGCATACTTCTCGGCGCTCTCCTCGGCTCGCTGCTGCGGTTCGGCCTTCTCAACGTAATACTCTTCGCGGAAGATGAACTGGACCACGTCGGCATCCTGTTCGATGGACCCGGACTCGCGAAGGTCTGAAAGCTGCGGACGCTTGTCCTCGCGGTTCTCGACCTGACGGGACAGCTGCGACAGGGCCAGTACCGGAACGTTGAGCTCCTTGGCCAGGGTCTTGAGGCCGCGGGTGATCTCCGAGACCTCCTGGACGCGTCCGTCGTTGCGCGACTGGCCGGAGCCCGAGACGAGTTGCAGGTAATCGACGATGATGAGGCCCAGGTTGTGCTGGCGCTTGAGGCGCCGGGCCCGGGTGCGGAGCGCGCTGACGGTGAGCGCCGGCGTGTCGTCGATGAAGATCGGGATCTCGTGCAGCGCCTGGCTGGCATGGACGAGCCGGGTGAACTCTTCGTTGGTCAACTCACCCTTGCGCATGCGGTCGGACGAGATGCTCGATTGCTCGGAGAGGATCCGCGCCGCCAACTGCTCGGCCGACATCTCGAGGGAGAAGAACCCGACGACGGCGCCTTCGCCGGCTTGCGACTTCAGGTAATCGTAGGCGGCGTTGAAAGCGATGTTGGTGGCCAGCGCCGTTTTTCCCATGGCCGGCCGTCCGGCCAGGATGACCAAATCGGATGGATGCAGGCCGCCCAGGAGCTTGTCGAGGTCAGTAAACCCGGAACCGACACCGGCAAGGCCGCCTTCGCGCTTGTGTGCCGCTTCGGCCATGCCGATGGCTTCGACGACGGAGTCCTTGAAGTCCTTGAAGCCACCTTCATAGTCACCTGACGTGGCCAGGTCGTAGAGGCTCTGTTCGGCGCTTTCGATCTGGCCCGTGGCGTCGTCATCGACAGCCCCGCCGAAGGCCCGATTGACCATGTCCTCACCGAGGTTGATCAATTCGCGTTTCAGGTGGAGGTCATAAACAATGCGCCCGTATTCAAAAGCGTTGATGACACTGGCCGCGGCGCCGGCCAGTTCGGCGAGATAGGCCGGTCCGCCGATCTCGGCAAGGCCCTGCTCATGTTCGAAGAAGCGCTGCAGCGTGATGCCGTCGGCCACTTGTCCGCGCTCGATCAGTTTCGAGATGGCCTCGTAGATGCGTCCGTGGCGCTCGAAGGCGAAGTGTTCGGGGCGCAGGAACTCGGAGACCCGTTCGTAGGCCCGGTTATTGATCAATACGGCGCCGAGCAGGCCCTTTTCCGCCTCGATGTTGTGAGGTGGCGTGCGGAACGGTGAGTTCGGTTCCGCTTCGGTTTCGTGGTGCTCGTCAATGTCCCCGTTGATCGGTGGGTTTGTTGTTGTCGTTGACATGGGCGAGGACCCTAAGGGCACATCGATTTCGGCGAAACCCGATAGTTATTCTCCAACCTGTGGTACCTGTTGGAAAATCCCGCCTGTTGCCCCTTGACTGGGGATATGTGGATAGACGGTGGATAAAGCGGCGCCAGGCAGGGTCCAGAAACGAAAACGGCGCGACCGTTAGCGCCGTTCACCCAGACGAGCTGGAAAAAAAGCTATTCTTTGGTCGTTTCTTCGCCCTCGGCGCTATCGTCCGCCTCTGCCGCCGTCTCTTCGCCTTCGTCGGACGCCTCGGCGGTAATCTCCTCGACCACCGTTTCCTCGAACATTTCCTCGGCTTGTTCGACAACGGCCTCGTCGGCGGCCGCTTCGGCTTCCTCGGTGCGGGCCCGGGCTTCCTCTTCAGCCGTCGACAACACGGCCTTGCCGGTCTTCGCCTGCGTTTCGGCTTCGTCTTCGGAGCGCGCTACGTTGACGGTTACCGTCACCGATACCTCTGGGTGCAAGGCCACCAGGACATCGTGCAGGCCGAGGGTCTTGATCGGTTTGTCGAGACGAACCTGCTGGCGGCCGACCGTGAACCCGGCTTCCTTGAGGGAGTCGGCTACGTCGCGGGCATTGACCGATCCGTAAAGCTGTCCGGCATCACCGGCCTGGCGGACGAGTACGACGGAGACACCGTCCATCTTGCCGGCAACCGCCTCGGCTTCGCTGCGCCGTTCCAGGTTCTCGGCTTCCAGTTGCGCACGTTCCGTTTCGAACCGGGCGACGTTGCTCTCCGTCGCTCGGATCGCCTTGCCTTTCGGCAGCAGGAAATTCCGTGCGAAACCGGGTTTGACGGAAACGACATCGCCCATCTGTCCCAGTTTCTCAATCCGTTCAAGAAGGATCACTTCCATTTTCTTTCTCCTTCGAGCCTATCCGGCCAATCTTGCCGTTTCCGGCATCGACTTATCACGCTTCGTTTTCAGGGCCCGCGTCGCCGTTTCCGTTAGGCGCGTGGTGCCGCAAACCAACCCATTGTTCCGCGATCCCGATGCCGGCGACCACAACGGCGGCCCAACCGGAAACCAAGATCACCATGTAGAGCGCCACCAGAACCGGTCCGGTAAACGCCACCCGCCGGGCCAGGGTGTGTACCACTGCGAGGCCCAGAAAGAAGTACGGCGCGGCAAACACCATCGCCAAATTGCGGCCCACATATCCCAGTTCCCCGTAACCGAGCCCGGATCCCGCAAGGGCCGCCGCCGCTGCGATGACCAGCGGCCACGACGCCCAGTTGGGCAAGGCGAGGTCCGCATACAACGGACTCGGCCTGAGGTTCCGGCCCATGCGGACCATAAAACCCTGGGCGATCACACCGTTGACAACGGTCATGGCCACCCAACTGGCTCCCAAGGCACCGGGGAAAACGGGCGTCAATACGGCCACGAATTCTGCCCGGTCGTCGGCACCCATGTTCGGCGCCATGCCGGCGAAAGCGCTGTCGAGATGGGCCGCAATGAGCCCTTCGAGACCGCCGTCGCCGACGCCCAAGGAAACGGCCAACAATGCTCCTCCGCCTAGCAACGCGATCGCGGAGAGCGCCGTTCCGGGCGACTGCCAGCCGTCGCCCTTCCTTTCCTCCTGCGCCTCGTCTTTACGCATGACCAGCATCACGATGGTCCATGCGGGAAGCGCATGTATGAACCCGTAAAAGCCGGCAATCATCGCACCACCAAAAAGACCGGTCGCAAAAAAACCGATGGCGGCGGCGATCGTCGCGGCCCGTGGGCCCAGCCCGAAACCCACCATCAACAGCGGGATCGGGGCAAAATAGACGAGCATAAGCGCCATGGCGGAGCCGCCCAAAAAGGCGACGGCGGCGACAGCGCTCATAAGACCGCCGCCGATGGCGATCAGCGCGTCGCGTGGCATGGCGTTCTCCCCGTCGAAAGGCTCCCTATTTGACCATATAGGGCATGAGAGCCAAGTAACGCGCGCGCTTGATGGCTTTCGCCAATTCGCGCTGCTTTTTCGTCGATACCGACGTGATCCGGCTGGGAACGATCTTGCCGCGTTCCGAAACGAAGCGGCTTAACTGTTTCGTGTCCTTGTAGTCGATCTTCGGCGCATTCTTGCCGGAAAACGGGCAGTTCTTGCGGCGCCGAAAGAAAGACAGACGGCTCGGTGCGGAACGGACGACGGTCATGCCTCTTCTCCTTCTTTCGCACCGGCATCACCGCCGGCGTCGGCTTTCGCTTCTGCGCTCGGGGCGGCCTCGCGTGGTTCCCGAGGCTCACGGGGTTCCCGATCCGGGCGTCCACGACCGCGCGGGCGGTCGTCGCCGCGGTCCTTGTTGCGCATGATGATCGAAGGACCTTCCTCCAACTCGTCAACGCGAACCGCCAGGTAGCGCAAGATGTCTTCATTGATGCGCATCTGGCGTTCCATCTCGTGGACTGCCGTCGCCGGCGCGTCGATGTTGAACAACACGTAGTGACCCTTACGGTTTTTCTTGAGCTTGTACGCCATCGTCCTGAGGCCCCAGTTTTCGCGCTTGGCGATGGAGCCACCGTTTTCCGAGATGACGTTTTCGAGACTGTCAGCCAGGGTGTCGACTTGCGCCGCAGATATATCCTGGCGTGCGATGAACACGCTTTCGTACAAAGGCAATTTTTTCTCCTTCCTTTGGATTGTCTCAGCCTCGGATATCCAAGGCATAGCCGGTCCAGCCCGGCAGGAAGCGTCAAGGCCGCGCACTATACACATTTCGACCTCGCTGACAAGCGCTGGAAAGCATGACGTCAACGCCCCAGGTTGCTTGACACTAGGCGCCGAAACGCTATCAACAGGCGCCAGATTATTCGTTCACCAATGACGAGAAAGATCGCCATGACGCGAGCCATCGTTTTTCCGGGTCAGGGAAGCCAGACGGTCGGCATGGGCAAGGACCTCGCCGACGCCTTTCCAGCCGCGAGAGCCGTATTTGAAGAGGTCGACGACGCCCTCGACCAAAAACTGTCGACGCTTATGTTTGAGGGGCCCGAGGAAGAATTGACCCTGACCGAGAACACGCAGCCGGCATTGCTCGCCGTCAGCCTGGCCGTCGTCCGTTCGATCGAGGCGGAATGCGGAAAACGCCCCGCCGACTACGCGTCGTTAGCCGCCGGCCACTCCCTCGGTGAGTATTCCGCACTTGCCGCATTGGGAACGATCTCCTTGGGTGACGCGGCGCGCCTCCTCAGGACCCGTGGAAACGCGATGCAGAAGGCCGTGCCCGTGGGTGACGGGGCCATGGCGGCATTGATCGGTATTGAAGCGGAAGATGCGGCTGCGATCGCTGAGGCGGCGGCGGCCGGCGACGTCTGCGACTTCGCCAACGACAACGCGCCCGGACAGGTCGTTCTCTCGGGGGCGGCCGGCGCGATCGAACGGGCTGTCGAGATCGCTAAGGAAAAAGGCGCCAAACGGGCCGTTCTCCTACCGGTAAGCGCACCGTTCCATTGTGCGCTGATGGGGCCTGCCGCTGATGTCATGGCGGACGCGCTGGCGAACACCGAAATGCACGATCCGGCAATTCCGGTTGTCGCCAACGTAACGGCGGCGCCCGTGGAAACGGCGGACGTCGCCCGACGTTTGCTTGTCGAACAGGTTTGTGGACGCGTCAGGTGGCGCGAATGTGTCCAAACGATGGCGAACGAAGGCGTGCACGAACTCGTAGAACTCGGCCACGGTAAGGTTCTGACCGGTTTGACTCGCCGGATCGACAGGGAACTCTCAGGCTCGGCCGTCGGCAGTCCGGAAACGGTCCGCGAGTTCGCCGCGGCACTGTCTTGATCAGGGGGAGTTGGGAACATGTTTGATCTGAACGGAAAGTGCGCCCTCGTAACCGGTGCTTCCGGTGGAATCGGTGGCGCCATTGCGCGGGCCTTCGCGGCACAAGGGGCGACCGTTGCGCTCTCCGGCACGCGTGTCGAGGCGCTCGACACGCTGGCTTCCGAAATCGGCGGCAATACCCATGTCGTACCGGCTGACCTGTCGAACGCCGACGGGGCGGCGGCGCTTGCCAAAGATGCGGAAACGGCGATGGGCCAAGTCGACATTCTCGTCAACAATGCTGGACTGACACGGGACACGTTGGCCATGCGGATGAAGGATGAGGATTGGCAAACGGTTCTCGATGTCAATCTCACGGCGGCTTTCCGGCTGACCAAGGCTTGCCTTCGCGGAATGATGAAAAGCCGTTGGGGGCGGATCATTGGGATCACGTCTGTTGTCGGCGTCACCGGTAACGCTGGACAGGCCAACTACGCCGCCTCCAAGGCCGGCATGATCGGCATGTCGAAATCGCTGGCCCAGGAAGTGGCGAGCCGCGGTATCACCGTCAATTGCATTGCACCCGGATTTATCGCGACCGCGATGACCGAGGAGCTGACCGACGAGCAACAAGGCATACTCGGTGCGATCCCCGCGGGCCACATGGGCGAATCGAACGATATCGCCGGCGCCGCCGTTTATTTGGCCAGCAACGAGGCCGCATATGTGACCGGACAGACGCTTCATGTTAACGGTGGAATGGCGATGATTTAGGCCGCCGAAGTCGGCGGATTTCCATGCCGCCGGCGGTGCTGGTCAACCGTAAAAAAGTGTGTTACCTAACGCCTCGATCAGCCGCCCCGGTGTCTTGCGGGCGGTTCCCGGGGGAAACACCGAACAACGTTTTATTTACTAGAGACTAGTCGAGGAAACTAACCATGAGTGAAGTCGCTGATCGCGTGAAAAAGATCGTTCTCGAGCATTTGGGTGTGGACGAGGACAAAGTCGTCGAAAACGCGAGTTTCATCGACGATCTGGGCGCCGATAGTCTGGACACGGTGGAGTTGGTGATGGCTTTCGAGGAGGAGTTCGGTTGCGAGATCCCGGACGATGCCGCCGAGAAAATCATGACCATCAAAGATGCCATCGATTTTATCCAAGCGAATACCTAATTTCTCCTTGTTGGTTGTCGGTCGGCGGCCTTTTGCCGTCCGGCGCACGAAGTATCCTGGAAGAATCTGCGTGGAACTGATGGTTTGATACCATGAGAAGAGTCGTGGTGACGGGCTTGGGGGTTGTCAATTCCCTGGGCGTAGACGTGGAACACAACTGGAAACGGATCCTGGATGGCGAATCCGGGATTCGGGCAATTCAGTCGTTCGATGTGTCCGATTTGCCGGCGAAGATCGCCGGACAGGTTCCGCAGGGTGAAACTGCTGAAAAGCAGTTCAATGCGGACGACTGGGTGAGCCCAAAAGACCAACGGCGCATGGATGACTTCATCATCTACGGCTTATGTGCCGCAGATCAGGCGATCGCCGATTCCGGATGGAAGGCCGAAGCCGACGAAGAGCGTTGGCGGACCGGCGTCTTGATCGGTTCGGGAATAGGCGGTCTGCAGGAGATTTCGAAAACGGCGATCACGGTCGAGGAAGGGAAGACCCGCCGGGTCAGCCCGTTCTTCATTCCCGCTGCCCTGATCAACCTGGTTTCGGGCCATGTATCGATCCGCCATGGATTCCAGGGTCCCAACCACTCCGTGGTGACGGCCTGCTCGACAGGCGCCCACGCCATCGGTGATGCGGCGCGGATCATCATGTGGGATGATGCCGACGTCATGGTCGCCGGCGGTGCGGAAGGGGCCGTATGCCGACTGGGCATGGCAGGCTTCTGCGCAGCCCGCGCTTTGTCGACGGGATTCAACGACACGCCTGAGAAGGCGTCCAGGCCTTGGGACAAAGACCGTGACGGTTTCGTCATGGGTGACGGCGCCGGCGTTGTTGTCCTTGAAGAACTCGAGCATGCCGAGAAACGGGGTGCCAAGATTTACGCCGAGGTCGTCGGTTACGGCATGTCGGGCGACGCCCACCACATCACGGCCCCGGCGGAAGACGGCAACGGCGCCTATCGCTGCATGCAAGCGGCGCTGAAACGGGCCGGTATGGACCCATCGGAGATCGACTACGTCAACGCCCACGGCACTTCGACGCCGCTGGGCGATGAAATTGAGTTGGGCGCCGTCAAACGGTTGTTCGGTGATGCAGCATCGGAAATCTCCATGTCGTCGACGAAATCGGCGATCGGTCACTTGCTCGGTGCTGCTGGTGCGGTCGAAGCAATATACTCGATCCTTGCCATCCGTGACGGCGTCGTCCCGCCAACGCTGAACTTAGAAAGCCCTTCCGATGGATGCGATATCGACCTTGTGCCGCACCAGGCCAAGGAGCGATCGGTCGGAGCGGCGCTGTCGAACTCGTTCGGTTTCGGTGGTACCAATGCGTCACTGGTGTTCAAGGCGGTGAGTTGAGGGCCAGTCTGGTCGCGGTGGCGGCATGAGCCGCATCCTCAAGATATTTGCTGTATTGTTCATTCTCGTCGCGGCCGCGTCGTCGGGCGGCGTGTTTTGGGTGTATCATCACTACGTTAAGCCGGGACCCCTGGAAGCCGACACGGTGCTGGTCATTCAGCGTGGCTCGGGCATCGCCCAGATTTCCCGTGAACTGGCCAAGGCCGGCATTATTGAAAGCCCCTTCATCTTCCGAAAGGGATTTCGTCACCTTGCCGCCGATTTGCCTTTGCGGGCCGGTGAGTATCTGTTCCCAGCCCGATTACCCGTCCGCGATGTTGTCGCGATCCTGCAAAGCGGAAAGACAGTCGTCCGGCGGGTGACCGTCGCCGAAGGGATGACGTCTGCTGCAGTCGTTGCCAAACTGGCGGAAACGCCGGGTCTTAGCGGTACAGTCGACTCGGTGCCGGCAGAGGGTTCGTTGCTGCCGGAAACCTACCACTTCTCCTTCGGTGACGACCGCCGGGCCATCGTCGCGCGCATGCGCGGAAGCATGAATAAGCTCCTTGGCGAACTGTGGCCCAAGCGCGCCAGGGAATTGCCGATCCAATCGGCCGAGGAGGCGGTCATCCTGGCCTCGATCGTCGAGAAAGAGACTGGTGTCGATAGCGAGAGGGCGCGGGTGGCGGCCGTGTTTATCAACCGGCTTCGGCGGAAAATGCGACTACAGTCGGATCCGACCGTTATCTATGGATTAACTCTCGGTAAACGTACGCTTGGGCGCCGATTGACTCGCGTCGACCTGGAGAGCCAAACGGCATTCAATACCTATGTGATCAAGGGGTTACTGCCGCCGACGCCGATCGCCAATCCGGGCCGCGAGGCGTTGCAGGCAGTACTCCATCCGGCCAATACGGAGGAGCTTTACTTCGTCGCCGATGGCACCGGCGGTCATGTGTTCGCGCGGACACTCAAGGAGCATAACCGAAACGTGGCGCGCTGGCGGAAGATCAGAGACCAACGCCGAAAAAGCGCCGAGTGAACCGCTAAGTCTTTTTCGGCGCCTTGCGTAGGATTGGATCGGTCCAGGCGGGCGGTAAAGCGCCTAGCAACCAGGCCGCGGCATGCATGGGCCCGGGAAAACAGATGCGGGCGCGGTTGCGTTCGAGGCCGCGAAGGATGATCCGTGCCGCGTCGTCCGCTTCTATCAGGAACGGCATGTGAAATTCGTTGCGATCTGTTATGCGGCTTTTGACGAAGCCGGGACAGACAACGGATACGCCGATACCGTCCTCATGAAGCTCTCCACGCAGCGCCTCACCGTAGACCTTGACGGCCGCCTTGCTGGCGGAATAAGCGGGTGCCGAGGGCATGCCGCGAAATCCAGCCAGCGAACTGACGATGGCGATTTGTCCGCGGCCGCGTTGTTTCATGAGGGAGACCGCCGGCAATACGGTATTGAGCATGCCAGCTAGGTTGACCGCGAAGATATCGCGGACCTGATCTTGAGATTCGCCGCCCATGGCCCCGGTTCCACCGGACATGCCGGCGTTTGCGATAACCAGGTCGAGCGGGTGGCGGGCGTCGGTTCGTTCGATCCATTCCGCCGTCGCCTGAAGGTCCTGCACGTCAACCAACTTGGTATCGACGGCGCAACCTTGTTCTTCCACGGTGGTGGCCACGCGGTGAAGGCGATCGGCATTTCTTCCTGACAATGCGAGGAAGGAATCGGGCCCGGCAAGGGCGAGAGCCAATGCTTCTCCGATACCGCTCGACGCTCCGGTGATTAGAACATTGCGGAAAGGTCTTGTCCGGTTTCCCATGGAACCACAATACCCGGCCCGAACCCATCGGAAAACGGCGCGATGTTGTTGGACATCGTGGGCCCGGGTATAAGGTCATCCAGAACTGATAAGGGGTAAAAAATGGCGCTGAGATCGATGACCGGTTACGCCCGGTCCGAGGGTCATGACGAGGCGTATTCTTGGACCTGGGAAGAAAAAAGCGTCAATTCGAAAGGACTGGATGTTCGTTGCCGTCTGCCCGGCGGATTCGACAGCCTCGAACCGGCCGTTCGCACCCGCGCGGCACGCCGGTTTGCCAGGGGCAACCTATCACTATCCCTCAGCATTCGCCGCCTCGAAGGAAGCGCCGACTACCGCATCAATGAAGGGTTGTTGGAACAGGTGATGAGCATACTTCCCGATATCGAAAAGCGGCTGGACGATCCGAGGCAGGCCTCGGCCGAAGGGTTGTTGGCCATTCGAGGGATGGTCGAACAGGTCGAAGACACACTGAGTGGCGATAACCGCGACACTCTGGATGGCGCCCTTCTCGACAGTCTGGACCAGGTGTTTGGTTCTCTCGAGGGGATGCGTGAGGAGGAAGGCGGCCGGGTCGGATCCGTGCTGATTGCCCAGCTTGGCCAGTTGGACGCTTTAATCGACAACGCCGCGAACTCAGCCGCCGCTCAACCTGCCGCCATTAAGGCCCGGTTGCAGGAGCAATTGGCTGAACTTCGGGATATCGTTGATGATATCCCAGAGGACAGATTGGCGCAGGAGGCTGCCATCCTGGTTACCAAGGCGGACGTCACGGAAGAACTCGACCGCCTCAAAGTGCATCGACTGGCGGCAGCTGAGTTAGTCGACAGCGGCGTCGTCGTCGGCCGCAAGCTCGACTTCCTTTGTCAGGAGTTGAACCGCGAAGCCAATACCCTTTGTTCGAAGTCATCAGACGTCGATTTGACCGCTATCGGCATCGAACTCAAAGCCGCGATCGAACAGTTTCGAGAACAGGTACAAAACATTGAATGACGATCACTCCAATCCACCGTTAGCGATTTCCAGGCGCGGGCTCATGCTCGTCCTTTCCTCTCCGTCCGGGGCCGGAAAGTCGACCATTTCACGCGCATTGCTCGAACGCCATGATCACTTGGCTATGTCGGTCTCGGCGACGACGCGACCCATGCGGCCGGGAGAGACAGAGGGAAAGGACTATTTTTTCGTCGATCAAGATCGATTTCGGGACATGGCGGAAAACCAGGAATTCCTCGAATACGCGACGGTCTTCGGGAACTCCTACGGAACGCCGCGTGGACCGGTTGAGGCGGCGTTGAGGGCTGGTAGCGATGTCCTGTTCGATGTCGATTGGCAAGGCACGCAACAACTCAAACAGAATGCCCGCGACGACCTGGTCAGTATTTTCATTCTGCCGCCATCACTGGCCGAACTCGAGCGCCGACTTTTTTCCCGCGCCCAGGATACGGAGGAGGTAGTCAGGGGGCGTATGGCGAAAGCGACGTCGGAAATGAGCCATTGGGCGGAATACGATTACATCATCGTCAACAACGACATCGACGAAAGCGTAGCCCAAGCAGAGGCCATTCTTGCGGCCGAACGGTTGCGCCGGGAACGCCGGGTCGGGCTGCCGGCATTCCTCAGGAGCATGGGAGTCGGCCAGTAGCCTAAGATTATCCGCACTGCTCAAGGACCCGCGCCAGCGCGCAGAATTGCTCGACATCCAATTCTTCGGCCCGGGCCGTCGGATCGACGCCAGCGTCGATTGGGTCGATACCCAGTGGCTTGAGGCTGGCACGCAGCATTTTTCGTCGCTGACCGAAAGCCGCCGCCGTTATGCGTTCAAGATCATACCATCGTGCGTTGCCCAGAGGCTCTGAACGCGGCGTCAGAGACACAACCGTGGACATCACTTTGGGGGGCGGTGTGAACGCATCCTTTGGAATATTGAACGCCGGACGCACGTCACAATGCCATTGCGTGATTACGGATAGGCGGCCATAGGCTTTGGTGCGGGGTTTGGCCCGGAGGCGATCGGCAACTTCACGTTGGAACATCAAGACCAGCAATTCGTATGACTGGATGTCGCGGAGCCAACCGATTAGCAGCGGCGTGGCGATGTTGTACGGCAGGTTGGCGATGATGACACGAGGCGGGTCACAGAGTTCTGCCGCGTTCGTTTCGATTGCATCGCCCTCGATCACGCTCAGGCGGCCGGGATAAACCGACGCCAACTCTGCCAGTGCCTCCACGCACCGTCGGTCTCGTTCCACCGCCACCACCTCTTTGGCGGCGCTGGCGAGGAGCGCTCGGGTAAGACCGCCGGGACCGGGACCGACTTCGAAAACGGTCTTCCCAGCCAAATCGCCGGCGGCTCTGACGATCCGCATCGTGATGTTCATGTCGAGTAGAAAGTTTTGGCCAAAAGACCGGCGGGCGCTGAGACCGTGGCGACGGATCACGTCGCGGAGCGGCGGCAGGTCGGCAGGTGATTGGATCACGATGTCTTCGCCGCTTCGAAGACTGCCCGGTTGGCGGCCATTCGCCGTGCCAAGTCCATGGCGTTCACGAGGCTGCTCGGATCGGCAATTCCCTTGCCGGCGATCTCGGTCGCCGTTCCATGGTCGGGCGATGTTCGTATGATCGGAAGGCCTAAGGTGACATTGACGGCGCCGGAAAAATCCAGGGTCTTGATCGGAATCAGTGCCTGGTCGTGGTACATACAAACGGCCGCGTCATAGGTTTCTCGCGATGACTGGGTGAACAGGGTGTCCGGTGGGTAGGGGCCTTGAGCTTCGATTCCTTCGCGGGTCAACGCCTCGATCGCTGGCGTAATGATCGTGGTTTCCTCTGCGCCCATTGCCCCATCTTCGCCGGCGTGTGGATTGAGCCCGGACACGGCGATCACCGGGTCGGAAATCGCGAAATCTTGCCGGAGGGACTGGTGAAGGATGCGGGTTCGTTCAATGATTACGTCCGCGGTCAATGCGTCGATCGCCTCCTTGAGTCCAACGTGGACCGTTACAGGTACGACCCTTAGCCCCGGACAGGCAAGCATCATCACCGGTGGGGTTTCGATGCCGGCCAATTCGGCCAGAAACTCCGTATGTCCGGGAAAGCCGAAACCCGCCGCATAAAGAACGTTCTTCTGGATTGGATTGGTTACCACTGCAGCGGCGCAGCCGTCCGTGACGAACTCGACCGCAAGTTCGATGGACCGGATAACGGAGGACGCCGTATCCGAAGATGGCGAACCCAATGTCGCGGCGTTCGACAGAGGGCAGGGAAACACCGGCAATGCTTCGGCAAAGACATCCGACGCGTCCTCAGGCGATGTGATGGCGCGGAGGGGCACGTCGATCCCGATTTCGTTGCGTACGCCTTCTATTCGCGCAATATCGTCAATTAGAAAAAACCCCGGTGGGTGAGGGTTGAGTTTCCAGCTTTTCAATGCAATTTCGCCACCGATGCCGGCCGGCTCGCCCATGGTCAGGGCCAATGGCAGTTCCGGCGGAGTGGCGCTTGGCGTGTCGAGGCGCGTCATTCAAGCTATAGCCGCACGTCGATGAATGACGCCCGCCTAAGATCTCGCATATGCCTTCGTGCCGCCAACGCCAGGCGTTCAGCAACCAACCGGTCGCGGACCGTCTCCCTGATTTGTTCCGGGGTCCGTTTCTTGATTATGGGTACCTGCTTGTCACAGACCATCAAAACGATGATACCGTCGCCGGAGCGGACGGGATTACTTGGTTGGAAAACAGGCAGTTTTTCAACCATGGACCTCATCTTCGGCGACAATTGGCCGATGCGAAATGTCCCGAGTTCGCCGGACAAAGGTGATCCGTTCTTTTTGCCAATTGCATCCAGATCGATGCAGTTATTGGCGGAGGAAACGAGGCCGCGCGCTTGTTCCAGGATTCGTTGGGCGTCGGCCTCCGAGACATCCGGCGGAATTGCCAAGTGAAGTTGGCTTAGCTTGACGATGGTGTTTTCGGCGGCGGTCTCCGCCGTTTCGCCGGCGATCCGCCTTTTGCGAAGTAACAAAATGTAGACGCCGTCCTCGGCCCGAATCGGCGCGGAGATTTGACCCGGTTGTAACCTCTGAGCGACTGGTCCTACGATTGTGCCGAGTTGACTTGCGCTGTTCCACCCAAGGTTTCCTCCCGCCGGGGCGGTGGTGCTTTGAGAAAAGTTCCTTGCGATCGCGGCGAAGTTTGCACCAGATTGCATTTGCTGAATCAATCGGCCAGCGAGTTTTTCAGCCTCGATCATTGCCTGGTCTGTGGCGGCTGGCAGGAAGACTTCCGATACAAGGTATTCTGGCTTTCCTCTGTTCCGTTCAAGATCGGCGACAATCGACTCGACTTCCTCGTCGCTCACATGAACGCTACGGCGAAAACGGGAACGGACGAGTTTTCCCCAAACGATATCGGCCTCTAGCTGGTCATCAACAACGGACCGTTCGACACCGTTGCGTTTGAGAAATTCGGACAATCCGCCTTTGCCCAATTTGTACTGTCGTTCGAATTCAGCGACACTGCGGTCCATTTCCGCCTTGGATGCGGTAATCTCGGCCAATTTGGCTTCCTGCAATCTCAATTTGTCTTCGATCAACGAAAAAAGGACCTGCCGTGTTAGGCGCCGTCGCGATTCGGCGGAATTAGGGAGTCCGGAAAGCGCTATGATCAACGATGTCTTCGACTGCAGATCGAGGACGGATACCATTTCATCATTGACGACGGCGGCGATCCTCAAGCTTTGCTGGGAGTTGGCGGCGAAAGAGACGACGATCAACATGGCCGCGAACGCAATTGTCGGAAGACATTTGCGCCATTGGATGTTGCGGATCGGCCAGATGCGATTTGCTCGAGTAATCATATCATCACTGGCTTTGCGTTATCCCCGTGTGAACTTCGCCAATGGTCTTCAACACGAGATTAAACGTGATTGCGTCCGTTGGTTCCAAGTCCCGGTCTTCATAAAACGTCCTGGTTGCACGGGTCGTGAATACCACGCATTCGTCCTCGAAAACGACTTGGATGCCGGCCGTGCGCATTTCACTGGCATCGAGGTCCCGTACGAAGCTGAACCCGGCCCGCCACTCGTCGTTGATCTTCGACGAGGCCTGGAAGTTGAGTTCCTCGCGTCCGGCGAACTCACTGTCTTCTTGACGGTCGAGAAAAACGTAACTCGTCGCGACCCTGAGCGCCGGCCCCCCCCCCGAAAGGGTAACTTCGTTGCGCGTCGGTGATAAATCGTCGCTTGAGAAGCGCGTACGGTAACCCACATTCAAGTATCCACCCGGCGACACTTCGGCGCGGGCCACGATGTCCGAAAAGTTGTCCTCTAAACCGGATCCCTCGGCATAAGTGCTGTCAACCCGCGGTCGCCATGCCTGTCCAATGAAGACGGTTGATTTCCCTCCTTCATCGCCAAATACACCCCATTTCAGGCCGTAGGTAAGGCGCGGGCCCCCTTCAACCCGGTCAATACCGGTGAAACGGTTCAGGCTGAAAAGGTTGGTGTCGTCGAATTCGATCTCGGTACTATCCTCATTTGGAATATCGTCGGGATTACCCCCGTAAGGAGACCACACAGCCGCGGCAATCGGTTCGAGAACCTGCGTGATTGTCCCCTCTTTTTTGAAGAAGGGCAGCCGCCAATCGAAAGCCGCCACCGGTTGTGCTCGGTAACTGAAGCCCGAAAACTCCTCCTTGTTGCCACCGCGGGCGAGGCTGTTCACGTGGTACAAGTCAGCGTTTAGGCCTAAGCGAAAACGGGACATGTCGCCAAATCGTCCGACGAAGGGACGTTCCCACAAAGTGTGCACGGACATCCGCCGTGTATCGGTACCCTCATCGCGGGTCATCGCGAGGAAATTGAAGTCTAGGTGCGTCCGGCCACCAAAGCGATCGCGTTCACCGATGTGGTTGAAATCGACTAATGGCAGTACCAGCGGTATCTCTTCTTGTACATCGTCGGACTGCAAGCCCTGAAAAGCATGGGTGCTCGCCGTAAAGTAGCTTCTTTCGCGAAAGGCCTCAGCGAAAAGGCGACTATTGAGAGAGCCGGGCGCGCTGAATCCATATCGACGCATGTAGGTGTCGTCTGTGGATCGCTTCGCGTCGAATCCCCAACGCCATACATCGTTGATATCAAAACGCGCTTCACTGTCGATGTGTCCACGCACCCCATATTTGCCTTCCTCGGAATCGAAGTCTCCGTCGCTCGAGTTGTCAGTAATGCTCCCAGTCATTTCAACTTCGCCCTTGCGAAGTTTTTTCCGATAGTTGACGTGCAACAACCCGCCTTCGTCCGACATCAAGTAGGGTGTGATCGTCGCATCCTCGGAAGGTGATATGTTCCAGAAAAACGGGAACTGCCCGACGAAACCAAGGTCAGAGGAGTTCCCGAAGGTTGGAAACAGAAAGCCGCTCTTTCGTTTGACCGTCGGGTCGGGATGTCGGAAATAGGGAGTGTAGGCAACGGGAAAACCGAAGAACTCAAGCCAAGCGTCGCGGTACTCAACGACTTTTTCGTTTTTGTCGTGTGTTACCCGTACGGCTTTGATTTGCCATAGCGGTGGTCTTTCAGGGTTGTCTTCGCACAAGTTGCAGGGCGAATAGATAGCGTTCCGCAAGTCCGTGAACAGGCCAGCAGAGTGACGAGCACCGGAGCCGGCAATTCGACTATGATCTTTGAGTATGATTCCGATGTTTTCGATGACGCCGTCTTTTAGGTCGCCTGATACTTCAACCGTGGTGCCGAAAATCGTTTCGCCCGAAGGCTCCAGCAACGTCACATTGCCTTCAGCTCGAACCACATTGGTGTTTCGATCATAGGAAACGACATCGGCGAAAAGCGAGCGATCTCGATAGTGGACTTCGACGTTGCCGTTCGCCGTGACGATGCCGCTTTCGCGATCGAAACTCATCGTGTCGGCGCTGAAACTCACCGGCAGTGGCGATGTGTCATCGCCGTCAATTTCCGGAGATGGTCGCGTTGTCAAAGATCGAGGCGTGGGCGGCAACGAATCCGTAATCGGTAACGCCGGACTTGTGGTTCGGACGTCTTGTTGACGGCCTAGAAGCAAGCCCAACGGGCGGGATGGCGAGTGTCCTTCGGTCACCCATCGTGTGCCGGGCGAGGGCGTTTGCACCGCTGGTTTGTCTGGCCGCAACTGCGGAACCGATGGTGTCGCTGGTGCCGCCGGAGACTTGGCATAGCTTTCGTCGGTGTTGAACAAGACTCCAAGGGGGCGATTTGGCGTCGACCCGGGCAGCGCGGCATCTGGTTGCCGTATCGTTTGATGGGGTGGTGGAGCCGGTGTCGTTTTCGGCGTCTCGGAATTCGCCTGAGGTTGTGGAGGCGGTGTGTTTTTGGGGCGCCATTCCGGCGTCGGCTGGATAAGAACGCCAAGTGGTCGGTTCGGATCCTGCGGATCGCCGTTCGGGACCGCCGCAAAAACGGACGCACAAAATGGGATGGCCGCCAGGAAAGCCGCCAGGATACCGACGTGAGCGTTACGCACCAATACCCGGTTCGGCTTCAACCCCACGACTACCCGTCCTCCATGTGTAAAAGCATCGCAAGCCCAAGAAACGTCGCGACGCCCGATGGCGACCATGCGGCGAGCGTAATTGGAATGCTGTCGGAGAGGCCGAGCGCAAAAACAACGTCGGAAAAAAAATAGAGTAAACACCCGGTAAGGACACCGCCGGAAATGACGAAAGTCGTGGCCCCCCGTCGTGATGGCCTTAGAGTGAACGTCGCGGCAATAAGAACCATAGCGCACATCAAGAACGGGGTTGCAAGAAGGGTGTGCCAATAAAGCCGATGGCGAATAGCAGAGAAGCCTGCCTTTTCCAAGGTTGCAATGAAATTCGGCAATGACCAGAACGACATAGTTTCCGGCGGCGCGAAACTGTCCTGGATTTTGCCGAGTGTCAGGTCTGTCGCCAACCAATACTCGCTTTCAAATTGCGGACGGCTATCGGGCTCGTATATCCAGACGTCGTTCATGTGCCAGAAGCCATCTTCCAGCTTCGCCTGATTGGCTTCAATTCGACTGTGGAACTTGTCCTTGCCCAAATACATGAAGACAACGACGTTCTTGAGTTCGACGTCGTTTCCGCGCTGTGAAACATGATCGGAATGGACGACCGATTGACCGTCGGGATTGGCTTGGCGCAACCAAAGCCCGGATCCGGACAATGCCAGGAGTTCCCGATACCCTTCGATCAATCGGGCTTCCATGCGTTCAAATTCCGCCAATGTCGCGGAGGCGACCGGATTTATGACGGTTACCTGCAGGACTCCCAACAGGAATGCAAGACCGACGACGGGAAGAAGGAATTGCCAGGCCGAAACACCGGCGGCGCGGGTCACGACCAACTCGTAACTTCGCGTGAGCCGCCAAAAAGCCGCCATTCCCCCGAATAGAACGGCAAACGGGAAAGTTTCCTGACCCATGTATGGAAGTTTCAGCAATGCCATTTCGAGAACGTGCTGAAACCCAACCTCCGGTTTGGATGCGGCTCTACGCATCAGTTCGATGGTGTCGAAAAGGAGGATCAAAAACAGAAACAAGCCGAACAGAAGGAAAAAACTCAGGAGAAAATACCGTCCGATATAGAACGAAAGTGTTGTTGAAATACGCATCGTGACAAGTCCAATCGATCAGTAGGTAGGGGACTTCGCAGGGAGGCTACGATGCGGCGGGCGAATAAGGACCAACCCGGCAAACCAAATCGGAAGGATCGCGTTTATATACATGAGCGGAATGAATTGTAGACGTTTCGCAGCAATATTCTCGAGACCCAGCGACAGGATAAGAAGGCTAACGGCGACGAGAGACGCGTAGGTGATCTTCTGGGCTTGGGACCGCCGGCTGAAGCTGCCCAGGATCAGGAAACACAACGCGATGAGCGTGAAACTCACGGCACGGAGAGGCGACACGATCCTCTTGTGGGCCTCAACCGTATATTTCCCGTAGTCGTGGGGACTGACGCCTTCGGCGTTTTCGAGGTCCAGCAATTCACCGAGCGTCCGTTCCCGCGCCTCCCGGTGGCGGGCCGGTGCACCGGGACCACCGCCAGTCAAGTCCTTGAGGTCGAGCGTGCCCTGGTCGAAATATAATACCGAGAACTTGTTGGTCCTTTTATCAACGGTCTGACGGTTGCCGTCGAACATGACGACACGAGCACCTGTCGGTGTTTCAACGAGGGCGCCCTTTGTGGCCATCCACGTTTCCGGCTTTTCCGGGTTTCTCTTGTCATAGGCCAAAACACCGAGAAGTTGTCCGTCGTTCGTACGCTCGCGAACGTAAACCGTCACGTTGGAAATATTGGTGAAGGCGCCTTCTTTAAGAACCAAATGGGAAAAGCTGCGGATCTCCCACTGCAATTCACGAAACATCTTGTAGGACAGCGGCAGGAAGTGAAGGTTCAAGACGTAACCGCAAACGACCACGATCAGGGTCAGGATAAGTGCCGGTTTTGCCAGAAAAAGTTGGCTTTGCCCAGCCGCGCCCATAATGACGAGTTCGCGATCGGACACCATCTTGGAATAGACGAAGACAACAACAAGAAAAAGCGCGATCGGAAGGATCATCGGCAAAAAACTCGGCAGCATCAACAGGGTGAGATACAAAAAAGTGCCGGGTGTCGCACCTTGATTGACGATCATTTCCACGAATCGCAATGACTGCGACAGCCAAATGATGCACGCCAATACACCCGTCACCAGGAGCATGCCGATACACAACTGTCGCAGGACATATCGGGTGAAGCCGTTCATGCCTTGATTCCACCAGTGCCAATTTCGGCAAAGGTGTGGGAAAAACGCTAAAAAATCAAGGGTTAACCAATAAAATCGGGAACATCACATTAATTTGTGCGAACGTCGGTGGTAAGGTGTTCGGGCCCGTTCACTCCGGTTAGGTCCGACTGGCAACGATCGTTTCCAGTTGCTGGATGGTCGCCCTGAGCTGGGCTTTCGTTTTGCCTTCCGGGATATCTTCGTCGGCCGTTTCCTGGTAGTCGACTGGTAGGATTTTCCGAATGTCAAATCCGGGCTCGACGCTTTCGATGTCGAAGTCGGAATCAGAGATGTTCTGGTATTTCAAGACCGCGTTGGTCCATGCAAAAAACCAGAACTGGAAATAACCGAATCCACCTTTGATACGCCGTCGCCTCAGTGTCAGGCCGAGGCCGCGCAGAGCGAAATAGATGTTTCGTGGTCTGGAGGCGAAGCGGGCCAGGCGTTGGGTCATTTGCCACATCGCGGAGCGGTTTTTGACGATCATTTTCAGAAAAAGGCCAAGATTGCCAAACCCCTTGGCGTCGATGGCCACGAACCGACCCTCGTCGAGAAGGTCGAAATAGCCCTTAAGGCGTTCATATTGATATCCGCCATCCGTGAAGCCGTCGACGAAACCCTTGTAGCCGTCGATCATCGTTTTTCTCGGAAGCAGATAACGGATATTCATTTGGTACTTGTATCCACCCAATCGATACTGTTGATAAACCCCTGTTGATCGGTTTCTGAGATCGTGATTCCGTTTCCCGAGTGATTCGGTGGAGGGCGGAACGATGATGGGGCGGTTGTCGGACGACCAGGGCAAGTTCTTCTACGACTT
>Ga0209561_1000053_pt1 | contig 36566 bp, 38 predicted proteins | sample WorMettrBAHAMAS2_FD_187393 | JGI IMG/M metagenome (GOLD analysis project Ga0209561, IMG submission 187393) | Marine gutless worms symbiont microbial communities from Max Planck institute for Marine Microbiology, Germany - Inanidrilus... | ecosystem: Host-associated > Annelida > Digestive system... | reverse complement strand
GGAGGCCGGAAAACACCCCGAAAACCGGCAAAACGACCGCTCGAAACGGTCATTGCAAGCCCAAATCGCCCCCAAAGCCGCTTTCCGCACCCCAATCCTGAAAAACGTCGGGTAGATGGGGGTGTCCAATTGCAAGAACCGCCGGTGGCTTTTGGTCCGCTCGTGGTCGTGGTCTCACTGGCCGCCGCCCTCGCCCTCGGTCGCAAGAGGGACGGGGCATTGCCAACCGTCGCGCGGTTGGCTTTCATCGCCGTGGCCGTTATCGCTTTGGGTTTCAGCGCCGCATCGGTCCGCACCCAAATCGTGGCCGCGGCCGTGCTCGAAAAGGCGATCGGGCCGACGACACTCACCGGTCGTATCCAACGGGTCGAGACCTTTCCCAGCGGTTTGCGGATCGTGCTCGAAAAACCCCGTGTTTCGGGCATTGCCGCCCATAAAACACCGGAAAGGGTCCGGGTAAGGTTGATGGCGACGCAGCCGGACATCTGGCCCGGCGATTGGGTGAGGGTGCGGGCACGGTTGTCGCCGCGCTGATCACGGGCGAGCGTCGGGCCGTACCGGAAGCCGTGATGGAAGCGTTGCGCCGTTCGGGATTGGCCCATCTGCTCGCCATCTCGGGACTTCACGTCGGCCTCGCCGCACTCACCGTGTTCTCGGGTCTAAGACTGATCCTGGCCGCGGTGCCGGGTGTCGCCGTCCGCTTCCCCATCAAGAAAGCGGCCGCGCTCGGGGCGATTTTGGCGGCATTCGGTTACGCCCTGATCGCCGGCGCCACCTTGCCCACCCAACGGGCTTTCATCATGCTTTGTTTCGCCCTGATCGCCGTCATCATCGACCGACGCGGATTGTCGGTACGCTCCGTCGCTTGGGCCGCCTTCCTGGTCCTGCTTTTCACGCCGGAAAGCCTGTTTGGTGCCAGTTTCCAGATGTCCTTCGCCGCCGTACTGGCACTCGTCGCCGCATACGAAGCGTTGTCTTCGAGAGACCGCCGTTCGGACCGATACGGGTATTACCGCCCGTGGCGACGGATGGCCCTGTATTTCGGCGGCGTATTCCTGACGACACTGGTGGCCAGCGCTGCAACCGGCTCCTTCGCGTTGTTTCATTTCAATCGGTTTGCCGACTACGGCTTGGCCGCCAATCTGCTCGCCGTGCCGCTCACCGCGTTGTGGATCATGCCGTGGTCGGTCGTCGCCATGTTCCTGATGCCGGTCGGGCTCGAAGCCTGGGCGTTGACACCGGCGGCCTGGGGCGTCGACGGGGTCGTCGCCGTAGCGCAGACCGTATCGGCCTGGCCGGGCGCCGTCACCCTGGCCCCCGCCATGCCGGTCTGGGGATTGGCCGCCATTACTTACGGCGGTCTGTGGTTATGTATCTGGCGTCGCCGTCATCGCTTCCTCGGGGTGGTTCCGATCGCCGTCGGGTTCGCGTCCTTCGCGACGGTCAGTCCGCCCCACGTTTGGGTCGATTCGGAAGCCCGGGTCTATGCTCTGCGGGGAGCCGACGGCGAAATGCGGTTCTCCGGCGGCACGGGCGCGCGGCACGTTCGCAAGACCTGGCTGCGCATGGCTGGACATACGGAAGCCGCCACCTTGCCTGAAATCGGCACATTGCAAATGCCGGATGCGCCACATTGCGATGCTTTCGGCTGTCTTGCCACCTATGGCAACCGGCGGCTGGTGATCGGCAATCGCGAAGAGGCTTTATCGGAAGACTGTTGGTCGGCCGATGTCGTCGTCAGTTTGATCGCCATCCGTCACCCCTGTCCGGCGCCGGTGGTGATCGACCGTTTCGATCTATGGCGCAACGGGGCCCATACCATCCGCTTTCCGGCCACGGGGCCACCCGAGGTCGAAACCGTGGCGCGGCACCGCGGGAATAGGCCATGGGTCCCCCTTAAACAGCGGGGCGGGCGGGACCCCGCCGGCGCCGCGGGGAAGGCCCCTGGGCGCCGCTCCTAGTATTTGCGCAGAAGACCGATCAGGCGCCCTTGGACCTTGACCTGATCCGGACCGCAGATCCGCGTTTCATAGGCCGCATTGGCGGGTTCGAGGGCAATCGAATCGCCTTTTCGACGGATACGCTTCAAGGTCACTTCCGTATCGTCGACGAGGGCGACGACGATGGTGCCGTTCTCGGCCGTGTCGGCGCGCTGGATGAGGACCGTGTCGCCGTCCTGGATTCCGGCCTCAACCATCGAGTCGCCGTCGACCTCGAGCGCATAGTGGTCGCCGCCACCGAGCATGCTGGCCGGGACCTCGACCGCGTTCGAATTGTCGCGAAGCGCCTCGATCGGCGTGCCGGCTGCGATACGTCCATAGAGTGGCAGGCTGACCGCCTCGGCATCGCCTTGAACCGCGGTCCCGGCCATACCGAACTCGCCGCGGATAACGTTCGGAGAGAACCCCGGTTTTTCCGGCCGCGGGCTGCGCACCGGTTCCATATTTTCCGGCATGCGCAGGATCTCGAGGGCTCTCGCTCGATGGGGTAGGCGGCGGATGAAGCCGCGTTCCTCGAGCCCGGTGATCAATCTGTGAATGCCGGACTTCGACCGCAAGCCGAGCGCGTCCTTCATCTCGTCAAAAGAGGGCGACACGCCGCTGTCGCGCAACCTCCCGTCGATGAATACGAGCAGTTCGTGCTGCTTTTTGGTCAACATCCGATAATCTCCTATGTCACGCGCCGTCCCCGGATCGGGGTGGCGCCGTGAATTTTGCCGCACTCGATCCGCCGTCTCGTGCCCCTGACGGACCGGTTTTTAACGCCGTAAACAGAATTTGAGGTATTTCTTACCCACAACCCCAACATATAGAACAAAATACAAACGTTCACATATGTTCTACTTTGGTTCGCTTTTTGCATCAAGTCTGTTTTCGTTTTAAATTTACCCGAGGGACTAGAGTTTCGCTGTGACGCCCGTCACGCGGGAACACGATCGCCGCGAACTCGTGACCGATCCCGGTCAGAATCCGGACCGGCCGCCGTGCATACGCAGGATCCCGACGCGTTCGCCCCGGGCGGCCGGGTCCGCGTGGGGAGCGCGGATCACCAGGCAGTCGGCTTCGGCAAACCGGGCCATCATCGAGCTGTCCTGGCCGTCGAAGGGAAGGGCGGTGAGCTCGCCGTCGTCGCCGGTGACCAATCGGGCCCGCATGTAGTCCTGACGAGGCCCGTTTTTCGGCAAATCGCGGCCGAGTTTCGCCGTTTCCAGCGCCCCGGCGGATCGTTCGATACCGAGCATGACATCCATGGCCGCTTGCAGGAATAGCGCCGATGTGACGCCGACGGAGACCGGATTGCCGGGCAGACCCAAGACCGGGATGTCGCCGAGGCGCCCGAAAATAAGCGGTTTTCCCGGGCGCATGGCGACCTTGTAGAAATTGAGATCGAGGCCTTCCTCGTCCATCACCTTCTGCACGAGGTCATAATCGCCGACCGATGCGCCGCCGATGGTGACCAGCAAATCCGCACCCTTGGCGCCGGCCAACGTCTCGCGGAGCGAATCCATGGTATCGCGGGCGATGCCCAAATTGACCGGCACGCCCCCCATGACGTCGACATAGGCGGCGAGCGCCAGACTGTTGGAACTGACGATCTGGTCCGGGCCCAGGGGGTCGCCCGGCATCACCACCTCGTCGCCGGTCGCCAGGATGGCGACCCGCGGTTTGCGGCGCACCGTCAGCCAGGGCACGTTCATGGCCGCGCACAATCCGATGTCGCGGGCGCTCAGCACCTTTCCGGCCGTGAGCAAAACCTCGCCTGCACGGAAATCGAGTCCGGCGGGGCGAACGAAATCACCGGTCGGCGCTGTTTCCTTGATCACAACCTGGTCGCCGTCGGCTTCCGTAACTTCCTGGATGATGATGGTGTCGGCGCCGGCGGGAAGCGGCGCGCCAGTGAAGATTCGAACCGTCTCGCCGGCGGAAACGGTGCCGTCGAAGCCGCTGCCGGCCTGCGATTCACCGATCCGGGTCAAGGTAACCGGAACGTCGAGCACGTCGGACCCGCGCACCGCATAGCCGTCCATGGCCGAGACGTCCTTCGGCGGCTGAGTCAGGCGGGCCGTGACGTCCTCGGCCAGCACGCGGCCCAATCCATCGGACAAGGCCACGCTTTCACAGCCGATCTGAGTGAAACCGGGCAGCACCTTTTCGAAGGCTTCATCGACACTCAGCATTCATTCCGCCTCATAAGTGCCGGACTTGCCCCCGGCCTTGTGGACCAGCCGGATATCGACGATGCGCATGCCGCGGTCGGCGGCCTTGCACATGTCGTAGACGGTGAGCGCGGCCACGGAAACGGCGGTCAGCGCCTCCATCTCGACCCCGGTGCGGCCCTTCAACCGGCAGGTCGCCGAAATATCGACGGCGTTGCGTTCCGCATCACAGGTCAATTCCACCTGGACCGAATTGAGGGACAGCGGGTGGCAGAGCGGGATCAGGTCCGGCGTCCGTTTGGCCCCCATGATGCCGGCCAATTGGGCGACGGAGAGGACGTCACCTTTCTTGACACCGCCTTCCATGATTTTGGCCAGGGTTTCGGGTTGCATGAGAACACTGCCCTTGGCCGTCGCCGTACGCTCGGACGGCTGTTTTTCCGAAACGTCGACCATGACGGCGTTGCCGTCGGCATCGATGTGGGTGAATTCGGCCATCGGCTTAGGCTCCGATTGCTTCCGGCGCGGCGGCCAGCAGGTCGCGGACCGCGCGTTCGACGTCCGCCTGGCGCATCAGGGATTCACCGACAAGGAAACACCGGGCCCCGACGTTCGCCATGCGCGCCAGGTCAGTCGCTTCGTAGAGGCCGCTTTCACTGATCACGGTGCGGTCATCGGGGACCTTCGGCGCCAGTCGTTCGGTCATGGCGATGTCGACCTCGAGAGTTTTGAGATTGCGGTTGTTGATCCCGATGAGGCCGCTTTTCAACTCGAGGGCCCGTTCCAGTTCCTCTTCGTCGTGAACCTCGACCAGGACATCCATGCCGAGTTCCAGAGACGCCGCCTCCAGTTCCTTGGCCTGGCTATCTTCGAGGGCAGCCATGATGAGAAGCACGCAATCCGCACCCAGGGCCCGCGATTCGACGATCTGATAGGGGTCGAGCATGAAATCCTTACGCAACACGGGCAATGCGGATGCATTTCGCGCCGATCCCAGGTAATCGTCTTTGCCCATGAAATACGGCGCATCGGTCAATACCGAGAGGCAGTTTGCGCCACCGTGTTCGTAAGCCTGGGCCAGGACTTTCGGATCGAAATCGGCGCGGATCAGACCCTTCGAGGGCGAGGTCCGTTTGATCTCGGCGATCAGGCCATACCCGGTCTCCGACGCCGCCCGCAAAGCGTCGCGAAAGCCCCGTGGTTCGCCTGCGGTTTTGGCGGCGCGCACCACGGCGGAAAGCGGGCGCTTGGCCTTGCGGCTGGCCACCAGGATGCGCTTGTTGGCGCAGATTTCGGCGAGAACGTCGCTCATGAAGCCGAATTGGAAATCTCGACCAACTTGTCGAGCACGGTCTGGGCCTTGCCGCCGTCGATGGCCGCGGCGGCCATGGCGATGCCTTCGCCGACATCGGTGGCCTTGCCGGCGACGACCAAGCTGGCGGCCGCGTTAAAGACGACGATGTCGCGATAAGCGCCGGCCTCGCCGGCGAGCAAGCTACGGATGGCATCTGCGTTGACTTCACCGTCACCGCCCTTGAGGTCTTCCGGTTGGGCGATGGCGAGCCCGTAATCCTCAGGCGAAATCTCGAAGGTCGAAATGGCACCGTTCTTCAGTTCGGCGACAAAGGTCGGGCCCGTGGTCGTCAACTCGTCGAGCCCGTCCGAACCATGGACGATCCAAGCCGCCTCGGTACCCAGATTGGCCAGTGTGCGGGCCATGGGCTCGACCCATTCCTTGGCGAAGACGCCAGTGAACTGGCGTTTGACGCCGGCCGGGTTGGAGAGCGGCCCCAGGATATTAAAGATGGTGCGCACGGCGAGCGCCGCCCTGACCGGTCCGACGAAGCGCATGGCGCTGTGGTGGCGCGGTGCCATCATGAAACCGATACCGGCCTCGCGAATACAGCGTTCGATAACGTCCATTTCGGCATCCAGATTGACGCCGAGCGCCGTCAACACGTCCGCCGCGCCCGATTTCGACGACAGGGCCCGGTTGCCGTGCTTGGCAACCGGTACGCCTGAGCCGGCGACGACCAGGGCCGCTCCCGTCGACACGTTGAAGGTACCGGCCCCGTCACCGCCGGTACCGACGACGTCGATGGCACCCTCTGGGGCCGAAATCATGGTCGCCTTGGCGCGCATGGTCCTGACGGCGCCGGTGATCTCGTCGACCGTCTCGCCGCGCACACGGAGCGCCATCAGAAAAGCACCGATCTGCGATTCCGCGGCCTCGCCCGACATGATGATGTCGAAGGCATTCTCGGCCTCCTCGGCGCCGAGCGCATTGCCGTCGGTCACCTTGGCTAGGAGGGGTTTCAGATCTTCACTCATGCCGCCAGTCTCCCGCCGGGTTTATTGAGGAAATTCTCGAGCAACCGGTGCCCGTGTTCGGAGGCGATACTCTCGGGATGGAACTGAACGCCATGGACTGGGTATTCACGGTGACGGACGCCCTGGATGACCCCGTCCGAGCTCCTGGCGCAGACCTCGAGACAATCGGGAACGCTGTCCGGCTCGATGGTCAGCGAATGGTAGCGGGTCGCCTCGAAGGGCGAAGGTAGGCCTTCGAAGACACCTTTACCGTCGTGCTCGATGGCACTGACCTTGCCGTGCATAGGAGCCGGCGCCCGGACAATGCGACCGCCGAAGACCTGACCGATGCTCTGATGACCGAGGCACACGCCCAATACCGGCACCCGACCGGCCGCCCGTTCGACGAGCGGCATGCAGATACCGGCCTTGTCGGGATCACAGGGCCCCGGCGACAGGACGATGGCATCGGGATCGAGGGCCATCGCCTCGTCGACATCAATGACGTCGTTCCGGTGCACCACGACCTCCGCCCCCAACTCGCCCAGGAAATGTAGGAGGTTGTAGGTAAAGCTGTCGTAGTTGTCGATTAACAGAATCATTTCAACAGGTTATTCGCATTTTGGACGGATCCGGTCCCCGGACCTCCGAACCGCCGTACAAGATCCCGCTTGCCCCCGGAGAGGCGCCACAATGCAGGGGCTGCACAGGGCCGTCAAGATGCCTTTGACAAGCCAAGATTGTCGCCTCTTGACCTTCCAGTAGCTGGAAAGACTATGGTGAAAACATTATAGTTAGCTAGAAGGTTAGAAATGGACGCCGATACCCTGGAACAATCGCCGTCGGGAGCGCAAGAGACCGCCACGCATCCCGTTGATCTCGGCATCACCGGCATGACCTGCGCCGGATGCGCCAGCCGCGTCGAGAAGGCGTTGCTTGCCGTTCCCGGGGTGGCCTCGGCCGAAGTCAATTTGGCCATGGAAAATGCGCGCGTCCGCTTTGCCGAGGGCGCTGACAGAGCTCCGGCCGACCTCGTCGAGGCGGTCGAGAGGATCGGATTCCGTGCCCTGCAGAAATCCCTTGAAACTCGGCGCATCGAGCTCGCCGTCTCCGGCATGACCTGCGCGGCCTGCGTGGCCCGTGTCGAAAAAGCGCTGGCCGCCGTCCCCGGGGCCCTTGAAACGACCGTCAACCTGGCCACGGAAAAGGCCGTCGTTACCGCCTCGAGCGAGATCACACGCGAGTTGATCGACGCTGTCGCGAAGACGGGGTTTTCCGCCGAACCGGCCGAAACCGATACGGGGCAACAACCTTCGAGCGCCGGCGGCGGACGGGAAGGGGTCTTGCTTACCATCGCCATCGTGCTCAGCACACCGTTCGCCGTGCAGATGCCGTCCATGCTGACACCCCTCACATTCGAGCTGCCGCCGATGGTTCAACTGGCCCTGGCGACACCGGTGCAATTCGTCTCCGGTAGCCGGTTCTACGGGCCGGCCTGGCGCGCCTTGAAGGCCCGTAGCGGCAACATGGACCTGTTGGTCGTTCTCGGCACCACGGCCACCTACCTGCTCAGCACCTACTTCGTCTTCACGCCAGTGGCCGAAGGTCAAGAAGCGGACCTCTATTTCGAGGCCTCGGCGATGGTGATTACCCTCGTTCTGCTCGGCAAATGGCTGGAAACCCGGGCCAAACGCTCGACCACGGCGGCCATCCGGAGCCTGATGGCGCTCCGGCCGGAAACCGCCCGGATCATCGACGGTCGGGGAGAACGGGAGGTGCCCATCGCCATGGTTCGGGTCGGCGACACCGTCGTCGTCAAGCCGGGCGAACGCATTCCCGTCGACGGCCGGGTCGAGGAGGGAATCAGCCAGGTCGACGAGGCATTGATCACGGGTGAGGGCCTGCCGGTCACCAAGGAAAAGGGGGCGCTGGTCACCGGTGGTGCCGTCAACGGCGAGGGCAGGCTGGTCATCGCGACCACGGCGGTCGGCGTCGACAGCATGCTGAGCCGCATCATCCGTCTGGTCGAGGACGCACAAACGAAAAAGACGCCGATCCAGCATCTGGTCGACCGCGTCGCCGCCGTTTTCGTACCGACCATCGTCATCATCGCCCTGATCACCTTCGCCGTCTGGCTGATCGTCGGCGCCGGTTTCGAAACCGCCATCGTCACCGCCGCCACGGTCCTGGTCATCGCTTGCCCCTGCGCGCTAGGCCTGGCGACACCGACCGCGATCATGGTCGGTACCGGCGTCGCGGCGCGCCACGGCATCCTGGTCCGCGACGTCGAGGCCCTGGAACGCGCCACCCACGTGACCGACGTCGTGTTCGACAAGACCGGCACCCTGACCGAAGGAAAGCCCAGCGTCGTCGCCGTCATCTCCGCCGCGGGCGAAGAAAACGACCTGATCGCGCTCGCCGCCGCCGCGCAGACCGGAAGCGAACACCCGCTGGCCAAGGCCGTCATTGCCAAGGCCGAAGCGGCGGGCCTGGAATTGCCGCCGGTTGCCGATTTCCGTGCCCTGCCGGGACGCGGTCTGGTGGCCAAAGTGGCGGATCGGTCCATCCTCATCGGCAGCCGGCGCCTGATGGCGGACCACGAAATCGACCTCAACGACCTACACGGCGAGGCGCTCCGCCAGGAAGACGTCGGCCGGACCGTCGCCTGGGTCGCCGACGGCGATGACCGAAAATTGCTCGGCCTCATCGCCATCGGCGACGACGTCAAAGAGACCGCCCCGCAAGCCGTCGACACATTGAAACAACGCAATATCGGGGTCATGCTGCTGACCGGCGACAACACCCGGAGCGCCGCCGCCATCGCTGGGCCGCTCGGCATCGAACGGGTTGCCGCTGAGGTCCTGCCCGACGAGAAGGAAGGGCGGGTCTCCAAACTGCGCGAAAACGGTGCCGTCGTCGCCATGGTCGGGGACGGCCTCAACGATGCGCCGGCGCTGGCCGCCGCTGACCTCGGCATCGCCATGGGAACGGGGACCGATGTGGCCATGGAGACGGCCGGGATCACCCTCATGCGCTCGGACCCAGCGCTGGTCGCCGACGCGCTCGATATCTCGCGGGCGACCAACGCCAAGATCAAGCAGAACCTGTTCTGGGCCTTCATCTACAACGTGGTCGCCATCCCCTTGGCCGCCATGGGGCACTTGAGCCCAGTCATCGCCGGTGCGGCCATGGCCCTGAGCAGCGTTTCGGTCGTCTCCAACTCCTTGCTGCTCAGGCGCTGGAAAACCACGGGAGAACAAAATGAACATTGGTTCACTCGCTGAGCGGACGGGCGTCAGTCCCAAGACCATCCGCTATTACGAGAGCGTCAGCCTGTTGCCACGGGCCGAACGCCAGTCCAACGGCTACCGCACCTATTCGTCGAGCGATGTCGCCACGGTCAATTTCATTCACCGGGCCCGCAACCTCGGATTCTCGATCAAGCAGGTGGCCGCCCTCCTGGAGCTCTGGCAGGACAAGAACCGGGCCAGTGCCGACGTCAAGGCCCTGGCCCTTGCCCATATCGGCGAGATCGAGGAGCGGATCGGCGAACTCGAGGCGCTCCGCCTTACGCTGGTCGACCTCACCGAACACTGCCACGGTGACCAGCGCCCCGATTGCCCCATTTTGGACGGCCTCGCCGGGACAGAAGAGGGCGGCCGCCCGACGCGGCCCTGACGCCCGACAATAATCTCCTTTCAATTTTCATCGCGCCCCACAAGACTGTCATCCGGTCGACCGGTATTCACCACGCGGGTATCAACACCGATGGCTCGAAAGTTTCGTCCGAATCCCATGCGCCAGGCCATTCTCGTCGCCCTGGCGCTGGTCGGGCTCGGCATCGGATATGGTGCCGGTTACCTATTCAAACCGAATCCCCCACCGAATCCCTCGCCAAATCCCCCGGCTGCGGCCGATGCTTCCGCCGCCACTGAGGCTGGACGGGAAACGGGAACCGATAACCAAAGCCATGTGTCAAACGAGCCGGCGGCCCCGATGATGCCGGAAGGAAACGGCGGTGGGGAAGGCACACCCTACCGGGCCTACGAAGAGTCCCTGCCGAAGGGCATCTTGGAAAACGGCGGTCTGCCGGCCCTGCATGTGACGGAGGGCGAGGTCGCGGAGGGTGCAGCGACGACAGACGATCAATCAACACCGGCCAAAACTGACGAGTCAATAGCGGCTCCGGAGCAGGCGGTCCAATCGGCGCCGAAGGAGAAGGTCGAATGGGCGGATTCGCAAAGACCGGCGACCGAACCGCCGCAAGACACCAAGCCCTCGGAAGCCCCTCAGGAAACCGCATCCCTGCCCGCCGTATCGGCACCGGCTACACTGGCCGTACCGGCGGCGCCCGAACAGGGAATTGCGGAGCCGGCGGACAAGGCGATAGACCGCAAAGCGCTTCCGACCTGGCGCCGGAACGCCGTCGAAGTCGCCTCGAACGCAGGGCCGTTGGTCGCCATCGTCATCGACGACATGGGCGTCGACCGGGGCCGCACACGGCGCGCCTGGAACCTGCCGGGCCCGTTAACCTTGTCCTTCCTGACCTATTCCAAGGAAATCGTCCAGCAAATGGCGGACGCCCGCAAAAACGGCCATGAGCTCCTGCTGCACGTTCCCATGGAACCGTCCTCACCAGACATCGATCCGGGCCCGAATGTCCTGATCACCGGCATGCCACGGGAGGAAATCCTGGCCAACCTCAATTGGACGCTGGACCAGGCCGACGGGTACGTCGGCATCAATAACCACATGGGCAGCCGTTTTACGTCGGAGTTGGCCGGCATGACTGTAGTCATGGAAACCCTGAAGGAGCGGGGGCTGCTGTTCCTCGATTCGGTGACGTCTCCGAAATCGGCCGGCCGGGTCGCGGCGAAGACTGCCGGCGTTCCCTTCATCGCACGCAACATCTTTCTCGATCACGTCGACGACGTCGACGAGATAAAGCGACGCCTGGAGCAGACCGCCGACCTCGCCAAACGACGCGGGCACGCGGTCGCCATCGGACACCCCCGGGACGCCACCATCGAAGCGCTCGAGCCCTGGCTTAAGGACTTGCGCTCGCAAGGGATCCAACTGGCTCCGCTTTCGGCGATCCTGATGCGGGCGAGGGACCGCCTGAGCGCCGACAGGGCGCCGAGCGAACCGGCAAAAGAAACCGCCGACAGCGCCGGTCCGCGGGAGCGAGAGCCGGAGCCCGATCACGGCCATAGCGAACCCGCGGCACCGCAGACGGCCCAGCAATCTGCACCGTCGTCAGCGCCGTCGTCAGCCCCGCGATCAGCCCCGCAATCAACGGATGAGCCGGCGGCGGAAAACCAAGGCGAGGGAGTCAATCCATGACCATCGTTCGTTACGAGGAGCGCCCCCGCATGGCGCAAGCCGTCGTTCACGGCAACGTCGTCTACCTGGCCGGCCAGGTCGGTCGTGACCATCGCGCGCCCGTCGCCGAACAAACCCGTCAAACGCTGTCGGAAATCGACCGCCTGCTGGCGCTCGCCGGTACCGATAAATCGAAACTTCTGACCGCTCAGGTCTGGCTTGCCGACATGCGCGATTTCGACGAAATGAACGGCGTCTGGGAGGCGTGGACGGCACCGGGGAACGCGCCCGCCCGTGCCTGCACGGAAGCGCGTCTGGCGCCGCCAGGCTGGTCCGTCGAGATCATGGTAACGGCGGCTCTCGACTGACCGAAAACACCGGGGTCAGGTCTCGCTCGAGGAAAATCGCGCCGCTTCTTCGGCAGCCCGAACCAAGGCCATGGCCTTGTTGACGCTCTCCTGGTACTCGAACTCGGGATCGCTGTCGGCGACGACGCCACAGCCGGCCTGGATGTAGAGCGTTTCGTCCTTGATGACGGCCGTGCGCAGTGCAATGCAGGTGTCCATGTCACCGTCGGCACCGAAGTAACCGATGCAACCGGAATAGACGCCGCGGCGCTCCGGTTCCAACTCGTCGATGATCTCCATGGCACGGACCTTGGGCGCGCCGGATACGGTGCCCGCCGGAAAACCGGCAAGCAACGCATCGATGGCGTCGTAACGCGGGTCCAGTTCGCCTTCGACGTTGGAGGCGATGTGCATGACGTGCGAGTAGTACTCGATGATGAACTGCTCGGTCGGCTTGACGGTGCCGACCTTGGCGACACGGCCGACGTCGTTGCGCCCGAGATCGAGGAGCATCAGGTGCTCGGCCCGCTCTTTCGGATCGGCGATCAATTCCTCGGCCAATGCCCGATCCTCTTCCGGCGTGGCACCGCGTTTGCGGGTGCCGGCCAGGGGCCTCAGCGTAATCCGCCCGTCGCGTACACGGACCAGGATCTCGGGGCTCGACCCGGTCACACAGAAACCGCCGAAATTGAGGAAGAACAGGAACGGTGACGGGTTGAGGCGGCGGAGCGAGCGGTAAAAGGCGAACGGCGAGTGGGAAAACGGCAACCGGAAACGCTGAGAGGGCACGATCTGGAAGGCATCGCCGGCCATGATGTAGTCGACGGCCTTACGCACCATGCCGTGGAATTCCTCGCGGGTGACGTTGGATTGCACGGCCGGCAGTTCCGACTCACCGGCCTGAGGCGTCGCCCGCCGGCGCGCAGCCAAAGGCGTTTCGAAATCGTGGACCGCCGCCTGCAACCGCCGGCTGGCGGCCGCGTAGACTTCCTCGGCCGAGCCGCCACCGTTGGACCACACCGGCGTGACGATGGTCAGTGTATCCTCGAGCGAGTCGAACACGGCCATGACCGACGGCCTCAGGAATATGCTGTCGGGCAGGTCGAGTACATCCGGGTTGTCGTCCGGAATGTTCTCTGCCAACCGGACCATGTCATAGCCCATGAAGCCGACCAGGCCGGCGGCCATCGGCGGCATGCCCGCGGGCAGGTCGATGCGGCTCTCCTCGACCAGCTTGCGAAGCGATGCCAGGGTACCGAGCTCGGCGTCGGGGCAGGGCTCGAAGGTGTCGGCGTCCTGATCCGGCGAGCGGTTGATCTCTGGACTGTCGCCGAAACAGCGCCAAATGACATCGGGCTCTAGACCAATAAAGGAATATCGGCCGCGGATCGCACCGCCCTCAACCGATTCGAGAAGGAAACTGTTGGGCCGCTCGCCGGCCAGTTTCATCATCGCCGATACGGGCGTCTCGAGATCGGCGACGGACCGCGTCCAAACCACCTGCGAACGGCCTTGCGCATAGGTCGCGGCGAAGTCCTCAAAACTCGGGTGCAGGTCCATCGAAATTCCCAGTCAGCGTCGGTTTATGGCGCCGCTCAGTATCCGCCCGTCCCGGACACCGCCTCGCGGACCAACGCCTCGCGGACCAACGCCTGATTGACGGACACGTCGAAATCCGAGCGAAGGGCGTTCGACAACTGGGCGACAATGTCGTTGCGCATGGTCCGCGAAAGCTCTTCGGCGATGTTACCGACGGCGTCCTTGTCGGAGCCTGGGTTGGCCGGAACGATGGTCTTAAGAACTGCCACCTGATGACCGTCGCTTCCCCGCGCCGCCGCCGCTTTGCCGACCCCCAAAGAAAAAACCTTGGTGACCAGTTCGCGGGATAAGCCGGAAACGGTGCCGTTGTCATTGCGTTTGAATTCGGGCGACGTGTTCTTCGTCAATCCGTCTTCCTGGACCACCGTGTCGAGGTTACCGCCCGAATTCAGGCGAGTGACGATGGCCTCGGCACGGTTTTTCGCCGCGTCGGCACGCTGGTCCTCTTTCCAATCGTCGATCACCGCAGCGCGAACCTCGGACAGGTCCTTCAGACGTGGCGCCGTGACGCCGTCCACGCGGAGCACGAAAAACCCTTCCGGTCCCGATTCGGTGAGCGGGCTTTCGGTGCCTTCTTCGGTGGCGAAGGCCGATTCCAGAAAGGCCGGCACGGTCGGGATACCAGACGCCGGGGATCCGCCGGGCGTGCGTCCTTGCCGGTCGACGGCGTCGATGGTGACGACTGTGAGATTGAGCTGAGAGGCTGCTTCCTCCAACGTCGCGCCGCCACCCAGTTCGTCCTCCAACTGGTTGGAAAGGTCGAAAATGCTGTCCAACGCCTTTTCCCGGGCAATGGTCTGTTGCAGCGATTCGCGAACGTCATCGAAGGACTGGGTGCCACCGGGCGTGATCGCGATGATGTTGAAGATGTGCCACCCGAGCGGGCTTTGGACGGCTTTGGTAACACCGGTCTCCGCGGTGCCGAATACATGCGGGATCAGATCCGGAAGAAGATCGCTCTCGGTGACTTCGCCGAGATCGATTGCGGTTTCGTCCTGGTCAGCGACCTCCTTGGCGACGGTCGCGAAGTCGCGCCCATCCGACAGCTGCTCGGATGCCTGTCCGGCCGTCTCTTCGTCCGACAGGATCATTTGCTGGACAATTCGTTTCTCCAGGGTGGTGAATTCATCCAAGCGCGCCTCGTAAGCCTCCGCCAGGGCCTCCTCGGCCACGGCAACCTCGGAGGCCATGTCGGCGGCCTCCAAACGGACCAGGGTCAATTTCCGGTATTCCGGCGCCGTGAAACGGGCGGCGTTGTCCTTGTGGAACGCGACAAGAGCTGCTTCGTCCGGCTCGGCGATATTGCCTGCGTCCGTGTCGAAGATGTCGACGAACTCGACGACCCGTTGCTCGTTGCGGTGACGGTAAATCATTTCCGCCATCGCCCTCGGTGCGCGCACACCGGCCTGCAGGCTACCAATGAACTGGACATTGGCCAGATCGTCTCGGGTATCAGCGATAAATGCGGCCTCCGGCATTCCCGTGTTTTGCAAGAACCGTTCGAACTGGTTCCGGTCGAACTGGCCGGTCAGGCCCCTAAAATCATTCCGGCTATGAATATTGTTGCGGACCAAGGCATCGCTGATCGTGACGCCGAGTTCGTCGCCGCCGGCAATGAGCAGAGTGCGATTGATCTCATTGTTGAGGATGGCGTCGACGACGCCCATCTGCTGGGCCTGCTCCAGGTTAAACTGGTTCCCGAACATGGTACGCAAGCGATCGACTTCGCGATTGACCTGGGCTCGGAAGGCGTAAACGCTGATTTCCCGCTCGCCGATCTTGGCGACGCTGGTCGACGAGATCGCCGGGCTCAGCCAATCTTGTATCCCCCAAGCCGCGAAACTGAGGATCAACAGGAACAATAGGCCTTTGACGACGTAAGAACCGGTTTGTTTGCGAAGAGTGGTCAACATGGCGATTTGGCCGAGCAGTGGAAAACAGGAAAGAAACACGCCGGGTCTAGCGGCGGCGCGCATCATAGGTTGGGCCGCAGACCCGGGCAATATCGGAATATTGCCGGGCCCGCCGGACCCCCGCAATCATTAACGCCTATTCACGGCATCAACTGATGGTGACCACGATTTCCCTTTTCCCTGAGCGACGGGAGTGTTACCGACTCTGGGGTGTTGGGGGGCCGTTGACGGATTTGGCACCGGTCCGCCTTGCGACCGGACGGCGAGAGGAAACCCATGACCCCTGACCAAATCGAACTCGTGCAGACGACCTTTGAGAAGATCGGACCGGCAAAGGAACAGATCGCGGGCGCATTCTACGACCGCCTGTTCGAACTCGCGCCCTCGATGCAGAGCCTGTTCAAGAACGACATGGCCGGTATGCGCCAACAATTCATGGGCGCCGTCGACAGCGCCGTAGCCGGCCTCGACGACCTGGAAGCCGTCCTTCCCGAAATCGAAGCTTTGGGTGTGCGCCATCTCGACTACGGAGTCGAGGACAGCCATTACGACACGGTCGGCGAGGCTTTTCTCTGGGCCATGGAGAAGGGGATGGGAAGTGCCTTCACCCCGGAAATCCGGACCGCGTGGTCGGAGGCTTACCTGGTCCTCTCGGGCGTCATGCGGGAAGCCGCCTTTCACGAACGGGCAATGCGCGACAGCCCGGCCGCCGACGGCGCTGCCGGGTCATCGGTCCTGTTCGGATCGCGCACACCGCCGCCGCCTGATCCGGCGCCGGCAGATCCTTTGGTGGTTGTCGATGGAGCTACCGATCAGATCGTCGATGCCGCCGATACGGAGACCATGGAACGCATCCGCGAAGGGATTGCGGAACTGGAACAAGAGATCATCGTCGTCGGCAAAGTGGCGCAGCAGATCGATGCCATCGCCAAACAGACCAATCTGCTCGCCCTCAACGCGACGATCGAGGCGGCCCGGGCCGGCGATGCCGGTAAGGGTTTCGCCGTTGTCGCCGGCGAAGTGAAAAGCCTTTCCAACCAGACGGCCAACGCGACCCACGAGATTTCGGACGTCCTCGACAAACTCAAGGATCGCATCGACGCCTTGGCCTTGCTTCTCAAATAGAGAGCCCGCCTGTTATCCGGACCCTCAGACCCAATCTACATGGGTTGAGTGATGGTGAAGGCACCGCGGATGTCGCCGGCCTTATACCCTCGCGCCTTGTCTTCCGGGTAGTGCTCGTTGAGGACCTTAGCGATGGCGGGTTTGATCTTCACGCCATGGCAAGCCAGGCAGGGTTTTGCATCGGTCGGGATCGCCTTCATATAACGGAACGCCGGCTCCCCATCGACGATGACGGTGTCCCAGTACTCCATCTTGGTGATGTCCTCACCGGCTTTGCGGCGGGCCTCGAATGAATCCAGAACGGCGATTTCCCAGGCGTCCGGCTGATTATTCGGGTTGCGCAGTTTGAGGCTGGTCCGTGCAATGCGCCATCCGGCACGCTCCGACGCGTTCATCGTGACCTGGGGCGCCGCGCCAACACAAGTTTCGACGGCCTTAACAGGACCGCCGGACTTGAGGGCCTTGACCAGTTCGCCCTTCAAATCGCCGAAAAACGCTTTGACCGCTGCGCGGCTGGCCTGGACGCGTGGGTCGGTATCGGCGGCCATCGCGCCATTGGACATCAACAGACCGAATACGGCCAAAATCATGAGACCTCTCATGTCTATTCTCCCCACCTGGGTGTAAACAAACCTTCTCACGATAGTCATAGTATCGCGCAGTGATCGAAGGCGTGACTTTGTCACATACGGCCGTAGTCTAATCGGAAATGGTGGCGACGACATGAAGATAGGTCAATCGGCCACGAGAATGTCGTTCCTCGGTACAAGGTTCTGTGATAGACGTCCGCGCGGCTTAAACACGGTATAATGAATGGATTGAAATATGGTTGCAAAACGACGCCCGTTGATCGCGGGAAACTGGAAAATGAACGGGCTCAAGAAGGATGGCAAATCCTTGGCATCAGGCCTCGGACGGCGCATGAAGAAGCTGGCGCGCCCGCAATTCGAAATGTTGATCTGCCCACCTTACCCGCTGCTCGCACTCGCTGGCGACGCCATCAAGGGTTCCGGCGTCAAACTCGGGGGCCAGGACTGCCACGTGGCGGAGAAGGGGGCCCATACGGGCGACGTCAGTGCCGCCATGCTGAAGAACTTCGGCGCCAAGTACGTCATCGTCGGCCATTCCGAGCGGCGCACGGATCACGGCGAAAAGGACGATCTGGTCAAACAGAAGGCGGAAGCGGCCATCGCTGAAGGCCTCGGCGCCATCGTCTGCATCGGTGAGACCCTCGAACAGCGCGAAAAGGGCCGCACACTCGCCGTCAACCGCAAGCAGTTGCATGGCTCGCTGCCGGACGGCGCCAACGCGAAGAACACGGTGATCGCCTACGAGCCCGTCTGGGCCATCGGTACCGGCAAGGTGGCGACTCCCGCGCAGGCGCAGGAGGTGCATGCGTTGATCCGCAAGGAACTGGCCAAGGCCTTGGGCGAGGCGGAAGCGAACAAGGTCCGTATCCTCTACGGCGGCTCCATGAAACCAGACAACGCGGCCGAATTGTTGGCCCTGCCCGATGTCGACGGCGGCCTGATCGGCGGCGCCAGCCTCAAGGTCGAGGACTTCTGGGCCATCGCCAAGGCTGCCTCATAGGGAAACCAGCGGGCTTTTACGCCAAAGCCCGCTCATTCCTGGCTCTAGACACCGCTCAAACGGAAATTGCCTCAGTCGCGACGCCCCTGTTTCGGGAGTTTCGGCGGTTTCTCGGGTCGCTCCGGCCCCCAGATCCGGCTGAAATAACTGTCGGCTAGGTTGAGGGCGCCAACGGGGTTGTGCGCAAGGCCCCGGTCCTTGGCGACCAGGGTCGTCACCAAGCCCTCGGAATACTTGAAGAACAAACTGTCGTGGCCGATGCAGAGGCCGAGGACGACATTCAATTGGCAACCAGCGTCGTTGAGAACTTGCGCCTGGGATATGGGATTGCAAAGGGACTCATGCCCGCCCGGCCGGATCTTCTCCGAGTCCAACAATCCGATGTCCTCCTTGGGGATGCTGCCGTTCTTGCAGGCCGCCGACGCGACGTCGAAACCATGACTTTCAAGGATTTGACTGAGCGTATTGGCGTGATCGATAAAACTGATGCAGGTGGCGATACCGATCTTTTCGAACCCCATCTTCTTTGCGAAATGAACGATTTCCTCGACCCGGGTCCATTTGCAATAACCCTCCGACTCGACTCGAGCCGATTCCTGAGACACGCGGCGGACAAACGGATCGGAATAAAGGTGCTCGGCCCGTTTCACGGCAGCGTCATTGACTTTCGTCGGACAGAACCCGGGGCCACGGGTTTCGTCCTCGCCGTCGCGGCAAGCGCGCACGACCGGCGGGCAATAGGCGCAGGACGGATCGTCGTAATTGCCTTCCGTCCGTTTCTTTTTGGCGCGTTCGTTGTCAGCCGTCATCGGCACAATCCCCCTGACCGGCCGAGCTATCGAGCGGCCCGGGCATGGCGTCTTTCCGGTCCACTGTAATAGCTTTCCCGGTGCCGGCGCCGGTCGGGACCGCGGAACTTTTTTGAATGGACGAAGTCACGACGCGCCATGAGCACGGCGCGGACGCGCCTGAAGATTTGCTGGAGGGATGCCGGCTTGGCGATAATCTCGTCGACCCCCAAGTCACGTTCCTCCATCACCTCTTTCTGGCTGACGTTGCTTGTTACCATGACGAGCGGCACCTCGGGGCAGGGGCTGAATTCGCTTTTCCGGATGTAGCGGACCATTTCGAGGTCGTGGTGGCAGACGACGACGTCGATGCGCGAGGCATGCAGGCGGGCGATGGCATCCTCTGTCTTACTTTCGACATAGACTTCGCCGAACCCGAGAGTCCGCAATTCCCGTCCCAAAATACGCGATAACTGCAGGTCCGGCTCGACGACGAGGCAGTTTTTTTCCTTGAGGCGCATCAAACGACCCGTAATGACGATGGCGCTTGTCCAATATCCTCCCCCTGGGTGGGGGTTTCATCATTGACGTAAGTCAATTCGAACACCGGGTCTGCCGTACCGAATCGTGTCTTTTCGCTGGTCAATCGGCCCTCAAGGTATTACAACCCGCCCGTTCGCGCGTGGCGCACGGGTCGGCGCGATGTAGAGGAAGCTATTTATGGTCCAAGTCGTACTGGTCATCCACCTGATACTCGCGATCGCTTTGGTCGGCGTCGTTCTCCTTCAGAAAAGCGAGGGCGGCGGTCTCGGCATGGGCGGCGGCGGTGGCGGTGGTGGCATGGGCGGCTTCATGACCGGGCGTGCGACGGCGGACCTGCTGACCCGCACGACGGCGATCATCGCGGCCTGCTTCATGGCGACAAGCCTGATCCTCGCCATCCTGGCCGGATCCGGACGCGAATCGGGATCGATTCTCGACCAGCCGGCGCCCGTTCAGCAGCAACCGGCCCAGCCGAGCGGACCCAGCGTACCGGACGCAAATTAGAGGGAAATCAACGTTTCCATGGCATCGTTGCCGACGCAAAACGAGGTGGCCGACCGGCCGCCTCTTTTCTTTTTGCATTCCCGGCGATTGTTGTATTGTGTCCGCCCATGACGCGGTTCATCTTCATCACTGGCGGCGTGGTTTCCTCACTCGGCAAAGGCTTAGCATCGGCGGCTCTCGGCGCGATTTTGCAGGCCCGCGGGTTCAAGGTGCGGCTGCGCAAACTCGACCCCTACATCAATGTCGACCCGGGAACCATGAGCCCTTATCAACACGGCGAGGTGTTCGTCACCGACGACGGTGCCGAGACCGACCTCGATCTCGGTCATTACGAGCGCTTCACAGGTGGGTCGGCGCGCCAGAGCGACAATGTGACCACCGGGCGCATCTACTCGGATGTGATCGCCAAGGAGCGGTGCGGCGACTACCTGGGTGCGACCATTCAGGTGATCCCGCATATCACTGACGCCATCAAGGAATTCGTCGTCAGTGACCTGACCGACGAGGATTTCGTGCTCTGCGAGATCGGCGGCACGGTCGGCGATATCGAGGGCCTGCCGTTCCTCGAGGCGATCCGGCAACTGGGCAACGAGTTGGGACGGGAGAAGGTGTTGTACCTGCACCTGACGTTGCTGCCCTATATCCCGGCTGCCGGTGAGTTGAAGACCAAACCGACGCAGCATTCGGTCAAGGAACTGCTCAACGTGGGGATTCAACCGGACATCCTGCTGTGCCGCGCCGATCGCGAGATTCCGGAGGGCGAACGCCGGAAGATCGCACTCTTCTGTAACGTCCGGCGTGAGGCGGTCATCCCGGCCCTCGATGTCGAAACGATCTATCAAGTTCCGATCAGTTACCATGAACAGGGGCTCGACGACGAGGTTTGCCGCCATTTCCAGCTTGAGGCGCCGGCGCCGAACCTGAGCCGGTGGGAGAACATCAACGGGCGCATCGTTCGCCCGGAGGGGGAGGTCACCATTGCCATCGTCGGCAAGTACACGGGCCTCCTCGACGCCTACAAGTCGCTCTCAGAGGCGCTCGATCACGGCGGCATCGCCAACAACGTCAGGGTCCATATGGACTGGATTGATTCGGAGATTTTCGAGAGCGACGCCGAGGCGTTGCATCGCCTCGAAGGGGTTCACGGCATCCTCGTACCCGGCGGTTTCGGGGAACGGGGCGCCGAAGGCAAGGTATCGGCGGCCCGGTTTGCCCGAGAACGCAACATCCCCTATTTCGGGATCTGCTTTGGTATGCAGATGGCCGTCGTCGAGGCCACGCGCAACTTGGCCGGTATCGAGAACGCCGGTTCGACCGAATTCGGCCCCTGCGCCGAACCGGTCGTCGGTCTGATGACCGAATGGGTCAAGGATAACGAGGTCCAAGTTCGTGGCGGCGACACGGACCTCGGCGGCACCATGCGGCTTGGCGCCTACGATTGCGGCCTCGGTCCCGAAAGCCGGGTGCGGGCCATATACGGCACGCCCTCGATCAGCGAGCGCCATCGCCATCGTTACGAGGTCAATACCCGGTACAAGGAGCGTCTTGAAGCGGCGGGGATGACGTTCTCCGGCATGTCGCCCGACGGTATCCTGCCGGAAATCGTCGAACTGCCTGACCACCCGTGGTTCATTGGTGTACAGTTCCATCCGGAATTGAAATCGCGGCCCTTCGAACCGCATCCGTTGTTTACGTCCTTCATCGAAGCCGCCGTCAATCAATCGCGCCTTGTTTAAGTGGCCGGGCCGGGAGGAATACCGATCATGGAAGCCAAATCCCGCCGGATTCGTATCGGGAGCATAGATGTCGCCAACGACCTGCCGCTGACGTTCATTGCCGGTCCCTGCGCCATGGAAAGCCGCCAGCACGCCTTGGACATGGCCGGTGCCTTGGCTGAGATCAGCGGTGAACTGGGTGTCGGCATGATTTACAAGTCGTCCTTCGACAAGGCCAACCGAACCAGCGCCGACAGCTCGCGGGGCATCGGTATCGATCAGGCCCTGCCGATCTTCGAGGCGGTGCGCGACGAGACGGGATTGGCGGTCCTGACTGATGTCCATGTCCCCGAACAATGCGCTGAGGTCGTTGACGTGGTCGACGTGTTGCAAATACCAGCCTTCCTGTGCAGGCAAACGGACCTGCTTGTGGCCGCCGGCGAAACCGGCCGCGCCATCAACGTCAAAAAAGGACAATTTCTGGCACCTTGGGACATGGCCAACGTCGCGGCCAAAGTGGAATCAACGGGAAATCACAACGTCATGCTCTGCGAACGCGGCGCCAGTTTCGGATACAACACGCTGGTCAGCGACATGCGCTCACTGCCGATCCTGGCGCGGACCGGCTGCCCGATCGTATTCGATGCCACCCATTCGGTTCAGCAACCGGGCGGGCAGGGGGCGACGTCCGGCGGGCAGCGGGAATTCGCGCCCGTGCTGGCCCGCGCCGCGGTGGCCGTCGGCGTCGCCGCCGTATTCATGGAAACGCACCAAGCGCCCGACACGGCGCCGTCCGACGGACCGAACATGATACCACTGGCCGAGATCAAGGGCGTCATGGAGACGCTCCTGGAGTTCGACCGCATCGCCAAGTTGCGACCAGTGTCCATCTCGTAAAAACGCATGCCCGCGGGCTGCGGATGACGGAGCAAGACAGTGACGGCCATACCAGCAAGACTTTCCTACCTGGTCGTCTTTGTCGCCGTCATCGGCCATGCCTCGAGCGAATTCCTTTCCGTGCTGTCCGGTATCAGGGGCCCCGAAGTCTCGGTCTGGCGCTATACGCTGGGGAGCCTCGGGCTCGTCATGCTGGCCCTGATGCATCCGGCGACGCGGGACTTGCTGACACCCTTGCGCGAGCAGCCGTGGCGACTGACGGGCCTTGGGCTGATCGGCATTACCGTTACCTATCTGGCGTTTCACTGGTCGCTCGACTTCGCCACCGTCGTGCAGGTCGGCACCACGGTGACGACCATGCCCATCTTCATCGGCATCATCAATCAATTGGTCAACGGCGAAAGGCTGACCCCGGCGAAAATCATCAGTGGCGCCTGTGCGGTGACCGGCATCGCAGTGCTATTGACCGACGGGTACCTCGCCTTGCTCGCCGGTTCCGGCAAACAATTGATCGGCATTGGCCTGGCCCTGGTCTGCGCCGCTTTCGGCTCGGCCTATACGGTACTCGCCCGGCCCCTGATCAACCACTACGGCGCCATCCGCATCACGACGATTACCCTTTCCATCGGTGGCATCGGGCTGTGGCTGGTCGTCGGCATGGCCTGGGGAAAATGGATCAATCCCGGTTCGATCCTGTCCCTACCGGTGACGGCCGCCTGGTCGCTCCTTGTGCTCGCCATCTTCAATACGACGATCACCCAAATCCTGTTTTTCGGCGGACTGGCGGCGGCACCCGACATCACGCGGGCTGGCTACATCTTTTTCCTCAAACCGGTGATCGCCGCGTTCCTGGCTTTAGTGTTCCTCTCGCAACCGATCACGGCACTCCAACTGGCCGCCATCCTGGTCGTATGCGGTTCCGTCGCCGGCGAGGCCATCGCCAGTAAGTTCTTCGCCCGCCGAGCACCCTAGGATTCTTGGGTGAGCCGATAACCCGATGGGCCATTGCGGCCGGTCCGAGTTTCACAAAACGTAACGTTTGCATCGCTTGCCATCACGGAGGGAAGCAGTAAAGTCTCGTCCCAATTCAGTGATTTTCTTTGTTCCGGGGGAACACCCATGACCGCAATCATCGACATCTTCGCACGCCAAATTCTCGATAGCCGTGGCAATCCGACCGTAGAGGTTGACGTGACATTGGAGACGGGGATCGTCGGCCGCGCCGCCGTGCCCTCGGGCGCCTCGACCGGTGTCCATGAGGCGGTCGAACTGCGGGACGGCGACAAGGGCCGTTACGGCGGCAAAGGCGTGACCCAAGCCTGTGAATCGGTGAACGGCGAGATCTTCGATGCGCTCGCCGGCATGGACGCCGAAGACCAGTTGCACCTCGATCAAACGATGATCGACCTCGACGGCACGGCCAACAAGGAACGCCTTGGCGCCAACGCCATCCTCGGCGTCAGCCTGGCCGCCGCGAAAGCGGCGGCGGAAGAGAACGGTTTGCCGCTCTACCGATACGTCGGCGGGGCTTTCGCCCGCGAACTGCCGGTACCGATGATGAACATCATCAACGGCGGCGCGCACGCCGATAATCCCATCGACATTCAGGAATTCATGATCATGCCGGTCGGTGCCGAGTCCATCGCCGACGCGGTGCGCATGGGTGCGGAAGTGTTCCAGACGCTCAAGAAGGGGTTACAGGACGCCGGCCACAACACCAACGTCGGAGACGAAGGCGGATTCGCACCGGCACTGGCCAGCGCCGACGAAGCCCTCGGATTCATCATGAAATCCATCGAGGGCGCCGGCTACAAACCCGCAGACGACGTCGTGCTGGCGCTGGACTGTGCGTCGAGTGAGTACTTCACGGACGGCAAATACGAGCTGGCGGGTGAGGGCAAGACCCTAGACGGCGCCGGAAACGCCGAATACTTGGCCGACATTGTTAACCGATTTCCTGTTATTTCCATTGAAGACGGCATGTCGGAAGATGATTGGGACGGCTGGAAAGCCTTGACCGAAGCGATTGGAGACAAGGTGCAACTGGTCGGCGACGATCTGTTTGTCACCAATCCGGTCCGTTTGAAAAAAGGCATCGACGAGGGCATCGGCAATTCGATCCTGATCAAGGTCAACCAGATCGGCACCCTTTCCGAGACCTTGGAGACGGTCGAGATGGCCCACAAGGCGGCCTACACCTCCGTCATCTCGCACCGTTCCGGCGAAACCGAGGATTCGACCATCGCCGACATCGCGGTCGCCACCAACGCCGGCCAGATCAAGACCGGTTCGCTTTCCCGATCCGACCGGCTCGCCAAATACAATCAGTTGATCCGCATCGAAGAAAACCTGGGCCCGAGCGCAGTATACGCCGGGCGCAGTATCCTTCGGGCGTAATCGCACTAGAGACGGGCGGCCTCGGCCGCCCCCAGCGCTGCCTCTGGGTAACCCGTTGTTAAGGTTTCACCGCCACAATGTGTGCGAGACTGGGACTGTGGGGCGGCAAGGACGACGAAGAAGGCTCTGCGGTCGGCATGGGATTGTTTGACGAAATACGCAATCGCGCGCGCCACGTGATTGGGTCGGTGTTGGGTGTGTCCGTTGTTACCTATTTCGCCTATCACGTCATCCACGGGGATCGTGGATTGCTGGCGTGGTGGCAGCTGCAGCAACGGATCGATGCCGTCAAACGAACGGCCGAACGGGTCAGTTCCGAGCGGCAAGTCCTCGAGAAACGGGTCCGCCTGCTCCATCCCGAAAGCCTCGATCGCGACATGCTCGAAGAGCGCGCCCGCGTCATGCTCAATTACGGTCACAAGGACGACGTCATCATACTCGAAGAGAAAAGGAGTGAGTAAAATGGGAAGTCTGGCAGAAAACCTCGACCCACCGTTCTACGCCGCGGTCCTTAACGAAACACACCGCCCCGGGGTCGGCGACAAAGATCTCGCCCCGGCCGATGAAATGAACTCCCTGGCGCCGCATCAACCGGGCTTCCTCGGTCTCGAGACGACACGAACCGGCAATGGCGCCTGGGTCAGCGTCACCTATTGGACGACACCGGAAGCCATCAAGGCCTGGGAAGAAACCGGTGATCGCCGTATCCGGAACCGCTTCGATGGGACGGGTCTGCGGGATACCTGCGGTATCCGGGTTTCCAAGATCGACGAGAAGATCGGATCGGACCGGTCGCTGCGGGCGGAGACGCCGGCCATCCCCGCCAGTTCCGTCGGTACACTGAGCCTCGGCCTGCTGGCGACGTTCCCGGCCATCGCGTCCTTGTTGGGGATCGAACATGTCGGATGAGCCCAGACGACCGCCTTTCTACGCCATCCTCTTTTTGGAAGCGGGCGAAGGCATGGATGCCGGCCTCTATTCCGAGGCGGTTTCGACAATGGCCTCGGAGGCGATGATGAAACCCGGCTTTCTTGGTTTCAGTGCCGACGAGGATGCCGACGGCAGACCCGTCCGGGTCACCTACTGGGAGACCCTGGCCGATCTCAAAGCCTGGACGACGGGAGTCCGTGACCTGCTGCCCTACCGCATCAAGACCGAGGATTGCCTAGGCCCCACCACTGGTTGCCTATGGCCTTGGCTTGACGAGACGGTCACCGAGGACATCGATCGAAATCGACGCGTTGCCTGACACGCGTCTTGGCAGGCGCGTGTCTTCAATCGGAAAAATTTCTCAGCGAGGCCAGACTGAGAAACAAATAAATTCGCTTTTTAACCTACTTAACTCAAATACAATTATTTTGAGATATATATCAGCGAAGTCTCCCATAACCTGTTGAACACTGTAGGTATTTTCACTACCTTCCCTTTTAGCAAGGGCTAATCTATCGGCGGTCGATTTTCCGCCTGGTAGCGAGGAGGGGAGATGGCACGCTCAACCAAGGCGGCAAAACCGGCCGCCAGCACACGAAAATCATCCGCAAACAAATCGAAGGCCCCCGCCAAGGCGAAGACCGACCTCGGCGCGAGCCCCGAGGAGTTACTCGATTTCTATCATCAGATGCTGTTGATCAGGCGTTTCGAGGAAAAAGCCGGCCAGCTTTATGGCATGGGTCTGATTGGTGGTTTCTGTCACCTTTACATCGGCCAGGAGGCCGTGGTCGTCGGCATGCGTGCCGCCTCGACCGACAAGGATACCGTCGTCACCAGCTACCGTGACCACGGCCACATGCTTGCCTACGGCATGGACTCCAAAGGCATCATGGCCGAACTGACAGGCCGGCGCGGCGGCTATTCGAAAGGCAAGGGCGGCTCCATGCACATGTTCAGCCGCGAGAAGAACTTCTTCGGCGGGCACGGCATCGTCGGCGCCCAGATGCCGCTCGGCACCGGGCTCGCTTTCGCCCACCAGTTCAAGGGCGACGGCGGCGTCTGCCACGCCTACTGCGGCGACGGCGCGATCAACCAGGGTCAGGTTTACGAAGCCTTCAACATGGCGTCGCTTTGGAAGCTGCCCGTCGTCTACGTCATCGAGAACAACCGCTACGGAATGGGCACCGCCGTCGAGCGGGCATCGGCGATGACCGAACTGCACCGCCGCGGCGATTCCTTTGGTATCCCGGGGAGCCAGGTCGATGGCATGGACGTCGTCGAAGTGCGAAAGGCCGCCCAGGAGGCCAACGACTGGTGCCGTTCCGGCAAGGGGCCCTACATCCTCGAGATGAAGACCTATCGTTATCGCGGCCATTCCATGTCGGACCCGGCCAAGTACCGCGACAAGGAGGAGGTGTCCAAGGTCCGCAAGGAGAGCGATCCCATCGACACGGTCCGCGACCGCATCCTGCAGGCCGGTATTGCCGACGAAGCGCGGCTGAAAGACATCGACAAGGACGTCAAGTCGGTTGTCACCGCGGCCGCCGAATTCGCTCAGCAGAGCCAGGAACCGGACCTGTCCGAGCTCTACACCGACGTTTACATGGAAGCCTGAGCGGCCGGCCGAACCGGGACCCGCGGGGGAGAAGGATAAGATCATGGCAATTCAAGTGCTCATGCCGGCCCTGTCGCCGACCATGACGGAAGGCAAGATCGCCAACTGGATGAAAGCCGAAGGCGATGCGGTCGCCAGCGGCGACGTATTGGCCGAAATCGAGACCGACAAGGCGACCATGGAAATCGAGGCCGTCGACGAGGGCGTTCTCGGAAAAATCCTGGTGCCGAACGGAACCGAAGGTGTCGCCGTCAATACACCGATCGCCGTGCTGCTGGAGGAAGGCGAGGAGCCGTCGGCGGCGGAGGCCATCGTCAACTGCCATCCGGCACCGCCGGAAGAACCGGCTCCGGCTGCCGACAGCCCGTCGGCCGAGGCGCCGCCAACGGCAACCGCGGCGCCGGCCTCACCGCAACCGGAACCGGAGTACACCGGACCTCGCATAACCCAGACCGTGCGCGAGGCGCTACGCGACGCCATGGCAGAGGAGATGCGCGCGGACGAGACCGTCTTCCTCATGGGCGAGGAAGTGGCCCAGTACCAGGGCGCCTACAAGGTCAGCCAGGGCCTGTTGGAGGAGTTCGGCGACAAACGCGTCATCGACACGCCGATCACCGAACACGGTTTCGCCGGCCTCGGCGTCGGCGCCGCCTTTGGTGGCCTGAAGCCGATTGTCGAGTTCATGACCTTCAACTTCGCCATGCAGGCCATGGACCAGATCGTCAACTCGGCGGCTAAGACGCTCTACATGTCCGGCGGCCAGATGGGGGCGCCGATGGTCTTCCGCGGCCCCAATGGTGCGGCCGCCCGCGTCGCCGCCCAGCATTCCCAGTGTTACGCCGCCTGGTACGCGCATATCCCCGGCCTCAAGGTGGTCGCCCCGTGGTCTGCCGAGGATGCCAAGGGGCTGTTGAAATCGGCCATTCGCGACCCCAACCCGGTGATCTGCCTGGAAAACGAGATCCTCTACGGACAGAGCTTCGAGGTGCCGGACGATCCGAACTTCACGGTTCCCATCGGCAAGGCCAAGATCGAGCGGGCTGGCAGTGATGTCACCATCACCGCCTATTCGATCGCCGTCAGCCACGCCCTCGAGGCCGCCGAACTGCTGGCCGCCGAGGGCATCGATGCCGAGGTCATCAACCTGCGTTCGCTGAGGCCTCTGGATACGGAGACCATTGCCGAGTCGGTCAAAAAGACCAACCGCCTGGTTAACGTCGAGGAGGGCTGGCCGACCTGCGGCATTGGTGCCGAGATCGCGGCGCGCATGATGGAGACGGCGTTCGACTACCTCGACGCGCCGGTCCACCGGGTCGCTGGCGAGGATGTGCCGATGCCCTACGCGGCCAACCTGGAAGCCAAGGCCTTGCCGAAACCGGCGGACGTGGCGGCGGCGGCAAAAGCCGTCTGCTACGCCTGAGCGGGCGCGAGGAGATAGGAACATGCCGATCCAAATCCTGATGCCGGCCCTGTCGCCGACCATGACCGACGGCACGCTCAGTAAATGGCTGAAAGCCGAAGGCGACACGGTCGAAAGTGGCGACGTCATCGCCGAGATCGAAACCGACAAGGCGACCATGGAGGTCGAAGCCGTCGATGAGGGCATCGTCGGCAAACTGCTGGTCGCCGAGGGCACCGAAAACGTTGCCGTCAACGCGCCGATCGCGGTGCTTCTGGAAGAGGGCGAAGACGCATCAGCGATCGGCGATGTCAGTGCTGCACCGGTTGCAGCCCCGGCCGCCCCTGAGGCACCTGCCGCCGAACCCGCCGCACCGCAAACCGCCGCGCCGCAACCGGCTGCTGCGACTTCAGCTCCGGCGGCCTCCGGCGACCGCGTCTTCGCCAGCCCGCTGGCCCGGCGCATCGCGGCGCAGAATAACATCGACATCGCCGCCGTCGCCGGCAGCGGTCCGCACGGTCGGATCATCAAGCGCGACGTCGAGGCGGCGATCGCCGGCGGCGCCACGGCGCCGGCCGCAACTCCGGCTGCCGCCCCGCAAGTGGCAACCGCAACGGCACCGGCCCTGTCCGTCGACGATCCGGTGTTCGCCTTCATGCCCGATTTCGAGCCAGTGCCCAATTCGTCGATGCGCAAGGTCATCGCGACGCGACTCACCGAGTCGGCCCGCGATGTACCGCATTTCAACCTGTCCATCGACGTCGACATCGACCGCTTGCTGTCGCTTCGCAAGGAACTGAACGGGCGCGACGGCGCGGACTACAAGATCTCCGTCAACGACTTTGTCATCAAGGCCGTGGCCTTGGCCCTCAAGCGGGTGCCGGATTGCAACGTGTCGTACACGGACGACGCCATTCTGCGCTACAACCGGGTTGATATCTCGGTTGCCGTCGCCATCGAAGGCGGCCTCATCACGCCAGTGATCAAGGACGCCGGCGCCAAAGGCCTCGCCGCCATTTCCGACGACGCCAAGGCGCTGGCCGCCAAGGCCCGCGACGGCAAGCTGCAGCCCGAGGAATACCAGGGCGGCACCTTCACCATCTCGAATCTCGGCATGTTCGGCGTCAAGTCCTTCAACTCGATCATCAATCCTCCGCAGGGCGGCATCCTGTCGGTTGGTGCCGGCGAAGAACGGGCGGTGGTCAGGAACGGAGCCTTGGCCACGGCAACCATCATGTCGCTGACCCTGGCCGTCGATCACCGCTGCATCGACGGCGCCGTCGCCGCCGCTTTCGCCAAGGAACTGAAGGGAATCCTCGAGGATCCGCTGCAGTTGATGCTGTAGGGGCGGTACGGCCATGGACAAGGTCAACATCGCCGAAAAGTTCGCCACTTTCGATACGCACTGGGATCCGAAGGTGGTCGGAGAGATCGACGACTACGAAGTCAAGTTGGTCAAGTTGCAGGGCGATTTCGTCTGGCACAAACACGACGACGAGGACGAGATGTTCTTCGTCGTCGAAGGAACGCTGGAAATGGCGTTCCGTGACGGGACCCCGTCACTTTGGGGCCGGGCGAGATGATCGTGGTGCCCAAGGGCATAGAACACAAACCCAGTGCGGACGAGGAGTGCCGCGTCATGCTTTTCGAACGCAAGGGCGTGATCAACACGGGCGATGCCGCTGAAACCGAACTGACCCGGCGGACGCTTGAAAGGATTTAACCATGACTGACACCAGCTTCGACGTCATCATCGTCGGCGGCGGGCCGGGCGGTTACGTGGCCGCCATTCGCGCCGCCCAACTCGGCTTAAAGACCTGTGTCGTCGAGAAGCAGCACTTGGGCGGCATCTGTCTCAACTGGGGCTGTATCCCGACCAAGTCTTTGCTGCGCTCGGCGGAGATCTACAACTACATGGCCCATGCCGGTGCCTACGGTCTCGAGGCCGGAAAATTCGGCTTCGATCTCCAGAAAATCGTCGAACGCTCGCGCGGCGTCTCCAAGCAGCTGAACGGCGGTGTCGGGCATCTCCTCAAAAAGAACAAAGTCACCGTCGTCGACGGCGAGGCCAAGTTAAACGGGCCCGGCAAAGTCGACGTCAGCAGGGACGGCAAGGCGGTCTCGAGCCTGACCGGCAAACACATCATCCTCGCCACCGGCGCCCGGCCGCGGACACTGCCCGGCCTCGAGCCCGACGGCAAGCTGGTCTGGACCTACTTCGAAGCCCTGGTGCCGGACGTCATGCCGAAGTCGCTTCTGGTCATCGGTTCGGGGGCCATTGGAATTGAATTCGCAAGCTTTTTCAATACTCTAGGCGCCGATGTCACAGTCGTCGAGGTGCTCGACCAGGTGATGCCGGTGGAGGACGCCGAAATCGCCGCCATCGCCCAGAAGCAGTTCGAAAAACACGGTATGAAGATCATGACCTCGGCCAAGGTGACCAAGCTCGACAAGGGCGCGGACAGCGTCATCTGCACGGTCGCGGATGCCAAGGGCAAGACGCATGAGATCGCCGTCGACCGGGTCATCTCGGCCGTCGGCGTGGTCGGCAATATCGAGGGCCTCGGCCTAGAGACGACCAAGGTGAAGACGGATCGCGGTTGCATCGTCGCCGACGGATTTTCGCGGACCGACGAGCCCGGCATATACGCCATCGGCGACGTCGCCGGCCCGCCCATGCTGGCCCACAAGGCCGAGCACGAGGGCGTCATCTGCATCGAGAAGATCGCCGGCATGAAGGGCGTGCACCCCATGGACAAGGGCCAGATCCCCGGTTGCACCTACTGCCATCCCCAGGTCGCCAGCGTTGGCCTGACGGAAGCCAAGGCGAAGGAGCAGGGCTACGATGTCAAGGTCGGGCGCTTCCCATTTATCGGCAACGGCAAGGCCATTGCGCTCGGCGAGCCGGATGGCATGATCAAGACCGTGTTCGATACCAAGACCGGACAACTCCTGGGCGCCCACATGGTCGGTGCCGAGGTTACGGAACTGATCCAGGGTTACGTCGTCGCCATGAAGTTGGAAACGACGGAAGAGGATCTGATGCACACCGTCTTCCCGCATCCGACGCTGTCCGAGATGATGCACGAGTCGGTGCTCGACGCCTACGGCCGCGTCATACATATGTGAGGTTACCGATGATGGGCAGGCACGACCGGAATGGACGGGCCGGCCTTCTCTCCGTCGCCCTTTGCCTTGCCGTCGTCTTTCCGGCGCGATCGGATACGGCGGCCGAAGGGTGCCGCGAAGCCTACGGCGACGTCGAGAACACGATCCTGTCGTGCAATGTCTATATCGCCAAGCCGAGCACCCGTCCGGTCGACCGCATCCGCGCCTACCAGATCCGGGGTAAGGCCCACCTGGCGGCCGGTCACATCGAGGAAGCCCTCGTCGACTTCACGCGTGCCATCGACGACATGCCCGACGGGCGGCTCAAGGGCTACGTGCGTTTCCTGAGAGGTACGGTGTGGTTTGATCACACGCCGCGGACCCCGGACAATCTGCAGCGCGCCCTCATTGACCTTGAGGCCGCCGACTTGGAGGCGCCCGGCGTGCCGCGCATCCTGGAGACCCTGGCCCGTGCCTACATACGAGCCGGCAACGATGACCGCGCCGTCCGCGCCGGAACGCTGGCGCTGGAAGGTGACCCCAAATCGATGATCGCCCGGCGCATGCGGGCGACGGCTTTGGAGCGCCGGGGCGACATCGAACAAGCCCGATGGGATGTGGACGCGCTGGTGGTGCGGCGACTGCCCAAGGACGCGGACCTGAAAGCCTGGCGCGGGCGGCTGCACGAGAAACTCGGCGCTTGGCCACGGGCCTTATACGACTACCGAGAGGCCGCCAAGATCGAAACCACGGACGAGTTGCTGGCCGCCATCGAACGCATGGAGCGCCGCGTCAAAAGCCGGTGAACACCTTGGAATCGGCGGATCCGTCCGCCATATTGAGTATCGCAACGAAATTGGAAAACCGTCGATGAATAAAGTCGAAAACCTGCGCAAACACCGCCATCCGGAGAAGATGAAGAACCCGGAGAACCCGGTCCTCCGCAAGCCCGACTGGATTCGCGTCAAGGCTCCGACCTCCCGCGAATACGGCGAAACGCGGCGTCTCATGCGCGAAAACAACCTGCACACGGTTTGCGAGGAGGCGGCCTGCCCGAACATCGGAGAATGCTGGTCGGCCCGTCATGCGACGGTGATGATCCTCGGCGACATCTGCACGCGGGCCTGTGCCTTTTGCAACGTAGCCACGGGCAAGCCGGGTGTCGTCGACGCTGACGAACCCGTCAACCTGGCGGCCTCGGCCCGCGAGATGGGCATGCGCCACATGGTCATCACATCGGTCGACCGCGATGATCTGGCGGACGGCGGGGCGAATCAGTTCGTTCGTTGCATCGAAGAACTGCGTCGAGCGGCGCCCGATACAACGATCGAGGTCCTGACCCCGGATTTCCGAGACAAGGAAGGTGCCCTTGAAGCCGTCGTCGCGGCTAAGCCCGACGTCTTCAACCACAATCTGGAGACGGTGCCACGCCTTTACCCGTCGATCCGACCCGGTGCGCGGTATTTCCACTCTTTGAAGATCCTCAGCGAAGCGAAGGCCATCGACGCGACGCTGTTCACCAAGTCGGGGATCATGGTCGGCCTCGGCGAAACCCGCGATGAGATCCTCCAGGTGATGGACGACCTGCGTTCGGCCGATGTCGACTTCCTGACCATCGGCCAATACCTGGCGCCGACGCCACGCCACGCGGCGGTCGACCGGTTCGTGACGCCCGATGAATTCGCCGAGTTCAAACGCATCGGCGAAGCCAAGGGTTTCCTTCTCGTTGCATCATCGCCCTTGACGCGGTCCAGTTATCACGCCGATAAGGATTTCGAGGCCCTTCGCGAAGCCAGGATAAAGCGGTTCGCGAACGGGTGATTGAAACCCGATATGGGACCCCGTGACCGCTCATGCCGACACACGCTGAGATCCGGCGCCTCCCGCACAGCCCCGAAGACCTCTTCGATCTGGTCGCCGATATCGAGCGGTACCCTGAATTCCTGCCGTGGTGCGTCGGCCTCAGGATCAAGAGCCGTACCGAGACCGTGCTGACCGCCGATATGATGATCGGGTTCAAGGTGTTCCGCGAGAAGTTCACGACCCGGGTCACGCTTCAGCGACCCGATCGCATCGATGTCGAGTACCTCAACGGTCCCTTCAAGTATCTGAACAACCACTGGCTCTTCCTGCCGAGCGACAACGGCGCCTGCGACATCGACTTCTTCGTCGATTTCGAGTTCCGTTCGCGCGTCCTCAAAGCGGCCATCGGCACAGTGTTCAACGAGGCCGTGCAAAAGATGATCGATGCCTTCGAAAAGCGGGCGACGGCTCTCTACGGGTGATCTCCGCGTCCTGGCGCCAATGATCAATTGCCGATGAATATGCCGATCATACCGCCGCCGTTGTAGCTGGCGTGCAGAATGATCGACGTCCAGATCGAGCCGCTGCGCCAATAGACGTAGGCGAGGAGAACCCCGAGTACGGCCGTTGCCGCCGCCCAGATCCAATCGCCGTGAAGCGCGCCGAACGACACGGCGCTGACCAGTAGCCCGAGATAGAGTCCCCATCGATTGGCCAGCCAGCGAAACAGTAGGCCGCGGAAATAGACCTCCTCGACCAGCGGAACGACGGTCGTGACGGCGGCGAAGACGATGACCCGGTCGAACATCCGAGAGTCGGCGGGATCGAAGGTCCTGGTCATCACGTCCTTGAGGGGTTCGCCGAGGGAAAGGTGCACCAGACCGATGGCGTAATGAGCGACTAGACCAAGCAGGATGGCACGGAAGATCCAGGTGACCGTCGGGGGGACAAAGCCGAGATCACGCCAAACCAGCCGCCTCACTTTGATGCCGACCAGGTAGACAGGGGAGAACAACACCAAGGCGCCAACGGTGATCTGAAGCCAGGCTTTGCTCGGTTCCTCGGCCAATCGGCGGACGAAGACGCCATCTGTAACGGTGTTGGCAACAACCACGGCGGCAACCATGATCGCAAAAGCGACGAATCCTCCGGCGAAAACCGAGACCACGTCCTTGCCGTCCGGTCGGGACCGGGGAGGCGGCGGGGAAGCTCGGTACGGGCGGTCGTCTTCCTGGGACGAGCCGGAAGGTCCGCCGGTCATTCCGCGAGAGCGCGCAGCATGTCGAGCGCGACGGCCACCGCCTGTATACGAACGTCGGAACGGTCACCCGAAAAGACGCACCGTTCGTCGATCGTTGAACCGCCTTCGCGGCAGGCCGACAAATGAACCAAGCCGACGGGCTTGGTCGCGGTGCCCCCGCCAGGACCGGCTATTCCGGTCACACCAACAGCCAAGTCTGCGCCGGACCGCTCGAGCGCGCCGGCAGCCATGGCCCGCGCAACCTCCGCGCTGACCGCGCCCTGGGTCTCGAACAAATCGTCGGGAACACCGAGCATCTCGTGCTTGGCTTCGTTCGTATAGGTCACGAACCCGCGGTCGACAACGTCGGAGGATCCAGGAACGGCGGTGAGTAGCCCGGAAATAAGGCCTCCCGTGCACGATTCGGCGGTTGCGATGCGAAGCCCGTTCGTGCGGCAGGCGGCGAGCAATTCGGTAGCGTCATCGACAAGAGATTTCGAATACATGGTCAAAGCAGTCCAAGTCTGTAGACAGCATAGAGAGCGCCGCCCGAATAGAGCGCTGCCAAGACGTCGTCCAGCATGATACCGAGACCGCCTTTTACGGAGCGGTCGGCCCAGGACGCGGGCCAGGGCTTGAAGATATCGGCGAGACGAAAAAGGATGAATCCGACAAGGTAGTATCCAATATCGACGGGAACGAACGCCAAGGTCATCCACTGACCGGCGACCTCATCGATGACCACAGGCCCCGGATCATCGCCACCCGATTGACGGACGTAGACGTTCGACGCCCATACGCCGACGACGAACACCAGGAGCGTGGCGATGGCCAGGCCGAAAGGTCCGGCGGTCTCGGCGATCAGCCACGCGAAGGGGAGGGCGGCCAGTGACCCCCATGTCCCCGGTGCTTTCGGTAACAATCCGGAACCGAACCAGGTCGCCAACAGGACGCCGGGGTCACGCAAACTCGGATTCGAGACCGATTCCAGTGATTCTTGCCGCGACATCGGAGGGACCTCGTCCTGCGTCATTTGTCCGCGATCACGTTGAGGCGCGGAATCCCGTGTTTTTCCCCCCGGACCGGGGGCCCGGCAAGTAATATCACTTGGACACCCCCATTAACCTCGCCAATTTGGCGGTTTTGTGATTCGATGGCTTTCCGAGGGGGATGCCATGAAACAGCTTGGATTTTTCGACCTTCCGGATCATATGCGACGTCTGTCTGAGACCGGCGATCGGCTGGAAGAGATGTTGCGGGTTATT
>Ga0209561_1000051_pt1 | contig 38036 bp, 38 predicted proteins | sample WorMettrBAHAMAS2_FD_187393 | JGI IMG/M metagenome (GOLD analysis project Ga0209561, IMG submission 187393) | Marine gutless worms symbiont microbial communities from Max Planck institute for Marine Microbiology, Germany - Inanidrilus... | ecosystem: Host-associated > Annelida > Digestive system... | reverse complement strand
AATAACCCGCAACATCTCTTCCAGCCGATCGCCGGTCTCAGACAGACGTCGCATATGATCCGGAAGGTCGAAAAATCCAAGCTGTTTCATGGCATCCCCCTCGGAAAGCCATCGAATCACAAAACCGCCAAATTGGCGAGGTTAATGGGGGTGTCCGGCTAGCGAAATGACCGATCCCGGCCGGTTTGCGCGGGATATGGAAAAGGCCTACCGCTTTATGTGGCGGCGGTGGTGTGAGCGTCAGCCCTAACGCCGTCAGGCGACGAAGGCCAACCGTCGCTCGCCGGCACCGGTCATCTGATCGTAAATCCAGCGATAGGTCGCCTCGAGGCCGGTCTCCAGACGGGCCGACGGGGCCCAGCCGAGTGTACGTTTGATCCGCGTGTTGTCGCTGTTGTGTCCCCGTACGCCTTTCGGCGCATCGAGATTGTAGCGCCGTTTCAGTTTCAGACCCGCGAACCCTTCGGCGATATCGATGAGTTGGTTGATGGTCACCATCTGGTCGCTGCCCAGGTTCAGCGGCTCCTCGATGTCGCTGTCCATGATCATCTTGGTGCCGTACAAACAATCGCTGATTTCCATGAAGCTCCGCGTCTGTTCACCATCGCCCCAGATCTCGATTTCGTGATTGCCGGACAATTTGGCCTCGATAACCTTGCGGCAAATGGCGGCCGGAGCTTTCTCGCGGCCGCCGGCGTAGCTGCCGAAAGGGCCATAAACATTGTGATAGCGAGCGACCCGTGTGGTCACGCCGAAATCCTCCCGGAAATGCCGGCACATGCGCTCGCTGAACAGTTTTTCCCAGCCGTATCCGTCCTCCGGCATCGCCGGGTAGGCGTCTTCCTCGCGAAGTGCCGTGATGTCCGTTCGGTCCTGTTTCCCGGCCGCGTACACGCAAGCCGATGAGGAGTAGAAGTACCGTCCGACGCCGGCCTCGGCAGCGGCCATCAACAAATGGGTGTTGATCAGCACCGACAACATGCAGTCACCCTTGTGGGTCTCGATGAAACCCATGCCACCCATGTCGCAGGCCAGATTGAAGACGGCGCCGGCTCCGCTCAAGGCTTCGGTGCAGGCCGGCTTTTCACGGAGATCGAGGCGACGGTTGTCGGCGTTCCCGTGAACCTGGAACCAGTCGTCTTCCGCCTTGATATCGACGGCGCGTACACGCGAATACCCGTTTAACAAGAGGTCGGCAACCAGATGGCCACCGATGAAACCGCCGCCGCCGGCGACGACGATGAGGGAGTCCTTTGGAAGGTTGCGCATAACAACCTCCTTTTCCGTTACCACGACGATCCTAACCCGGCAGATAGGTTAACGCGAACGGGTTAACCGCGGATTAAGGCGTCGGCCGCCGGTGCAGGCGGGCTTCTAAAATCCTTTCAGGTATTGGATTCCGCCGACAATAATAACGGCGGCGACGGAAAGGAGGATTGAGATGATCTTTTCGTTTCGGGTCACGGTTTAACCTTTTCTATGCCTTTTCCCAGTCGAAGCCCGGCCGCGCTTGTTCCGGACCGTCTTTCAACACTATGAATCGGCGATTCACCGAAGTCAAAAAAAAATCAATATTTCGTATGTGAAGAAGGGGCTGACCCAGATAACTACCTTATGTGTCGTTTAACCCATTGTCTCAATTGAGCGAATTGGATTGCTGGATCACAGTTGTTAAATCGCCACTCACATTCCTTCAATTGTGAATCGCCTAAGTTTTGTGCAAACCCGGGATTTTTCGCTATTTCAGTGGGGATGCGACGGCAGCACGCGCCAGTTTCCGCTGACCTTTATTAGGGAAAACTCGTCGATGCGATTCTCTCCCAAGGAATGGGAGAACCATTGTACCTTGGCGACGTCACCGACCAGCAGTACACCGAGAACAGGATCGGGTTCGTTGAAACCCTGTTCGAAGAGATGGCTGGCAACGGCCCGTTCGATCCAGATGATCTCCACGCTTTCAGGCTCCTTATCCCCAATTCCGATCATTACATCGTCTTCAGATACTCGATCGCGATGATCAAAACGCTCAACGCGACCAAAAGGGCTGCCGAGATTACCTTTTCCTTCATTGAGATCGCCTCCGTGAACATATTGGTCTCCTGACATTTGTTGTTCCGCTGTCATTCCGCGAACATTCTCAGACTACTCGCCGGGATTGTTTACGGCATTCGAAAGCGAATTGAGAACATAAAGTGAACAACAGGTCGTGCCTCTTGTCTTCGCTTGAGCGAAAGGGGATGATTCCCCATGCAGATCAGTACGCCCCGAACGTGAGTCGCGGCCGTCCTCGGACCGACCAACACCGGCAAAACGCACTTGGCCATGGAACGGATGCTGGCCTATCCGACGGGGATGATCGGTTTTCCGCTGCGGCTCCTGGCCCGCGAAAACTACGAACGCGCGGTGCGCATGAAGGGCAGCAATGCGGTCGCCCTGATAACCGGCGAAGAGAAGATCCTGCCCCTCGGCGCGCGGTATTTCGTCTGCACGGCTGAATCCATGCCGGTCGACAGGGTCGTCGACTTTCTCGCCGTCGACGAAATCCAAATGTGCGCCGACCCCGATCGCGGTCACGTGTTTACCGATCGCCTGCTCAACGCCCGCGGAACTGAGGAAACCATGTTCCTGGGCGCGGCGACCATGCGACCCCTGATCAGAAAACTCGTTCCAGAAGCCGAGTTCATGTCGAGGCCGCGGTTCTCGTCGCTGACGTTCACCGGTGCCAAGAAGACGTCACGCCTGCCGAAACGCAGTGCCATCGTCGCCTTTTCCGCCGGCGACGTTTATGCCATCGCCGAGTTGGTCCGCCGCCAGCGCGGCGGCGCAGCCATCGTCATGGGGGTGTTGAGCCCGCGCACCCGTAACGCCCAGGTGGAAATGTATCAGTCCGGTGAAGTCGACTATCTGGTGGCGACGGACGCCATCGGCATGGGACTCAATATGGACGTCGACCATGTCGCTTTTGCCGCCACCCGCAAGTTCGACGGCCGCTACCGACGCGAACTGGCGGCGGCCGAATTGGCGCAAATCGCCGGGCGCGCCGGCCGCCACATGAACGACGGTACCTTCGGGACCACGGGCGACACCGGCCCGCTCGAGGCGGAAGTGGTGGCGCGCATCGAAAACCATGAATTCGAACCGCTGCGGCGCATTCAGTGGCGCAATCCTAAGCCTGCGTTCTCGTCACTGAACGACCTATTGGCGAGTCTCGCGGTGCCGCCTGAACTCGCCGGACTGGCCAAGGCGCGGCGTGCCGACGACGAACTGGTCCTGCGCCAACTGGCCGACGATCCGGATATCGCCGGCCTCGCCCACGGCTACGAACGGGTCAAGCTGCTGTGGGAGGTCTGCCAGATTCCGGACTTCGGCAATGTCATGAGCCACGGACACGCCCAACTGCTCGCCGCCCTCTACCGGCACCTGACCCAAGGAGTTCGGCAAATCCCCGGCGATTGGATGGCGGACCGGGTGGCCCGCCTCGATCGCACGGACGGCGACATCGAGCATTTGACGGGGCGGATCGCCGGGATCAGAACCTGGACCTATGTCTCGTTCAGGAGCGACTGGCTGGCCGATGCCCGGGAATGGCGGGAGCGCACCCGGTCCATCGAGGACAAGTTGTCGGACGCACTGCACGACAGGCTGACCCAACGTTTCGTCGACAAGCGCACGGTGCAGCTGGCGAAAAAATTGAAGGAGGAGCCGCAACTGCTTTCCGCGGTCAAAGCCGACGGCGACGTCCTCGTCGAGGGGCACTTCGTCGGGCATCTCCACGGGTTCCGGTTTCATGCCGACGAAAATGCTCGTGGTTCCGGCGGTGCCGGCGCAACGCGAACCGTCCTACAAGCGGCGAGCCGGGCGCTGCGTGGCGAAATCGCCTCCCGCGTAAAGGCCTTCGAAAAGGAACCGGACGAAGCGATCGTCCTCGAAACCGACGACGCCGGCCGCCCGACCCGCAACGTCACCTGGCGCGGGGATCCGATCGCCCGCTTGGTCAAGGGCGCGGCGCCGTTGAAACCCGGGATCGAACCGCTGGCCAGCGAGCTCCTGGTGCCCGTGGCCCGCGACCGGGTCGCCAAGCGTCTGCAGGCATGGATCGACAACAGGGTCGAAGAGTCGCTGGCGCCATTGTTCCGACTGCAGGGGGCGGCGTTGTCGGGGCCGGCCCGAGGGATCGCATTTCAGATCGGCGAGAATCTCGGCTCCTTACGCCGGTCGCGGGCCGGCAATGAAATCGCCGCCTTGACGCGAGCCGACCGCAAGGCCCTCAAGGGCGCGGGAGTCCGGATCGGTCGCGAATCTCTGTTCGTGCCCGATCTCCTCAAGCCGCAGGGCGTCTCCTGGCGCGGATTGTTGTGGGCGCTGTTTACGGACGGCGCGGTTCCGGCGCCGGTGCCGGCGCCCGGACGGGTATGCATCGAACCGGAACCGGGTGTTGCCGACACCTTTTATGACGCCATCGGGTACCGCCACCTGGGACCGGTCGTCCTGCGTCTCGACATGGTCGAGCGGGTCGCCGGCAAGGCCTGGGCGCTGAACAGCCGAGGTCCGTTCGTCATCGGCCACGAGCTGATGTCGCTGGCCGGATGCGGAGTCGAAGGGGCGGCGGCGGTGTTGCGGGCACTCGGATACCGCCGCGTCAAATCCGAAGGCGAAGAACGCTACCAGTTCCGCGGCCAGGCCAAACGCCGCGCCAAAGACGGAGGGCGGCGCGTCCGAAAGGACAAGGAAAAGCCGGAGAAATCGGGTTCCGGCAAGAAGGCTGACGGACACTCCCCCTTCCACGTCCTGAAGACCATGGAACTCGGCCGTTGAGCGACGGCTCCAGGCGTATCGACAAGTGGCTGTGGTTCGCCCGGTTCTTCAAGAGCCGCACACTGGCCACCAGGTTCTGTCAATCGGGTAAACTGCGGATCAACGGGACCCTGACCCACAAAGCCCATCAAAAGGTTTTCGTTGGCGACGTGTTGACCTTTGCCAAAGGTCCTCATGTCCGGGTCGTCCGCATCGAGGCCTTGGGCGACAGGCGCGGGCCGGCCCGCGAGGCGCAGATGCTCTACGAGGACTTGAACCCGCCGGAGACCGCGGGGTCACCGTCAGCAAATCCCGCACCAAGGCGCGTTCCCATCGCCAGGCGCGAGCCCGGCAGCGGCCGGCCGACCAAGGCCGAACGCCGGGCGACGGACCGCCTGCGCAACGGCTGACACAAAGGCCGCGGGCCGGCGATTTCGGGCTCGTTTTCGGGCTTTTTTCGTTCCGGTTTTGTCTCGATATCGACCGTAAAGATTCACCCTTTCGTAACTTCTAGCCTGTAGCGTGAAGGTATGATCCCAGGAGTGAAAAGATGAGATATGAAGTGATTTTTGATATGGACCACCGCCAATGGCTGGTCGTCGACCGCTATGTCGCCGATCAGATCGTCGGTGTTCACAAGACGGAACAAGCCGCCGTGAAACACGCGTCCAGTGAAGAACGGTCTTGGTCGATCTACCGATCACCGGCCGAAGACGTCGCCTTGATGATGGCTTGACCAACGCGGAGATTTCCCGCGACGAAGGCGGGGAAGTGTCCTGCGGCGCTTTAAGCGACCCTTTGGTGATCGATCCCGAACAATCCCTTAAATCGTTCGACAGCGTTGCCGGCTGTGTCGCCGGCCGCTTCGTCCCAATGCAGCCACAGTGAGCGGCAATTGAACGACACCACCGGTCGGCGCCGGTCGGCGCGCTCATCGGCCGTGATTGTGGCGCCGTCGGGTCCGAGGAGGAAGGTGCGGCCGTCGAGTGCGATCGTCAATACGACCTCTGTTGCTTCGTAGTCGGTATCTCGGACCCAGGCGATGCGAAGGCGCGACGGATGGAATCTCAGGTAGCGGAACGATACGTACTTGGCCAGCGCACTGGTTGTCGGTCCGATCGGTCCCACGGCCTGTCCGACCGGCGCCGTCCAGGGTTTGGAACGGGCCAGGGCGGCAATCGGTGCCGGGTCGCGAAGGGCGTCGACATAGGCGTGCAGTCCGGCGATCTGCCCCCGTACGCCGAATGTCCGCAGGTTTTCGCTCATGCGCCGCCACGCACGGATCACCTCGGTCTTGTCGCGACTGAAGTCGGGTGCTGGTTGTCGGTACGGGAAGAACCGCTGCGGTTCGCCGAGAGAGTACTCGCGGCAACCGAACATCGAGGACGACGCGCGGGGCCTTTTCGAAATATCGGCCCACTGACAGGCGTCGAAGTCCTCGACACCCACCGGTTCAGTATGGCGCCACATCTCGGAAATCGTTTCACTCAACGTGTGCCACAGGGCCGTGTCGACGGGAGATCTCAGCGCAAACATAAAAATTCCTTTCCGGGGTTCTGGTCCTTGTTTCTCTTTCTGACATCCTAACGAGCAATAGGCGTGCCAAGGTCAAGGCGTTGATTCCCTTGAAAAAGGGACCCAATACGAATTAATCCGCGACAAACAACCGGGCATTTCTTGCCTGATTAACGAAAAACCGGCATTTTCAAGACGGGGGCGGGCGCCTAACCGGAAAAAGAAACGTCACGAACGGTGGGGAAGCTGACGGGATAACGACATGGTCGCGGAAAACGGGAAAGATTTTGCAATTCGCAATGAGGACCGGGATGCCTTGCACATCCTTCCTCTCGGCATGCTCGAATTCGAAACACGGCCGTTGCGCCAGGCGCGGCTCATCAAGAACGTCCGTCTGAACAGCGTCGTCGAATTGTTTGCCGGCGAGGGCATCGGTAGCGGCCAGATGGAAGTCGATCACCTACAGAGTCAGTTCAGCTGGCCCAGTAACCCGCCCCATCGCGACCTCAGACTGCTCAGGAAGCTTGCCAAGCTGCCCAGCTACGACGTCTATAGCCTGCGCATCCTGTTCCGGGAACTGGGCATCAACGTCGACGACCAGGAGCATCTGCAGTTGTCGCCGGCAAAACGGGCGGAACTGACCGAGTACATGAAGACGTTCACCCATCCCTTGATCATGCAGATCTATGGCGCCGACGACATGGAGATCCGGTCGTTCAACGATGTTGTCGGCCTGTTCAAGAACCCGGATATCGACATGGTCCGCGAGAAGCTCAAGACCATGGCCAACAAGCTGCAGATCGACCTGACCGAGGTGCCGCGGTTCCTCGAGGACTACGGCGATATCTTCCTGTCGTTATCCTACTATCGCCAATGCCTGGACAAGGTCGAGCCGTTGATCGACGACTTCCTGGAAACCGCTTCGGAAATCCGCGGCAACTACCAGCTCAAGTCCGATGCCAACCTGATGAAAACCTGCCAAACGGTTGAATCATCGATGAACGGCATGATGGCGGCGATCAGCGGGCGCTTCGAGACCTTCGAACGTTACACCAACAACATGTGGCAAAACCTGAATGCCATGCGCTTTCGTCAGGTGAAGAGCTTCATCGAGGATTATCACACGACCATCGGCGGCTCGCTCTGCGCCATTACGGTGAAGATGAGTGCCTGGGCGCGACTGTTTCCCAACCGCGACACCGGTGGGCCCACGCGCCGCGCCGAATTCATAATCGGCGAGATGAAACAGGGCATCGACCGGTTGCAGGAAATCGAGGCCAACGCGCCGAAGATCGAAAAGATCGACTGGGCCGACGAATGACAGCCGGCGGTGAGCCGAATTCACATGTCAGTCGCCGCGACGGAAAATCAGCGAGAAGTTATTGTTCGGCATGGCGACGGTTTCGATCAATCGAAAGCCGTATTCCCCGGCGACTTCAGCGACGTCGCCCCGGTCCCTGACCCCCCAAGACGGATCACGGTTCCTGAGGCTCTGATCGAATGCCGCATTGCTGGGTGCCGTATGCACGCCCTCGATCCGGTACGGACCGTAGAGATAGACCAGGCCGCCGCCCGCGAGTCTGTTGGCGGCACCTCGGAAAAGCCCGACCGTCGAGTCCCAGGGAGAAATGTGCACCATGTTGATGGCGATGACAGCAACAATGTTGTCGAGGTGGTCCGTCGGCCAACGGTCGTCGCGGGTGTCGATATCCAGCGGTGCGTCGATGGCGAGGTCTTCGTGTTCGGACCAGGCGGCGATCGATCTCCGCGCCTGCGGGTCGGGATCGCTGGGCTGCCAGTTGAGATGGGGGTACTGGCGGCAAAAGGCGACGATGTGCTGACCCGATCCGGAGGCGATCTCGAGGACGGTTCCGGCCTCCGGCAGATGGCGCCCGAGGACGTCCATGATCGGTTGGCGGTTGCGCACCGCGGCGGGTGCTTCGAGGCGGACGCCTTCCGTTTGCGGGCGTTCCATGGTTGCCATGGTCTTGTCCTCCGGTGTCGTCGGTGCGCAGAGTTTCCCATAATTTCCCTGGGGTTGCGAGAGTCCGCAGCCATGTGATAGGCAGGCGCCATGATTGACAAATTGAGACGGTTGGTGCTCGGGGCGGGTTCGACCCCGGATGAGCCAGACACGGGCGGCAGTAACGATTTCGAGACGGCCGCGGCGGCGCTCTTGGTTGAGGCGGCATCCATTGACGGCAACTTCGATGACGCCGAGTACGCGACGATCGCCCGCCTTCTGGCCGAACGGTTCGATCTCTCATCGGAAGGTGTCCGTACCCTGATCGAGGACGCCCATGGCGCCGCCGAACAGTCGGTCGAATTGTTCAGCTTCGCCAGACGAGTCAAGGCCGGCTTCGATCACGAGGAACGCGTGATCATGATCGAAATGTTGTGGGAGGTCGTTTACGCTGACGGCATCGTCCACGATTACGAGGCCAATTTGGTCCGCCGGATCACCGGTCTGTTGCACGTGACCGACCGCGAAAGCGGAGAGGCCCGCAAGCGCGTACTGGCGAAATTGGATGGGTGAATGTCGTCGCAGCCGATGGCCATTAGTGGCTAGACAATGAAGGGCAAGGAGACTAAACCTCATCGCGCCCTAGAGACTAGAGCAGGCGGAAAAGCGAAGAATATCCGGAGTGCCCCATGACCTACGTCGTTATCGAAAATTGCATCAAGTGCAAATTCCAGGATTGCGTTGAAGTTTGCCCCGTCGATTGTTTCTACGAAGGGGAGAATTTCCTGGTCATTCATCCCGACGAATGCATCGATTGTGGCGTTTGTGAACCGGAGTGCCCGGCCGAGGCGATCGTTCCCGATACGGAACCAGGGGTCGAGGAATGGCTGGCCATCAACACGCAGTACGCGTCCGAATGGCCGAACATCACCCGCAAGGGCGAGTCGCCGGCCGACGGCGAGGAATGGAACGGAAAGCCGGACAAGAAAGCGCTCCTCAGCCCCAATCCCGGAAGCGGTGATTGAGGCCGCCGGAGACTGTTTTTTTCCGTTTTTTTATGGTATGTTAGCCCTATAGCGCCGGTTGTTTCCGGGCCGCGAGGCTTATGGCAGTGACCGGCGCTCCGCTGTGTTGGCGGGTTCCTGCAGGACCTGCCTTTTGGGGCGTTCGAATAACGGACAGGCCGGCGGGTCGGCCTGAAATGCAAAGGTACCGGAAACGTCGCCAGTAAACGGCGACGTTGCCGTCGTTCAGGATTTTCCGGAATGAACGCGCCGCGGGAACAAACCGACGGAAGAGTAGACCAATAATGGCAAAATCACCCCAATACAAAGAAGGCGACTTTGTCGTCTATCCGACGCATGGCGTCGGCAAAGTCGAGAGCATCGAAATGCAGGAAATCGCCGGTCACAAGCTGGAACTGATCGTCATTTCCTTTGATAAAGACCGCATGACGCTTCGTGTTCCCGTCGCCAAGGCGGCAACGTCGGGCCTCAGGAAGCTGAGTTCGCGCAAGATGATGGACGAGGCGATGACGACCTTGAAGGGCCGGGCCCGGGTCAAGCGCACCATGTGGAGCCGCCGTGCCCAGGAATACGAGGCCAAGATCAATTCGGGCAACCCGGTTTCCATCGCTGAAGTGGTGCGCGACCTGCACCGCAACGTCGGCCAGCCGGATCAATCTTTCAGCGAACGTCAAATCTACGAAGCGGCGCGCGACCGCCTGGCCAGCGAATTGGCGGCGGTCGAGAAGACCGACGTCGATGCGGCCACGGAAAAATTGGAGCAGGTGTTGAAAGCGGCCTGACGCCGCGTTTGCTTCATCTTTCGAACGGAAACGGCCCCGGCGTGACGACGGGGCCGTTTCGTTTTCCCGGCCTTTATGCGGACGAGTACTATTGATCGGTGACCAGCTTGACGTGTCGGCGCGGCGTCAGGCTTTCGCCCTTGTCCAGAGCGTTGAGAACACGGAACCACTCGCGCTTGTATTTCTCGAAGGGCATGGTTTCCGCCAGTTTGGCAACCGTATCTCCTGGTTTCACGGTGACCAATTTGATGCGGAGGGGTTTGATGGCGGCCGCCTCTTTTTCGCTTAACCGCCGGAAGCTGTAGGTCGTGCGGCGGAATTCGGTATTCAGTTTTGCCGTCATCTCCGGGCGGGTAATAAAGGCAAAGCGAAAGATTTGATCGGCGCCACCGCGAACGACCAGCAGACGCACGTCCCGGTCCCCGACCGACGTGTCGAGGCGCGTACTCCCGGTGGCAGCGGGCGCACCGTTGATGTCGATGTTCTCGACCTCGCTCAAGGACAGGTTCCGGCCCCAAGTCCCCGTCAGGTAGGCCTCCAGGCTCGGCGCCCGGGCCGCGTTCTTGCGTTTGGCCATGTCAAAGACGATCTTGGAGCTGTCGGGTCCGCGCGCAACCACCTGACTGGGCGAGTTGAAAAGAACGAACCGGGGTGGGACGTCGAAGCGGAACCTTAGGTCCGGATGAATAAACGATCGCCCCTTTCGCACACCTTGTGCGATGTCGTCGCCGAACACCATGCCATCGATTCGTTCAAGATACTCATTGCGCCCGCGCCGCGGATTGGCGACGCTTTTCGCCTTCGCCAGTTGGATGGCCTGAGTGATGCGGTCCGCCGTACGCGGGTGGGTCGACATGATGTTGTGACTGACGCCGTCCTTGCCCTGCAACGTCGCCTCCAACGTTGAATGGGCATCGAGTTTTTCGAAGAAGCTGGTCATCGCGTTGGGGTCATAACCCATGCGCGTCATGTAACGGACGCCAAGCATATCGGCTTCCAGTTCCTGCTGGCGCGAATAGCCTTGGATCGCGGCTTGCGCGCCGACAGAGGCGATGCGCCCGAGGCCGCTGGGCAGACCGGCGGCGCTGCCGATGACGCCGATTACGGTCAGCCCGATATTGGTCGCCATTGTCGTCGAGTAACGCTGAGCCGTATGCCGGGCAGTGATATGGCCGATCTCGTGGGCCAGCACACCGGCGACTTCGGCCTCGTCTTCGGCAAGCGCCAGGAGCCCGCGGGTGATGTAGACGTAACCACCGGGAACGGCGAAGGCATTCACCCGTTCGTCATTGAGTATGGTGAAGCGATAGGGAAGGTTGGGCACTTCCGAAATCGCCGCCAGCTTCTTGCCGATGTTGCGGATGTAGGCATTAAGCGGCCGGTCCAGATACTCGCCGCCGAACTGTTTGACAATCTTCGGGTGTTCCTCGGCACCGACCCGAATCTCGTCGGCTTCCGACATGAACGCCGTGAAACTTTGCTGTCCCGTTGCCGGATTGGTGCTGCAACCCGCCGTCGAAAGCATCGCCAACACCGAGAATACCTTAAGAAACCGCATGGATTCCGTCTTCGTGGCCGTCGTTTGATATGGGCTTGGCCCCCTTGCGGATTATGAAACGCCGTCCCGTTGGCGGCAAGCGCCCAACGATCAATCGCCCGCCCCGACCGCGGGCGGTGCGGACTTGTTCAATTGTGCTTCGCGATGGGCGATGTAAAGGGATGATGCAAAAATGATTGTCGCGCCGGCCCAGGTCCACGAGTCGATGGTCTCACCGAAGGCCAACCAGCCCAGAAGAACGGCAAAGGGCAGTCTCGAAAAATCGAAGGGAACGACCGCCGACGCGTCGGCCTGGGCGAAGGCCTTGACCATGGCGATATGGCCGAAAATGGCGACCGGACCCATGGCGACGATCCACGGCCACAGGGTCGCGGCCGGAGTCTCCCACACCCATAGCGCCGGTCCGAGCGCGATCGGGGTCATCAGCAGGTTCATGTAGAAGACCACGCGATTCGGGTTTTCCGTTCTCGACAGGCTCTTGACGATCAACAGACTGGTACCGATCAGGGCGGCGGCGCCGACCGCGAACCAGGCCCCGGGACTCATCTCGATGACGCCGGGGCGAATGATGACGAGCGCACCGAGGAACCCGATCAAGGTCGCCGACCAGCGCCGCCCTCGGACTTTTTCGCGAAGCACCAGCGCCGCACCGACGGTCGTGAACAGCGGTGCCAGAAAGCTCAGCGCCGTAACCTCGCCGATGGGGACCAGCGAGATCGACCAGAACCATAGGAACATGGCGCCGGTACTGACGGTGGCACGCACTAGATAGAGCTTCCAGCGATCCGTCTTCAGGCCGTCCGACCCAGCGACGGCCAGCCACGGCAGCATGGCGAAGAGGGCAAACAGGAGGCGGAAGAAGGTGATCAGGTTCGGATGCAAGCCTTCGCCCGCCAAATGTCGGGCGATCGCCGCTAACAGGGACAGGAATGCGCAGGAAACGATCATCCACAGAGCACCCTTGACCGGTGCGGCAAGGTTCGATGGCGGTCCCATCACCGGGGCCAATTGGGCGGATGGCTGCCAAGACGGACGGCCGCGCGGTCCCATCGTGGGGGCGTTTTCGACATGTGCAGGAGCGGCGACAGGTGGGCGAGGCGACCCCAGGACGTGTCGCTCTCTATCGTCAGATCGGCCACGTCCGCGAACCCGGGGTCGTGAAGGGTCCGGGGATCGTCCTTGCTTTCCACGCGTCCCAGCCTGTCGATCCAGTGGCCGGTCTGCGCCAGCGACAGGCGGACGAGATAGCTGCCGCCATCGCGGGCCCGCCGGGCCAGGGCGACCATGGCGCCGAAGGCTGCAAGATAGCCGGTTACGTAGTCGAGCGCCTGCCCGGGTAGATGCCGGGGGGAGCCCTTCGATCCCTGTTCATCGGCGATACCGCTGGCGCTCTGAACCAAGGTATCGAAACCGCGGCGCCCGGCCCAAGGACCTTCGTTGCCATAGGCGGACAACGTCACGTAGATGATTCCGGGACGCAGGGCGGCCATCGCCTCGGGAGAGAACCCGCGGGCGGCCAGGCTGCCCGGCCGGTAGGCCTGACAAAAGACGTCGGATTGGCGGATCAACCTGGCGAGGGTGTCGCTGCCTCCGTCGGTATCGAGATCGACATATGCGGACAATTTACCGTGGCCGGTGTCGATAACCAGAGGCTCGATGAAGGGCAGGTTGGGCGAAGCGATGCGCATGACCTCGGCGCCATGAGCGGCCAGGGTGCGCCCGCAGGTGGGACCGGCCAGGACGCGGGTCAAATCGAGTACACGGACCCCGGATAGAGGCCGCTCGCCGTTCGCCGGAAACGGTTCGGCCGGTCCGTCGCCGATCCGGATGATCTCGAACAGCGGCAGGCGGGAAACGGCGACAGCCTGATCCAGGTTCCGCCATTCCTGCGGGGTGCGGACGAGAGCCGCACACAGCCCTTCCTGGCCAAGGACCTGGTCGAGATCATCGCCTTGCCACCTCTTTACGGCGGCGGCCACCGCATCCCTGTGGTTTTTGCACTTTAGAACCCGAAGCGCACCCTCGCGGTGATGGGGGAAATTGCAGTGCAGCTGGATCCAACGATGGTCCGCCGTTTCGTAAAACCCCGATACCGGATCCCAAAGCTCGCCGATCACCCCTTCGTCGAGACGAAGGTACATGTTGGTCCGCGTCGCCATCGCACCGGACCGGGCGTCAATGGCGATATGCTGATCACCGCCGCCGCGCAATTTCCAGATGTCGGCCGCGGCCAAGCCGCCGGCGCCCAGTGAGGCGGCACCCGCCGCGCCCATGAGTAAGGCCGTCGGTAGAATCGGATCGGCGCCGTCGATAGCGATCTCGTCGGCGCGTTCGGGATCGAGGTTTGCCGTAGTCAGGATTTGCCGAAGCGCGTTTTGGGGTGTCGTCGGGCCGTCAGTCATGGTATCGCCGATTGTGGGAGGAGGACGCATCATATAGGCGGATCACCGACCCCACCAATCGTTTCGCCGCCGGAGGAGGCTTCGGGGTGAATGAGAAACCATGAGGACCAAAGGGCGGATGGCGGAACTCTGTGATCTGACGGCGACCGAGCTTCGTCGGGAAATTGGCACCGGCAACGTGTCCCCGGTTGAACCCTTGGAGAGCTGCCTCGAGCGCATCGACGCCGTCAATGGTGCCGTCAACGCCATTGTCGCCATCGACCGGGAACAGGCATTGGCGACGGCACGGTGGGCGGAAAAGGCGGTGCGGGGCGATGATGGCAACGGCTTGCTCCACGGATTGCCGCTTGCCGTCAAGGACCTGGAGGACACCGCCGGGTTGCGGACCACATATGGGTCACTTCTCTACGAAGACCACGTCCCGAAACAAGACCATCTAGCCGTCGGCAATGCCCGCGCACAGGGTGCCGTCATCGTCGGCAAGACCAATACACCGGAGTTTGGCGCCGGCGCCAACACCCGGAACCGCGTCTATGGTGCCACCGGCAACCCCTTCGATCCGGACCTCACCTGCGGCGGCTCGTCCGGCGGCTCGGCGGTGGCATTGGCCTGTTCGATGGTGCCGCTGGCGAGCGGATCGGACTACGGCGGCAGCCTGCGAACGCCGGCGTCCTTCTGTGGTGTCGTCGGCTTCCGCCCGTCACCCGGGGTCGTGCCCTCGGACACGCGGCCGGTTGCCCTGTCACCGTTCTCGGTTCTCGGCTCCATGGGCCGGACCGTCGCCGACGCCGCCTTGCTGCTCGCCGCACAGGCCGAAGGCAATCGCCATGATCCGCTTTCGCTCCGGTACCGGCCGGACCTCCGTGAACCCCTGGCACCGGCCGATCTGGGTAAACTGCACGTTGCGATTTCGACCGATCTCGGTACAGCGCCGGTCGACCCGTCGATCCGAAAGGTCTTTGCCGAAAAAACTGCCCAATTCCGCCACGTCTTTGCCCGCGCACAGGAGCGCGATCCGGACCTGGGTCCCGTCCATGAAGTTTTCGAGATCATCCGGGGCGTCACCTTCGTAGCCGCGCATGGGGATCGCCTCAAGCACCACCGTGACATGCTGGATACCAATGTGATCGACAATACGGAACGTGGGCTGGCCCTGAGTGCCGAGGACATCGCCTGGGCCCAGGTCGAACAGAGCAATCTCTATCGGCGCGTCATGGACATGTTCGACGAGGTCGACATCCTGATCTGCCCGGCCGCCGCAGTACCCCCGTTCCCCCACGGGCAACTCTACGTGAACCAGATCGGTGTCGAACCGATGCCGACCTACATGCGCTGGCTGGCTGTCACTTACGGCCTGACCATGGCGACGCCGGCCGTTTGCGCAATCCCCTGCGGTGTCGACGGCAGGGGGTTGCCCTTTGGCATCCAGATCGCCGGCCCCAACGGCTCGGACCGAATGGTGCTCGAAGTCGCCCATGCACTGGAAACCTATTTTCGTGACGTGCCGGCGTTGGCCCGGCCGGTTCCCGACATCGCCCAACTCACGACGAAAGGCCCGTAACGATGGCGCATCGTGTGTTGATCGCCGGTTTCATGCATGAAACCAATACTTTCAGCGGGCTTCCGACATCGCTCGATTCGTTTCGCGCCCGCGATCTCCACTATGGAGACGAAGTCAAAAAGGTGTTCCGGGAGACGAAGACTGAGATCGCCGCCTTCCTCGATGCCGCCGAAGCCTTCGAGTGGCAAGCCGTGACCCCGGTGTTCGCCAATGCGACGCCATCGGGAAGAGTCGAGGAGGGCGCCTTCCGCTTCGTTGCCGACACCATCATTGCCGCCATCCGCGACGAAGGACCGTTCGACGCTCTGCTTCTCGCCCTGCACGGGGCCATGGTCTGTGACCATGTCGATGACGGGGAAGGGGCGCTGCTCGAGGAGATCCGTACCGTGATCGGCCGCCATATCCCTATCGCCGTGACCCTCGACCTGCACGCCAACGTCACCGACCGTATGGCTGAACTGGCCGATATCATCGTCGTCTACCGGACCTATCCGCATGTCGACCAATATGAGGTCGGGCGCGAGGCAGCGGATTTGGTTCGCGAGGCCCTGGCAGGTGCGATCAAACCGGCGACGACGGTGGCCCGCGGCGCCATGCTCGACGGCGCCGACCACGGGCGGACGAGCCGTCCGGGTCCGATGACCGAACTCCTCGCCCAGACCGATCTCCTGAAAGGCGAACCGGCCGTGTTGTCGGCGAGTGTCGCCGCCGGTTTTCCATGGGCCGATACCGAGGAGACCGGACCGAGCGCCGTAATCGTGAGCGACGGACCGGCACCGCAGGCGTCGGAATGGGTTGGAAGTCTGGTTGATGCGTTATGGGAGAGCCGTCGCAATCTGACGATCGAGACCGTCGGCGTCGATGCGGCGATGGCGCGCGCAGTCGCCCATGGCGCCGGCGACGGCCCCCTGGTCTTGGCCGATTTCGCAGATAATCCCGGTGGCGGCGGATACGGTGATGCGACCAAGCTGTTGCGCGGGATGATCGACGCCGGTCTCGACAACGCTGCCTTCGCCACCGTTTACGATCCGGTGACTGTACGCACATGTATCGAGCAGGGCCTGGGCGCGCATGTGGTGGTCGCCGTCGGCGGGCGCATCGATCCGCGCTTCGGGGAGCCCGTGCCGGTGACCGGTCACGTGGTTGCCGTCACCGACGGAAAGTTCCGGCTCAAGGGACCGATGATGGCCGGCTTTCCCATCGACATGGGTCCGACGGTGGTGCTCCGGGTCGGCGGTGTCGACATCATCATCACCAGCGGCCGGTTCCAGGTCTACGACCTGATGGTATTCGAACACGCCCGTGTCGACCCGGCGGCAAAATCCGTCGTTGCCGTGAAGTCAGCCCATCATTTCCGGGCCGCCTATGAGCCGATCGCCTCTGACGTCATTCTCGTCGACGCGGGCGGATTGACCTCGCGGAACTACCGCGATCTGCCTTACGAAAAGGTCCGACGGCCCGTCTACCCATTGGATATGGATTAACCGTCGGTTTCGGGATGATCGGCGTGCCGGGTCCCTTCGCCGGGGGTCAGGAAGACCATGGTCGTCGCCGTCCGCGGCCGTGCCGTGTGCCAGGTTCCCCTGGGGATGACGATGTAGGTGCCGGGTTCGGTGACCCTGAGAATCCGTTCAGCGCCATCGATCCACAGCACGAAATCCACGTCGCCGTCGATCATGATGACCGTTTCATCACCGTTCGGATGGATCTCCCAGGCCGACCACGTCTCATCAAAACGGTGCCGCGAGACCAACATGTGACCGGCAAACCCGTCGAAGTCGATATCGAGGGCCTCGTAAAAATCGGCCGTCACCGGCCGTCCCAAAGCGGCGCCATCGGGGGTATAAACGAGCCGGGTCGTATCCAGGTCGTGGGGTCCGGGTTGCGTCACCATTGCCGGTTCCTCCCTTCAGGCTTAGGCCGACTCTGCTGCATCCTGGTTCTCGAAGAACCTCATGAGTTCGCGTTTGTTGAGCCCGAAGTCATTGACGGCGACGACGCCGTCGACGGTATCGCCGTCATCGGATAGGGGCATGCGAAGGACCGGCGACAGGATCGGCGGTTGGTTCTCCGGGCGCACTTCGTTGACGGTGAGAAGCGGTTCGCCGGTGCGCCGGATTTCCCAAAAACCGGCCATCAAGGGTTCGAATAGGGTACCGTCCGGCAAGTCCCCGATATATCGCCCGGTCATTTCCATCCGGAAGACGGAAACCATCGCCGTTCCCCAAAAACGGAACTTGAGGTCATCCCGCTCCGGGTCGTAATCGGCAACCAGGGAGCTAGGGACCAGCGAAAGTGGCAGCTTGGTCAGTTCGAATTCCTCCCAAGGCGGAGCGAACCGCGCACCGCGAACATGATCCCAGTAATCGAGGACGTCTTTCAGGCGAGGCCACTGCGCCCAGCCGGTATCCAGAGCCACGGCCCGGTAGGTGTCGTAGCGTAGCGGCATTTATGTCGTTTATCCCTCCCGCATCCGATTATTCCTCTTGCCACCTTCGAAGTAAACGGCGACGGCGCCGCCGTTCATCCGAATAGCGTTCTGAAGGTCAGGTTGATGCGCTCGCCCACGGGTTTGGCGGTTTTCGGGACCGCGTGTTGCCAGTGGTGTTGGGTTCGACCGTCCATCACAAGAAGGCTTCCGTGGGGGAGGTCCACCAGAACCTTCGATGACTTATCGTCGTTGCGACGGAACACGAAGCGCCGGACGGACCCGAGGCTAAGCGAAGCGATCACGGGGTCACGGCCCAGCTCAGGCTCATCGTCCGCATGCCAGGACATGCTGTCGCGACCGTCGCGATAGAGGTTCAACAAGACGCCGTTGAACGGTTGCGCGGTCCGTTTCGATACCTCCCTTTTGATTCCGACGAGGCACGGCGGCCAGTCTTCGGCCGGCATCGTTAATCCGGAATAGGTATAAGGGAGGTCGCCGTACCAGGCGACGAGCCGCGGCATGGCGATATGTCTTCCGAACAGCCGGATGGTCTCCGTCTTCCAGGCGATCTCTCGGCGCAAGCGGTGAAACAGCAAATCGGCCTCGTCGCCGTCGAGGAAACGACGGAAGACATAAACTTCGGCGTCGCTCATCGGAACCCGTTCGCCGGATTCCGGACCACCGGGTCCGGCGCCTTCCGCGATGTCCATCCGTTGGTTCGGTATGCGGTTCATGGTTCCGTGCCTCCGGTTTGGTGGAATTCTATCACGCCGCCGGCAAGTGACGACGGTCACTGGCCGGATTTGCCAAAAAAGGTACGATCAAGAACCACGCGAGAAAGTGTGAGACCGGCAGACTCCAGAAAAGGAGGCAGAGATGTTCCAGAGACACGACGTTGGTAGCGTCCCTTCTCCCATCAAACCCTTCGACGACGACCGGCGCGGTACGCGACGGCGTCAACGCGTGAAGACTTGGTGGGGCGAGGAGAGGCGCTCGGGAAAAGAACGGCGGCAAGACGCCGACTGGCGGTTTGCGTACATGCGAAGCCAATTTGTGGACGAGGTCTTTTGAAGGGGATGACGAGAAACTAGAAACGGTATCCGTAGCGGACACCGACGTTATCCATTTCCTCGTTCTCATCGTCACAGACGCCGCCGTGAGAGATGTGGTCCCACATGCCCGAAAGGCTGTGGCGGTCCCAAAAAATGAACCCCAATTCGATCGACTCTCGAAACAGCCAACGGCAACCGAATTCCCGGCGTTCGTCCGTATCCGTGTCGCCGGGCTCGGCATGGAGCCGTCCGTTGTGGACGGAAAACCCGAGACTGAAGTCGATGAACAACGGCCCCCATGGCATCCACTCCCAGGTCAGGCCCGTATAGATTTGATCCGTGTCGTCGGAACTGGCGTTGAAGCTGGCGCCGATATGGGGACGCGGCGACCACACGATGTCCATGAAATCCGGCGACACAAAAAGCACTTCCAGGTTGCCGTCAACGCCGCCTTCCTTCGGCGTGTCCGTGGAGATGGCGACCGAGTGGGCGAGGAGGCCGCCGCGGACCTCCGACAACCAACCCCAGCCCCCATCGGGACCCCCGTTGGCGGCGGCCATTTCAGGCTGGGACTGTTGCGGCGATGCCACCGGTCCGGGAGATGACCGCCCGGTAGCCGGACGATAAGGTTGCGCCGGCGCTATGGGTGCTGCCGGCCGAGCTGCAACCGGGGCCGGTCGGCCGTCGAGGTGCCTCGACGCTGCTTGTTGGCGGGCGATGGCGTTGGCGTAGACCTGATTGACCAGGGACCAATTGGCACCGCCCGCAGGCACGGCGCTGGCAGCCATCGCCTCCCCTGTCAGGACCGCGACCGTCAGGGCAATGGCCGCCGAAAGGCAGGCTCTCAATTTGTTTTGCACTAACGCCATGATTCCCTTGGTCTTTTTTAGTGGGCGCTTATAAAACAAGGTTTTCGCGAACGGCACAAGGTTTCAGTGCCGACAAATTCTGAATGGCGCTTCAACCGATACTGTCGAGGCGGCCGGCACCGTATTGGGTCAGCTGGACAATTTGATCCTGTGGTTCGTCGAGACCGAGTATTTCATCCTTCGAAAGGCCGAGATAGAGGCCGCGCAACATACGCCCGGCGACGCCGTGGGAGAAAACCACAAGGCGCGAAGCCGGAGGCTGTTCGGAGAGCCAATGGGTGATGCGCTCGCGAAGTCGTTCGTAACTCTCGCCGCCACCGGGAATGACGTAGTCCCAGCGACTGACCCGACGCCCGGCGACGTCTTCCGGATAACGCTTTTCGATCTCGGCCGTCGTCAGACCTTCCCACTGACCGTAGGACCGTTCGATCAGGCGCTCGTCGTAGATGATTTTCTCGACATCGGCGCCGGCCTCGTCGCAGGCGATGGCGGCCGTCTGGCGGCAGCGGAACTTGGTGCTGCAGTGGATGGTCACCGCCGACCAGTCGTCGATCTCGGCGGCCAGGCGCCTTCCATAGCCGCGCGCCTGTTCGCAACCCCTGAGGGTCAACGGCGAGTCCATGTGCCCCTGGTGTCGGTCGACGCGGTTCCAAGTGGTTTGGCCGTGGCGTAGCAGGAAGATTTCAGGGTGGTTCATGACAAGGGGAACCCATTCGGCGTCGTGATGAAGGTCGACGCCTTGTTTCCAGGTCCGGCGGCCTCAAGTCAAGGCGCATATGTCCTTGATCTTGTTTCGCACAATCTCGATCGGGGCCGCCCAATCGCCCGCTGCCGGTTGGCGGATCAGGGTCAAGGAGTCGTACCAGGGTGTCGTTTCGCCCGCCATTGTCCATCGCCAATCGGGCACATGGGCAAGCAGCACCCAAGCCGGACGGCCGGTGGCGCCGGCCAGGTGAGCAAGTGCCGTGTCGACGGTGACGATCAGGTCGAGTCCGCCGATCAACGACGCCGTCTGGGCGAAGTCGCCGAGGCGGTCACCGAGGTCGGTGACGTGATCGGCCAGCCCGGCGGCTTCCAAAGGTTCACGCCCCGCCGCAAATTGCAGGGAGAACAGACGGCAGCCCGGTATGCCGGAGAGTGGCGCCAGACTTTCGAGCGGGACCGAGCGTTTCCTATCGGCGTCATTGGCCGGGCTGCCGGCCCAGTTGAGGCCGATGTTGAACGATCCCTTATCGGGCAGGGTGCCTTCGGGTGCAGTGGGTGCCGTCAGATAACCTTCGGCTCTTGGGATGGTGTCTTGGGTTGTCCCGAGACGGTGGGGCAGGCTGAGCAGAGGGAGAAAAAAGTCGAATGCCGGGACCGGCATGCCCGGAACCAGAACGCGATCGACGCCGGGCGCAGTCTTGAGCAAACGGGCGAGGGATTCCCGGCACTGGATGATGACGGCGGCTGCTCCCCTGTCTTTGAGGGCCGGCGCGAAACGAACGAACTGGATGGCGTCTCCCAATCCTTGTTCGGCGATGAGCATAATAGCCTTGCCGGCCAGGTCCTGGCCGCTCCAGATCGGTCGGTCCAGGTCGCGACCCGGCCGCTTGCCGGCCGGCCCCGCGAACCGGTATTCGTAGTCGGGCCAACCTTGCCGGTAATCGCCGCGCAGCAGGTGTACGACTCCGCGGTTGTAAAGCGTCTCACCGTCGTCCGGGTTGGCGGCCGATGCCCGCCCGTAGGCATCGAGCGCTTCGTCCAGACGGCCCAGTTCCTTGAGCGCGACGCCTCGATTGTTCCATCCGGCGGCATGGTTCGAGTCGAGAGCGAGACCGCGCTCGACGGCGGCCAAAGCATCCTCGGGAAGGTTTCGTCTTAGGCTGGCGGCCGCCAATCCGAACCAGGCGGCGGCGGTGTCGGGCACGATGCCGGCGGCACGGCGGAACTGGACGCAGGCTGCTTCCGTGTCGTCGAGTTCGGCCAACAGGTTCCCCAGATTGAGGCACAGGTCCGCATTGTCCGGATGGTTGACCAAGGCCTGTTCGAACAGCGATCGCGCCGCCTCGAGCCGGCCCTTGCTCCTGAGGATCGCCGCCAGGTTGTTTAGGGACGGGAGATGGTCCGGATCGAATTCGAGGACGGAACGATAGGCCTTTTCGGCAGCCGTCAGGTCACCATCCTTGTGGAGAGCGAGGGCCTTTTGAAAAATGTCGGTCACGGAATAGGCGTTTCTGGTTGTTCGGCGGGCTTGCCGGCGGGCCTTCGCCAGCCGGTGATTTTCAGTATAGTCTGTGCGGCATTCAAACGGGGGAGGAAATCATGGCCCACGGCATGGTCTCGGCACCGCAGCCGGAAGCGGTCGAAGCCGGCGTACTGGCCCTAAGGGACGGCGGCAATGCGGTCGACGCGGCGATCGCTTGCGCCCTGGTACAGACAGCCGTCGACCCGCAGATGTGCGGCATCGCCGGGTTCGGCTCCATGCACCTCTACCTGCCCGAGGCGGGCCGCCATCTGATCCTCGATTTTCACGGTCGCGCGCCCCTGTCTGCGCGGCCCGACATGTGGCAGGACCTGATCGAGAGGGAGACGGAGGACGGCTTCGGTTTTGTCCTCAAGGGGCAGGTCAACGACCTCGGCTACGGCGCCATCACCACGCCGATGACGTTGAAGGCGTTCGACGAAGCGCTCCAGCGTTTTGGTACCCACTCCCTGGGCGAGCTTCTGGAACCGGCGATCCGCTACGCTGACGAGGGGTTCCAGGTGCGTCCGCACATGTCGTACTTCTGGAACCTGGTCGAGGGCGCCGGGCGAGTCCCGCACGTCGAGCGAATCCGCCATTTCCCGGAAGCCAGGCGCATCTACACGGACGAGGACGGCAACATCCGCAAGACAGGCGCCGTTCTGAGGAATCCGGATATGGCAAAGACCTACAGGCGTATCGCCGAAGAGGGTATCGGTGTCTTCTATGAAGGGGCCCCCGCCGAGGCCATCGCCGCCGACATGGACGCCAACGGCGGGCTGCTGTCGGCCGACGATCTGGCCGCGGTCGCTGTCGAAGAGACCGAACCCCTATGGGGAACCTATCGGGGCCTCCGGGTCGCCACCAATCGTCCGCCGGGCGGCGGTGTCATGATCCTGGAAATGCTCAATGTCCTCGAACGTTTCGACCTCGCCGCCATGGGGCATAACTCGCCCGCGTACATCGCGACCGTGTCGGAGGCCATGAAGATCGCCACCGTCGACAAGGACCGTCATGTCGGGGACCCTCGTTTCGTCGACGTCCCCTTGGATCGCCTGACATCGAAGGAATATGCGGCCGCCCGTGCCGCCGAGATCAAACGCGGCGAGAAATGCCATGTGCCGCGCTTGGGCGACGGCGCCGACATCAAAGACACCACGCAGGTTTGTGCCGTCGACGGGGCCGGCAATTGCGTCAGCCTGACCCACAGCCTCGGCATGCCGTCGGGGGTCATCACGCCGGGACTGGGTTTCATGTACAACGGCTGCATGTGCGTGTTCGACCCGAGACCCGGGCGGACCGGTTCCATCGCCCCCGGCAAGGCCCGGTTCTCCGCGGTCTGCCCGACCATCGTTTTCGACGGCGAGCGGCCGGTCCTGATCATCGGCGCTCCGGGCGGCACCTACATCACCATGGGCGTGCTGCAAGGGATACTGAACGCCATCGACTTCGGTATGAACGCCCATGAAGCGGTGGCGGCACCGCGGTTTTGTACGACCAGAGATACCATCGACATCACCAACCGCATCCCGCGCTTCGTCGAGGCGAACCTCGAGGCCATGGGGTATCCGGTGCGGCGTTCGGCGTTGAGCTACCATTTCGCCGGCGTTCACGCCATTTCCTTCGACCAGGAGGGTCGCTGGACCGGCGGCGCCGACCCGGGCCGCGACGGCATGGCGTTGGCGGTTTGATCGTTGGTCGCGGTTTGCCGGGCATCGGCCTTTCGTGATAGGTCTTGCGTCATGAGGACATCGCACCCATCGGAACCGACCGACAGCACAGCGGCCCGACGGATTACCGTCCCGGCCTAGGTTCTGGGCCGGGATCACGCTGAACAATCGTCCGGGAACAACGCTCCCGCGATCCACTTTTCTTTCCTGGTGCGCCCATGCCTCGTCACGAACCAATCCTTCACCTCGTCTGCGGCAAGATCGCGGCGGGAAAATCAACGCTCTGCAACCACTTGGCCTCGGGTCCCGGTACGGTGCTGATCAGCGAAGATTTCTGGCTGACCAGGATTTTCCCGGGCACCATATCGACACTCGAGGACTATGTCCGCTGCTCCAACCGCATCAAGGACGCCTTGGGGCCGCATGTCGTCGATCTGCTCGGCGCCGGACTTACGGTGGTTCTTGATTTTCCGGGCAATACGCTGGACCAGCGGAAATGGATGCGTGGCATCTCCGACGCAGCCGGGGTGACCCCTCGGCTTCACTTTCTCAAAGTCCCCGACAACATCTGTAAATCCAGGCTCCGTGAACGGAACAAGACGGGAAATCACGGGTTCACCGTTTCGAACGACCAGTTCGATTTGATAACCCGATATTTCGAACCGCCAGCTTCCGATGAGGGGTTCGATCTCGTCCTTTACGACGACCATTGACTTGTGGCGGTTTTGACACTGGATCGAATATCTCGACGTTAACGGCGGACGCTTTAGCGGTCGATCGACAATTTCATACCCTCGTGCGAGGCAATGAAACCAAGGGACTCATAAAAACCGCGGGCATCGAAGCGTTCCTTGTCGGTTGTCAGTTGCACGAGGCCGCATCCGCGCCGCCGCGCCCGCTTGATGGCCCATTCGAAGAGCTTGCGCCCGAAGCCTTTGCCTTGCAGGGCGCGGTAACGCGAAGGCTCTCGATCTGAGCCCGTTCCATGCCGCGGCGCGACAGGCCGGGGATGTAGGTCAACTGTAGGCACCCGTTGACGGCGTCGCCGATGTCGAGAACGAAAAACTCGTTGCGCGGGTCGGCATCCATCGCCTCGAAAGCGTTGACGTAGCACTCGGCAGGCGGATTCCCTGGGCTCTCCCGGGTGGTTCCGAGCGCGTCGTCGGTGAGCATGGCAATGACGGAGGCAAGGTCCTCGCGCGTCGCCTTGCGGATTTCGCAGTCTTGAAATTCGGTCATTGGGGATCGCCCGTGAGAAGATTTGGATACGTCAGCTTCTAGCCTCCCGCCGGTAGCTGGTCCAGTGTCGTTGCCCTAGTCCTGCCTTTGGGCCCATGCACCCAGGCTTTCGGCGACTGCATCGGCGACCCCTCGCCAGTCGCCGGGCCGGTCCTGGCGGAACAGCGTCAAGCTCGGGTACCAGGGACTATCGTCGCGCTCGAGGAGCCAGCGCCAGTCGGGCAGGTGCGGCAGCATCACCCAACTGGGCCGAGCCAGGGCGCCGGCAAGGTGGGCGATGGAGGTATCGACCGTGATCACCAGATCGAGAGACATCAATGTCGCCGCCGTGTCGGCGAGATCGCGGTCTTCGGCGGCGCCGTCGACCAGTCTTCCGCCCAGTCCGAGGCGGTCGATCTCGTCAGACCCGTTCAATTGCAGGCTGACGAAATCGATATTCCGGCACTCGAACAGGGGCGCCAATGTCTCCAGCGACAGCGACCGCCTGGTGTCGTCGACGTGGTCGGGGTTGCCGGACCAGCTGAGGCCAACGCGGCGGCCGGCAGCAGCCTTCGGGGTGGCGCGGTCTCGCGGTACGGATAGGTAGGGAACCTGTTGGGAAAGGGTGTCGCCGTCGATGCCGAGGACCCGGGGCAGGCTCATCAGTAGGATATGCCGATCGAATTCCGGCAGTGCTTCTCCCTGGTTGATCACGCGCTCGATTCCGTCAGCCGTTTGCGCCAGGGCGGCCACCCGCGGCTGGCAAAGAAGGAATACCGAAGCTCCGCGTTCGGCGAGCGGCTGGCAGAAACGGAGAAACTGGAGGGTGTCGCCCAGTCCTTGTTCGCCGTAGACCAAAATCCTCGAGCCCCGAACATCCTCGCCCTGCCATTCCGGTTGCGGAAAATCGGGTTTCGGCGGTACCCCCGGCGCACTGAAACGGGTCTCATAGGCCAGCCACCCGCGTTCGAAGTCGCCGGTCAATAACAGGGTCTGGGCACGGCCGTTGGCGGCCGGCCCGAGGGCGGGCTCGATGGCCAACGCCCGATCATAGGCGGCGACGGCACCGTCAAAATCGTGCAGGCAACGCCGTGTGTTGCCCAGATTGTTCCAGGCTTGGACCATGTCGGGCGCCGCTTTGACGGCCGCTTCGTAGCAGGCGGCGGCGGCTTCGAACGCCTCGAGGTCGAATAGGCGGTTCCCGACATCGTTCTGGAACGGCGCGACCTCGCGTGTCAGTTCAGCAGCCCGGCAGAACCCTCGGTAGGCGTCGTCCCGTGCGCCGCGGTCACGGGCCAGATCGGCGAGATTCGCCCAGGCCTCTGCATAGCGGGGATTGAGTTCGATGGCCTGTCGGAGGCTGGACCTGGCGCCATCGTCGTCGCCGGCGCGCCGCTGCGATCCGGCCAGGCCATTCCAGGCCTCGGCCGAGCCAGGCGCCAAGCGGACGGCGTTTTGCCCGGCTTCGACGGCACCTGCGATGTCGTCGGCACCGCGTAATGCTACGCCCAGGTAACTCCATACCTCGGCCCGGTCCGGGTGGTGCTCGAGGATCGCCCGGTAGCGTTCGATTGCGGTCTCGAACCGGCCGCCGCGATGATCAGCCAACGCTTCGTTAAAGGCGCGCTCAAGGTTGGATGGGTATTGGCGCACTGTCACGAAACGATCACCCGGCGCCTGTCGGTCCGACTATGGTCATTCCCGCATCCGGTTTGATAGTATGGGCCCGTCCCACCCTGTGCAGGGACGATCGGGTATTGGATTTCCGCAACGGGCAATGGCAAGACACAAGGGGGAAAGTTGCCATGGGCATCTTCAACATGCTGGTCGAGCACCATAAGAAAAACAAGGTCCGTTCCCAGAATTTCGATCTGTTCAAGGCCTGTATTGCTGCCGGCGCGCTCATCGCCATGGCCGATGACGATATGGTGCGACGGGAGCAGGCGGCGTTCAACACCATGCTGAGGGCCATCGACAAGCTGAAAATCTATCAGACCACCCACGGCAAGGAGCTTTTTCAGGAGTTCGTGGAGAAGATCCAGAGTGATCCCGATGACGGCCGCGCCCAGGCCATGAACGCGATCGAAGCGGTCAAGGAAAACCCCGATTGGGCGATGACGCTGTTGATGATCGCAGCGACGATGATGGAGGCCGACGGTGAAATCCACGAGAACGAGCTCGAGGTCATCGGCCAGATCGGCGATATGTTGGGGATCGATTCGAGCACTGTCGAAGCCCTGAAGATCGATATCAAGGACGAGATCTTCCGCGTCTGACCGGTCGGGTGGCCAGCGGCCTCACGATCGCGGCCGCGTCATCGTGAACACGCTCTCCACCGACGTGTAGTCCTGATAGCCCATACGCGCCACCGGGCGGACGCGTTCGATGTCGATCAGGCCGTCCTTGAGGATAGCGTCGCGGATGTGTACGCCGACGACACGGCCGGTGACGATGGCATTGCTGCCGCCGTGGCGGTCGGGCGGCAATTCCAAGGTTTTGTAATATTTGCATTCGAGATGGATTGGGGCGGCCTTGACGCGGGGCGGGGCAATCAATTCGGACGGCTCGGTCTCCAATCCGGCCAACTCGAATTCGTCGATTTCCGGTGCCGCTGGGGCGCTCGACGTGTTCATCGACTCACGCAGCTCCCAGGTCACCATGTTGCAGACGAACTCACCGGTCGCTTCCGCATTGGCCCTTGAATCCTTGAGACCGCTGGGCTGGCGGCCGCCGGCGGCAAACATGACCATGGGAGGATCGCCGGAAACCCCGTTGAAGAAGCTGTACGGCGCCAAGTTGACGACACCGTCGGCGCTGACACTCGATATCCATCCGATGGGGCGCGGAACGACGCAACTCTTGAAGGGATCGTGCGGCAGTCCATGCGGTTCGTCGGTATTCCAGAACATCTTCTCTCCTCGATTTTTCGGTCTTTCGGCCACCCGATGCGGTTACGGGCTGTAATGTCACCTTCAGGAAAATAGGAAATCGTTAGGCCGGCGGGAAGGTGGAAACGTGTCTGGTCCGCGCAAAACGGCTTGACGGTATACACGCGAACGCAGTTTCATTGCGTAAAGAGGAAACCGGGGGGTAGAAAATGCTGCAAAACTTTTTCGATCTCATGGAAGCCTATGCACGGGCCGATGACGATGATAACCGCGCCGCCATCGATGGCGAAGTCTGGGAAACCTATGGCGTCGAGAAGGCCGTGTTCATTCTGGACATGTCGGGATTTTCCCGTCTGACGGAAAAACGCGGCATCGTCCACTACCTGTCCATGGTCCGCCACATGCAACTGGTGACGAAACCCATCGTCGAGAGGTATGGCGGCAGGATCGTCAAATTCGAGGCCGACAACGGTTTCGCTTGGTTCGAAGAGGTGTCAAAGGCCATCCAGGCCGCCGTATCCATCAACATCGCCTTCGATGCCATGAACCTGATGACTCAGGACGACCTCAACATCTACACCGCGATCGGCATCGACTACGGCCGTTTTCTTTTGGTCGATGACCGCGACTTCTTCGGCGCGCCGGTCAATACGGCAAGCAAGCTAGGCGAGGATATCGCCGGCGCCGGCGAGATCCTGGTCACCGCCAATGCCATGTCGCATGTGCCGGAGAGCGCCGGACTGAAAACCGAATCCGAGACATTCGAGATTTCGGGAGTTACCATCGAGGCCCGTCGTATCCTCTACTGATACGGTTGGCTAATAAGACTGGGACGGACCCGACCGCGATTGGGAACGGGTTCCAAATTCGGGAGCTGCGGAATGGCAGACATCACGACTTCACCGCTGTTCATCTTGGCGACGGCTCTGGCCTACGTCATCAATGCGGATAACGAAACGACCTTCGAGGAAAAGGCGAAACTGATTACCGCCTTCGGCAAGCACGTGAGTCGCGGTGAAATGACCAACGAAGAGCTACACGCGGTGATGGACGACGCCTTCGAGTACGCCAGCCGGACCGAACTGGACCTTTTTCTCCGCAACGTGACGCCAAACCTGTCGCCCGGCCAGAAGGTTGCCATATTCATCAATATCTACGACACGATGCTGGTCGACGGCATCGTCATGGCCGGGGAAAAGGCGATCGTCAACAAATTCATCGGAGCCTTCGACATCAGCCGCGATACGGTCCGCGCCATACGCGAGGTCCTGATGATGAAGAACGATACGGCGGTCTTCACTGACCGCACCCACCCCTACAACGAACCGTCCTATCGCTTCGAATTGAAGATATACGATGCCGGGGTCAGCGACAGTTATCATTCGCCGCAGTTGACCGATAAGCTGCCAGGCATGAAAGAACGGTGGAAGGAAACCGATAAGCCGAGTTGAGGGTCGGTATCTCGGCTAGCCCGTCACCGGACTACTTGCTGGCGAAATAATCCCGCAGGAAGTTCTTCAGGCGCGGCTGCGGCGTAAACTTGGCGGCGAGCTTGCCGTCCTTGACGCGGACCACGTTGGCGAAACCGGTCGCTTCGACGGCCTCGCCCTTGATGTCACCCGTCAGCTTAAACTCGAAATACTGGTTGCCCCTGAGGTTGCCGTCGTACCCGGTCACCGCGAAGCCACCCATGGACACGTCGAGGACCTGGTACTCGGGGCCCGAACGACCGGCGTCATCGAGGACGGAAAGGGTTTCGCCGTCGCACTCGACCCGTTCGTGTTGGCGCTTCGGGCCGTCCCCCTTGTCGCCACCCTTGTCGTCACCGCCAGTTATTTTTTTCAGCCAGGACATCCGTTTCCTGTCCTTTGTTCAGCACGTGGCCCCTACTTTGTCATGTTTGGCCGGAGTTTTGTAGGCCTCAAAGTAAAGTTGCGAAATCACCGTTCCTTTAGCGCGAGGTTCATCTGCCCGATATAGGGGTCGAGCAGGTAACGCATGACCGTCCGCGTACCGGTCTGAATGCTCGATTGCACCTGCATACCGGGCGACAGCCGGTAGCGTAGCGTACCCCGTTCGAAGAATTCCTTCTCCGGTACGATACGCACCTTGTAGAAGGGCGACCCTTCGCGGGTGACGATGGTATCGGGACTGACGTGGACGACCTTGCCGAGCAGCGTGCCGTAACGTGCCGCTTCGCCAGAAGCTAGTTGCACCCGGGCTTCCTGACCGATTCGCACGTAGCCGATGTCCTGGGGCGGAAGGCGCGCCTCGATGAGCAGTGTGTCGTCGCCGGGAACGATGTCGAGCACGGTCTTACCGGCCTGCACGACGCCGCCAACCGTCACCACGTAGAGGGTCTTGACGATACCGTCGACCGGTGCCCGGAGCACGGTGCGCCTAAGGCTATCCTCCGACTTGCGAATACGCTGCGACAGCTCCTTATGTGTGCGCCGGGCATCAGCCAGTTCCTTCGCCGCTTCCTCGCGGAACCCGTTTTCGATGGCTTTCAATTGCGCCTTCGCCGCATTCTGGGCGGCGACGGCACGGGGCAGCAGGGCACGGTCTTCCTCGATACGGCCCTGCAGCGACGATTCCTCCTTAAGCAGGTCGAGATGCGCCATGCGGTTGGTCAGGTCGAGCTTGATCAGTTTGTTCGAGATCTTCAGCTGCTCGCGCACCAGATCGAGGCCGCGCGTGTTGTTACGCATGCGGGCCTTGACCTCCATGATCTCCTGTTCCTTCTGCACGATTTCCTCGCGTTGGGTGGCGAGTTGGTTCTCGACCCGGTTGCGCCGGGTCCGGAACAGCGACTTCGCCTGACTAACCAGATCCGGCTCGCTGGCGGCCAGTGCCGCCGGGTAGGTGAGATCGGCCTGACCCGACATTTCGGCCTCGAGGCGGCCGATGGAGACTTCCAGCGCGGCGAGGCGGATTTTCAATTCTTCGACCTCGGCTCCGGACCGGGTCGGTTCCAGTTCGATCAAGGCTTGGCCCTGTGTGACGGGATCGCCCTCCTTGACCAGGAACTTTCGCACGATGCCGCCTTCCAGGTGCTGCACCGACTTGACCTGTCCGGCCGGGACCACCTCGCCCATGGCGAGGCTGACGACGTCGAGTTCACCGACCGTCGCCCAGGTCAGAAAGACCCCGACCAGTGCCATGCAACTGGCCAGGAACAGGTGGGTTCCCGCATTGCCGCGCTTTTTGCGGGGCTCTTCTTGCGGTTCCGTGCCGGCGTCCGCTTCCGGGTTTGGCTTCGGTTCCTTAGTCATCCGCCGCTCTCCCTTCGTCCGCCAACGGGTAGCGCATCCTTGTCGTCGACGGCTTGGGCCGTCGTCGGAGGTCCCGAGGTCAGGGTCAGATTCGGAACCGGCTTGGCGTTGAGGTCGAGGATCAGCCGGGCACCGCGGACGATCACCGGGTCGGCGGTGACGACGATGATCGTGCGTCCGGCCTCGGCGAGTTCCTTCATGATGGCGTAGACGGCAGCGCAACCTTCCTGGTCGAGGCCCTTGGTCGGTTCGTCGAGGTCCGGATTGACGGCCTCGATGTTGGCGCGGATGGTGTCGTTGAGGAAGGTCGGTTCCTGCGGCATGTACATGATTTGGCGCCGCCACCACGCGGGAGCCATCTGGCGCACCTCGACGCCGTCGCCGAGCAGTTGCCCGCGTGTTGGCTCGACGAGACCGACCAGAAGCCGGGCCAGCGATGTCTTGCCGGCCCCGTTGCGACCGCGCACCAGCAGGACCGATCCCGGCTGCAGGGTCAGGCTCAGTGATTCAAAGAGCGGCGCCTGGGCGCCGCCGTGGGCAAAGGCGATGTCGCGAAACTCGACCGAACCCGTATAGGTCTCGAGCGCCGACCCGCCTTCCGCCTCGACAGGCATCAGGACCAGCTGTCGCACCTTTTCGAGGGCCTGTTCGGCCTTGGCCATGGCGTCGCTCAATTGGGCCAGCTTGATCATCGGTCCGAGGCCGCGGGCGGCCAGGATGTTGGCGCCGATCATGGTGCCGACGTCGAGCTCACCAGCGACGACGAGGACGGCACCAGTGGCGATGATGGCGACACCCATCACCGCTTGCAGGCTCTGGGTCAGGGTCTGGGCCATGCCTTGGCGGCCGCTGACCCGGCGGCGTAGCGTCTGGCTGTGTTCGACGAACGTGCGCCAGGCCTTCATCATCGGTTCATGGCCGCCGAAGGCGCGGATGGTGTCGGCGGCGCGGCCGGCCGTCGAAACCAGGCTGTTGCCGAATCCGGTGACCTGGGTCAGCTGCTGGGTAATTGGCTGAGTCAGGCGCTGGTTGACGATGCTGAAGAGAAAGGCGCCGACGATGAAGATCGACGCGATGCCGCCCAGTACGGGATTGAGCATGAACAGCGCGGCGACGAAGACCAACGCGAACGGCACGTCCATAACAGCCGCCATGTTGGGCGCGTTGTAGGTGGTCTCGACCGTCGACAGTCCCTGGACGGTCTCTCGGCGCTCGCCGGCCGGGATGCGCTCCAGGGCCTCTGTCTTGGCGGTGACCATGACGCCGAAGGCGCCGACGGCACGCTGTTCATCGCGTTCGGCGAGTTCGGTGGCGGCGATCATCAGGCGCGCCTGGCGGAATCCCATCTCGAGCACGATGGCGGCGAGCACACCCGTGGTCAGTGTGATCAGGGTCGCGTCGATGCCGTAGGCGACGTAGCGGTTGAGGACCTGGATGACGAACAGAGGCGAGGCCAGGGCGAGGAGATTGGCGAAAAACGACGCGAGCAGAAGCTCCGCCGTAATGACAGGCCGGGCCGCAAATCGCCGGAAAAGTTCCCTCATGGGCGAATCATCTCAGAAGTTGTAATAATTCGCAATGAATCCAGTCGCTTAGTTTTTCTTGCGTCGGGTCCAGCCGACGCCCCTGAGGAAGCCGAGGACCGGTGGGCGGACGAGGTCTGCGTACCACTGGGCGCCTTCGCGGTTGAAATGGCCGTCCGACAGCCGGAGCGTCCCCTTCCTTTTCGCCCAACCCCAGCCCGAAGGAATCAGCTCCGTCGTGTCGACGAAGAAGAACCCGGGTGTCGATTTTGCGAGGCGGGTGAGTTCCCGTCGGGCCTGGTCAAACATCTTCCGTTCGGGCGTCGCCTCGTCATTTCCGAACATTTCCGCCTCGGCCGGCACCCAGACCGCCATCAACGGCAAGCGTGCCTCGCGGGCGATGCCGATCAGGCGTCCCATGTGGGCGGTGGTGACAGCGACCAACAGATTGATCGACTGCTCGTCGCTTTTGTTTTCTGGAAGTTGTGCCGTGAACGCCGGCGCCGCATCGATCCCGTCGTTCGGCGTTTCCGCCGGTTGCTCTTGCGGTGGCGCTCCCACCGTCGGCCGGTCGAGGCCGCGCTTCCATTTGAGCGCGCGCTTCAACTGATCCTTGGCCAGCACGAACGAGTGCGAGTTGCGGTTGAGCCAGGCGTAGGGCGTGTGGTTGAGGAGCCGGCGTTTCCAGGCCGAAAACGGTTGCACGTCGATGAGCCGGACCTCGCCGGTGCCGTCGACCGCGAACTCGGTGACCCGGTAGTCGATATCGGTGACGACGTTGTCGATCAGATCGTTGTTGTTGATGAAATAAATAACGGCTGCCGGTTCGATGGCCGGGATGTGGCGCTCCAGGAGCTTCTTGACGTGCCCCGTCGAATAGCCGCCGACCCCGGCGTTCAGGAGCTGCACCGCCGGGTTGGCTTTTTCGGCGGCAGTCTTGAGGGCGGCGAAATAGGTGTCGGCGGATTCCAGCCCCCAGCCAAAGGTGAAGCTGTCGCCATAGACGAGAATACGCAAACGGTCGGGCGAGGGATCGACCTCTTCGTCCATACGGAAACCCTGCGCATTGGTGCGTACCCGGTAGGGGCCTTCCTTCGTATAGGCGTCGACGTAATCGGCGTTGGGAGCGATGTAGGTGCCGAGATCCGGGTCGGGCCGGGCGTAGTCGCGAACCAGAGTCTGTGGCAACGTCATCCGCACGCCGATTTCCATGGCACCAAGGCCGAGGGTGACGATCGTCAGGACCAGGAGCCCGTTGGTGAGGAACCGTCCGAACATGCCGGTTTATGGCACGGGGCGAGGGGTTTGTTCAAATGCCCTTAGGTTGTACCGTGCGGATACGACCAAACCGGATCACAATAATAAAGCCCGGCATTATGAGATCGTCTCCAAAGCTCTTCGAGGAACGTTATGTCTACGAGAGGGGTTTCGCGACCGTTTATGCCGGCCGCCTCCAGCCGAAACTCAGCGACCTGCAAGAGGGTGTCCAAGTGTCGTTGAGGAGGATGCGGAGACTCCTATCCGCAACCTTCTTCTTTATCACCGGGGCGGCAACCATCGCGTTTCTGGTCGGCGAGCCGTATTGGACGGCTCCACTAATCGTCGCCGGATTGGTGGCGCTCGTATCTTATCGCACGATCCCGCTTAAGGAGATCGGCCGAGACGCCCGGGAACGGGTGATCAACGCCGTATTCACCTTCGTCGGCGAGGACAGCTTCCGACGCGAGGACGAGAACGCATTTCCCGTGGACAGGTTCGTCGAGGCCGGACTTGTCCAGGGTCGCCCGGAAATGGAGAATTGCCTGGGCGGCGTCCACAACGGCGTTCGTTTCCAGGCCGTTGAAGCGACCTATAACGACCGAGTGCGGGCTGCCTACGATCGATTGGAAAGGAGTCCGCGTCGTCAGGTTGACGGATTGTTGATCTCGATCGAGATGGAATGGCCGCATCGTGGGCGAGTTTTGGTCACACGTCAGAATCCCATGTATGTCGGCCGCACCATCCTTGAGACCGAAACCCCGGACATCCTCATCACCGGTGTTCGGTCCGATACGGAAGACGCGGATTTCGACCGCCAGTTCCAGGTTTTTTCGGAAGACCCCTTTCAGGCATCGGCCGTTGTCACGCCGGGTTTTCGCCGGAACCTGGCTGCGCTTGCGAACCCGCTTGGCAGCGACGAGTTCAATGTGGCGGTCTTCGAAGGCAACGTCCTGTTTGCCGTCCAAATCGACGCGCGCCTTCTCGATTGGCCCGACCCGGCTCGCTCGTTGGGCCAGGCTGCCGAAAAGGCACGCCACGTCTTACGCCACTTGATGTGGATTCGCCTCATCGTCGACCGTATCACGGGCGGGTACCTGGATATCGACGAACTGATCTTTGAAGAAACGGGCGGCGTTGGCGAGCACCGGTACCGGGGCTACAAAATCGTTCGCGACGGGGCCGGTTCGTTCGCCGTTCGCCGCGATGACGGCGGCGTGGTGCCGGGTGCCCGGCCGTTCGTAAAAGCGAAGGACGCGATAGCGTTTATTGACCTGGTGGCGCCCCGTTAAATGGAGAAAATCGGAGGGAGCCAAGCCCGAGAAGACTCGCCATTGCCTGCCCGCAAGGCCTATATAGTCCCCATGGATGGACTCCCTCTTTTCTCCCCGCCGAAGCGCACGGCCGTCGAGGACGGGCGGCGCTTTACGCTGGTCTCGCCCTTCGACCCGGCCGGAGACCAACCGCAAGCGATCACCGAGCTGACGGCGGGGCTCGAGAAGGGCGAGCGCGACCAGGTGCTGTTGGGCGTCACCGGGTCCGGCAAGACCTTCACCATGGCCCACGTCATCCAGAACCTGAACCGCCCGACCCTGGTCCTGGCCCCCAACAAAACCCTGGCCGCCCAGCTCTACGGCGAGATGAAGGAGTTTTTCCCGGAGAACGCGGTCGAGTACTTCGTGTCCTACTACGACTACTACCAGCCCGAGGCCTACGTGCCGCGCACCGATACCTATATCGAGAAGGACGCCTCGATCAACGAACAGATCGACCGCATGCGCCATGCGGCGACCCGCGCGCTCTTGGAGCGCTCGGACGTGGTCATCGTCGCCTCGGTCTCCTGTATCTACGGCATCGGTGCGGTGGAAACTTACGCCGAGATGACGGTGAAGCTGCGCAAGGGTATGCTGATCGAGCGCAGCGATTTCCTGAAACGTCTGGTCGAGCTGCAATACAGGCGCAACGACACGGCCTTCTTCCGGGGCGCCTTCCGGGTCAGGGGCGACGTCGTCGAGGTCTTCCCGTCGCACTTGGAGGACCGAGCCTGGCGCTTCTCGCTGTTCGGCGACGAACTGGAGGCGATCTGGGAGATCGATCCGCTCACCGGCGAGAAGTTGGGGGCGCTCGACGAGGTCATCGTCTATCCCAATTCCCATTACGTGACGCCACGCCCGACGCTGTTGCAGGCGATCCCGCAGATCCGCGCCGAGCTCAAGGAGCGCCTCGAGTATCTCCGCGGCAACGAAAAGCTCCTGGAGGCGCAGCGCCTTGAGGAGCGCACGACCTTTGACCTGGAGATGCTGGAAACCACCGGCTTCTGCTCCGGTATCGAGAACTATTCCCGCTATCTTACCGGCCGCAATCCGGGCGAGCCGCCGCCGACGCTGTTCGAGTATTTGCCGGAGAACGCGCTGATCATGGTCGACGAGAGCCACGTCACCGTGCCGCAGCTGGGCGGCATGTTCCGCGGCGACTACAACCGGAAATCGACGCTGTCGGAGTTCGGCTTCCGGCTTCCCAGTTGTGTCGACAACCGGCCTTTGAAGTTCGAGGAGTGGGAGAGCATGCGCCCGGACACGGTCTTCGTTTCGGCGACACCCGGCCCCTGGGAGATGGAGCGCACCGGCGGCGTCTTCACCGAACAGGTTGTGCGCCCGACGGGCCTCATCGACCCCGAGTGCATCGTCCGGCCCGTCGAGACCCAGGTCGACGATCTCCTGGGTGAGGTTCGCGACATGGCCGCCAAGGGGCTCAGGACATTGGTCACCACGCTGACCAAGCGCATGGCCGAGGACCTGACCGAGTACATGCACGAGCACGGGGTGCGTGTGCGATACATGCATTCCGATATCGACACCCTGGAGCGCATCGAGATCATCCGTGACCTCCGTTTGGGCGCCTTCGACGTGCTGGTCGGCATCAACCTCTTGAGGGAAGGTCTCGACATCCCCGAGTGCGGCCTGGTCGCTATCCTCGATGCCGACAAGGAGGGCTTCCTGCGTTCCAAGACCTCGTTGGTGCAGACCATCGGCCGCGCGGCCAGGAACGTGGACGGCCGCGTCGTCCTCTATGCGGACCACATGACTGACAGCCTCGAGTATGCCATCGGCGAGACCAACCGGCGCCGCGAGAAACAACGGGCCTACAACGAGGTCCACGGAATCACGCCGGAAAGCGTCAAGAAGGGCATCTCGGAAATCATCGACAGCATTTACGAGCAGGACTACGTCACCGTCGACACCGGTGCCACGGGCGAGACACAGCTCGTCGGCCACAACATCGCCGCCGTTATCGAAGACCTGACCGAGAAGATGAAGACCGCCGCTGCCGACCTGGAGTTCGAGGAAGCGGCGCGGTTGAGAGACGAGATCCGCCGCCTCGAGGCCACCGAACTCGGCCTCGACAAGCCCGGCGTTTCGCGAAAGGCCGCTTGGCAGCCCAAGGGTAAGAAGAAGAAACAGTGCCGCGGGTTGTGACAGGGGCATGCGGCCCGTCGCCGGCGGTCTTGCGGCCTATACACATTCGAATATTCCCCCTCGAGCCAACCCCGCGAAAGCCGCGGTCTCGTGTTCATGGTCCAAATAGCGTGGCGAAGCGGACAAATCGCTGTAAAGGCGCTGCGGCCGCTGTCCCCCGCTTTTGCCGTCATTCCGCCCCATGCGGGGAGGCGTATCCTATGCGAATGGAGATCGAACATTCCCTCAATTGTGGCGGCACCGCTGGTTTGAGGCCAAAGCCGACCATGGCTTCGGCTGCCTGGAGACTGGCTATTCCGAACCATTTCACGACAGGTGCTGGCGCCAAGCGGACATTGCGGGCAACCAATCGCGGGAATTTGACGATCGAATGGTGAGTTGGGGAGACCAGACGGTTGGACACCCCCATTAACCTCGCCAATTTGGCGGTTTTGTGATTCGATGGCTTTCCGAGGGGGATGCCATGAAACAGCTTGGATTTTTCGACCTTCCGGATCATATGCGACGTCTGTCTGAGACCGGCGATCGGCTGGAAGAGATGTTGCGGGTTATT
>Ga0209561_1000046_pt1 | contig 39125 bp, 40 predicted proteins | sample WorMettrBAHAMAS2_FD_187393 | JGI IMG/M metagenome (GOLD analysis project Ga0209561, IMG submission 187393) | Marine gutless worms symbiont microbial communities from Max Planck institute for Marine Microbiology, Germany - Inanidrilus... | ecosystem: Host-associated > Annelida > Digestive system... | reverse complement strand
CACTGAGGCGCCTGCGCCCCCCGACGCCCTCATGTGGCGGTCCTGCACCGACCACGAACAGAACCTTGGCTCCGGCAGGTGCAATGTGAATGGAGAGCTTGACCAAACATGCGCGATTACAGAACGCACGCCGAGACTCTCGGCAGCGGCGGTCAGCACCGAGCGGGTCCAGTCGTCGAGCGGATGGCGGCGCGAGTCCCGCTCGGACGGCGGCACCGCGGCGGCGAATGCGCGCCACATGGCCGGACCGGCATTCCCGACCAGCACGACCGCCGTCGCCGGCGCGGGAACACCGTCTTCTGGCCGGGGACGGAACCCGCCAACGACGATCAGACCCGCATCAGCGATTGCATGTTCGATGGTCGCAATCTCCATCCGGGGGGTTGTGCGCCGGCGCTCGGGTGGCGTCAAGGCCAGGGCTGGTTCCTCACGGCGCCTTGACACTCCAACAACCCGCCAATACAGTCGCCGCCTGAGCCAACGCCCCCTGGGGGCGCAGCCAGTCCGCGAGTTTCGCGCACTGGCTTTTTTGCTTTTTCCGTTGAACCGGGGAAGCAGAGCGAGGAACGGATGTTCGACGGCCTGAGCGGCAGACTCGGCGAGATCTTCGATCGGCTGCGCAAGCGTGGCGCACTGACGGAATCCGACGTCGGCGAGGCGCTGCGCGAGGTACGTGTGGCGCTCTTGGAAGCCGACGTCGCGCTGCCCGTGGTCAAGGATTTCATCGGGCAGGTGCGCGAGCGCGCCGTCGGCCAGGAGGTGCTGCGCAGCGTCACACCGGGCCAGATGGTGGTCAAGATCGTCTACGACCATCTGGTCGAGATGCTGAGTGGTGGTGAAGAGACGCCGAGCCCATCGCTCGAAGACGTCGGCATCGACGTTGGCAACAATCCCCCTGCCGGCGTACTGATGGTCGGCTTGCAGGGATCGGGTAAGACGACGACCTGCGCCAAGCTGGCGGTGAGGCTGAAGAAGCGGGCGCGCAAGAAGGTGCTGATGGCGTCCCTCGACGTCTACCGGCCCGCTGCCCAGCAGCAGCTCGCCGTGCTCGGCGAGCAGACCGAGACGGCGACCCTGCCGGTGATCATGGGCGAGCGGCCGCTGGCGATCGCCAACCGGGCAATGGATACGGGCCGGCGCGAGGGCTACGACGTCGTTATCCTCGATACCGCGGGCCGGCTCCACGTCGACGAGGCGATGATGGAGGAGGCGACGTCGGTCAAGGAGGCCGTGCGGCCGGTGGAAACTCTGTTGGTCGCCGACGCGCTCACCGGCCAGGACGCGGTAACCCTGGCGTCCGAGTTCCACGGCAAGGTTGGCATCTCGGGCATCGTTCTTACCCGCGTCGATGGCGACGGCCGGGGTGGTGCTGCGCTGTCGATGCGCGCCGTTACCGGCCGGCCGATCAAGCTGATGGGCGTCGGCGAGAAGATCGATGCCATCGAGACGTTCCAACCCCAGCGCATCGCCGGGCGCATCCTCGGTATGGGTGATGTCGTCGGCCTCGTCGAGAAAGCGGCCGAGACCATCGAGCACGAGGACGCCGAGAAGCTGGCCAAGAAACTGGCCAAGGGCGAGTTCACCCTCGAGGACATGGCCGACCAGTTCCGCCAGCTCCGCAAGATGGGCGACCTCAAGGGTTTGATGGGGATGATCCCCGGCATCGGCAAGATGAAGCAGCAGATTGATCAGGCCAACATCGACGACCGCATGGTCGCCCGCCAGGAGGCGATCATCCTGTCGATGACCCCGGCGGAACGCCGCAATCCCAAGATCCTCAACGCCTCCCGGCGTCGACGGATTGCCGCCGGCTCGGGGACCACGGTCCAGGACGTCAACCGGCTGCTCAAGCAGCACCAGCAGATGTCCAAGATGATGAAGAAAATGGGCAAGCTCGGAAAACGGGGGCCGCTGGGCGGCGGTGGAATGCCGCCCGGCATGCTGCCACCGGGCATGCCGCCGATCATGCGCTAATCAGTCAGGCAAAGGACGAAGCACCGATATGTCACTCAGAATCCGGTTGTCCCGGGGTGGAACCAAGAAACGCCCGTTCTATCGCGTCGTCATCGCCGATTCGCGGAGCCCCCGCGACGGCCGCTTCATCGAACGGGTCGGCAGCTACAACCCGATGGTCGCCAAGGGCCATCCCGAGCGGGTCGTGCTCAAGGAAGAGCGGATCAAGCATTGGTTGGGCGTCGGTGCGCAGCCCAGCGACCGGGTCGCCCGGTTCTGCGCCGAGGCGGGACTGATCGAACTGCCGCCGCGGCCCGAGCAGACCAAGAAGCCGCTGCCCAAGGCCAAGGCCCAGGAACGGATGAAGGAAGCCGAGGAGGCCGCCAAGGCCGCGGCCGAAGCGCCACCCGAGGAACCGGCGCCCGAACCGGCCGCCGAGGAGGCGCCGGCGGAAGAGGCTGCATCGGAGCCCGCTGCGGAAGAGGCGCCTGCCGAGGAGGCCGCGCCGGAACCGGCTGCAGAAGAGGCGCCTGCCGCCGAAGAAGCCCCTGCGGAGGAAGCTCCGGCCGAGGAGCCAGCTGCCGAGGAGCAGGCCGCGGAAGAAGCGTCCGCCGAAGAGCCGGCTGCGGAGGAGCCAGCGGAGGAGAAGAAGGACGCCGGTTGATGCCGGTTTGATGGGACCATGGCGGTGCGCCGAACCGGTACCGCGGATCCCCCCGGCCTGGTTTGCGTCGGCGTTGTCTCTGGTGCGCGTGGACTGAAGGGCGACGTCCGAGTACGGAGCTTCACTGCCGAACCGGAGGATGTCGCGGCTTACGGACCGGTGGTCGAAGAGATGGGGGCGCCGTTGTTCGATCTGACCGTCGTCGGGACGCACAAGAATGACGTGATCGTGCGCATCGACGGCGTCGCCGATCGCACCCAGGCCGAGGCTTTGAAAGGGACCCGGCTCTACGTGCCCCGAAAGGCGCTGCCGGAACCGGACACGGAGGAGTACTACCACGTCGACCTCGTCGGCCTCGACGCCGAGATCATCGGTGGAGAGACATTGGGGACCGTGAAGGCAGTGCACGATTTCGGTGCCGGTGACGTGTTGGAAATCGATGGCGGGCCGGAGGGACCGGTAATGGTGCCGTTCACCCGCGCCGCGGTACCCGAGGTGGACATCGCCGGTGGCCGGGTCGTGATCGCGCCGATCCCGGGATTGCTCGGCAACGACGCGGAGGACGACAACAAGGAGGATGAAGAGAAGGACACGCGGTGACGCGGGACGGACAATGGATCGCGCAGGTGTTGACCCTGTTTCCGGAGATGTTTCCTGGGCCCCTCGGTCTTTCGCTTGCCGGCGAGGCCCTGGCCGAGGAGCGATGGGCATTGGAAACGGTGGACATCCGGGAGTTCGCGGGCGATAAACACCGCACTGTCGACGACGCGCCGTTCGGCGGCGGGCCCGGGATGGTCATGCGTCCCGATGTCCTCGACGCCGCAATCGCGGCGGCAAGCGCGCGCCAGCCGGCACTGCCGCTGATCCTGCTCACCCCCCGCGGCCGCCCTCTGACCCAGGAGAGGGTTCGGGCGCTGGCCGGCGGACCGGGTGCAGCACTGATCTGCGGGCGGTTCGAAGGCGTCGACGAGCGGGTGGTCGAGGCGTGGCGGCCAGACGAGATCAGCCTCGGCGACTTCGTCCTGTCGGGTGGCGAGCCAGCGGCGATTGCCCTGATCGACGCCTGCGTGCGACTGCTCGCCGGCGTCGTGAGCGAGCCGCGGTCGTTGGACGAGGAGAGTTTTGAACGGGGGTTGTTGGAGTACCCCCATTATACAAGGCCCCGCGACTGGCGTGGCCGCGAGGTGCCGGAGGTACTGCTCTCCGGGCACCACGAGCGGATCGCATCCTGGCGCAGGGCAGAAGCAGAGCGGATTACGCGGGATCGGCGCCCCGACCTATGGGCGCGGTATGACGGACAATCGGACGGTGCGGCCCATCGAAGGGGCCGACAGGACAGGAAGGATGACGTGCGATGAACGTGGTCGAAGAAATCGAACAGGAGGAGGTCGCCAAGCTGAGCGCGGCGCGGGGCGTTCTCCCGTTTGCGCCCGGCGATACGGTGCGAGTCTCGGTCAAGGTCGTCGAAGGGAGCCGCGAGCGCGTCCAGGCCTATGAGGGCGTCTGCATCGCACGAAAGAACGATGGCCTGAACTCGTCCTTTACCGTTCGCAAGATCTCTTACGGCGAGGGCGTCGAGCGGATGTTTCCGCTCTATTCGCCGAACATCGCCGGCATCGAGGTGGTGCGCCGCGGCGACGTGCGTCGGGCGAAGCTCTACTATCTGCGCGGCCGCCGCGGCAAACGCGCCCGCATCGCCGAAAAGACGGACGGTTTCGCCGCCAAGCTGACGGCAGACGAAAAGCGCGTCGCGCAGGAGGCGAAGGAGGCCGCCATTCAGGCCGCCCGCGCCAAGGAGGCGGAGAAGAAAAAGGCCGCCGAAACCGGTGACAAGACGGTCACCGAAGCCAGCGAAGCCGCAACCGAAACGACCGAATAGGACGCGTTGCCCGGCTCTGCCGGGGAACGGAGCGGGGGCATCCGCCGATCACGGAGGAAACATGTCGACGCCGCGCACGCTGTTCGACAAGATCTGGGAAAGCCATCTGGTCGACGTGCAGGAGGACGGAACCTGTCTTCTCTACGTTGATCGACACCTCGTCCATGAAGTGACCAGCCCGCAGGCGTTCGAAGGGCTGCGCATGGCGGGCCGCTCGGTCCGCCGCCCGGCGGCGACGCTGGCGGTCGCCGACCACAACGTCCCGACGACCGACCGTTCCGCCGGTATCGCCGACGAGGAGTCCCGCATCCAGGTGGAAACACTGGCCGAGAACTGCGCCGCGTTCGGCGTCCCGTACCTGTCGATGAACGACGTCCGCCAGGGAATTGTCCACATCGTCGGTCCCGAGCAGGGGTTTGCATTGCCGGGAGCGACCATCGTCTGCGGCGATTCCCACACCTCGACCCACGGCGCGTTCGGTGCCCTGGCGTTCGGCATCGGCACATCTGAGGTCGAACACGTGCTGGCGACCCAGACGCTGCTTCAGCAGCCGGCCAAGAACATGAGAGTTTCAGTGGTCGGTGAACTGCCGGTGGGTGTCACCGCGAAGGACATGGTGTTGGCCATCATCGGCACCATCGGTACCGCGGGGGGGGCCGGCCATGTCATCGAATACGCCGGCGACGCGATCCAAAGCCTCAGCATGGAAGGCCGGATGACGGTCTGCAACATGACCATCGAGGCTGGCGCGCGGGCCGGACTGATCGCTCCCGACGAGACCACGTTCCGCTACCTCGAAGGCCGGCCCATGACACCGTCGGGCGATGCATGGGAGCAGGCGGTGGCCTATTGGCGGACGCTGCCCACCGACACGGGCGCGGAATTCGATCGCGAGGTGACGCTGGAAGCGGCGTCAATCGCTCCGCAGGTCACCTGGGGCACCAGTCCCGAGGACGTTGTCCCGATCACCGGCGTCGTCCCGGATCCGGCGGACGCGGCGGACGAGGCCAAGGCCCAGGCCATGCGCAGGTCCCTGGACTACATGGGGCTCGCGCCCGGGACGCCGATGCGCGATATCGCTGTCGACCGGGTGTTCATCGGTTCGTGCACCAACGGCCGCATCGAGGACCTGCGCGAAGTTGCACGCATCGCCGCGGGGCGCCGCGTGGCTGAGGGCGTTGGCGCAATGATCGTCCCTGGTTCCGGCCTGGTTAAGGAGCAGGCCGAGCGGGAGGGTCTCGACCGGGTGTTCACCGAAGCCGGATTCGAGTGGCGCGAACCCGGCTGTTCCATGTGCCTGGCGATGAACGCCGACAAGCTGGCACCGGGCGAGCGGTGCGCCTCGACGTCGAACCGCAACTTCGAAGGCCGCCAGGGCCGGGGCGGCCGCACCCACCTGGTCAGCCCGGCAATGGCAGTGGCGGCGGCGGTGACCGGACGGCTCGCCGACGTGCGGGAACTCGCGTGAGCGTCTAACGGGAGACGACGGATGGAAAAATTCACCACGCTCACCGGTGTCGCCGCGCCGCTCGATCTCGTCAACGTCGACACCGACATGATCATCCCCAAGCAGTTCCTGAAGACCATCAAGCGGACAGGACTGGCCGAGGGACTGTTTTACGACATGCGCCACGAGCCAGATAGTTCGGTCAAGGAAGGCTTCGTCCTCGACCAGCCGGCCTACCGCAAGGCCAAGGTTCTCATTGCCGGTGAAAACTTCGGCTGCGGGTCGTCGCGCGAACATGCGCCCTGGGCGCTCCTGGACTTCGGCATCCGCTGCATCGTTGCGCCCAGCTTCGCCGACATTTTTTTCAACAACTGCTTCAAGAACGGCATCCTGCCCATCATCCTGCCGCGCGAAGAGATCGCCAAGCTGCTGGACGACGCCGCCCGCGGTGCCAACGCGACCATCACCGTCGACCTGGAAAACCAGGTGATCACCGGTCCCGACGGCGGCAGCATCGCCTTCGACGTCGACCCGTTCAGAAAGCATTGCCTGATTGACGGCCTCGACGACATCGGCCTGACCGTGGAGAAGGCCGACGCCATCGCCGCCTTCGAAAAAGCGCAGGAGACGGCGCAGCCCTGGCTTTAAGACGGGCGGCTTATACACTATGTTGACTAGGTCTGGCCGAGGCCTTTGCGGACCATGCGCCGAAGGTCTGCGATTCGTCAGGGGGACTACGCCGAAGGAGCCCTGAAACCCCGAACCCGAGCGTCTGTTTGCCGGTAGGAGACCCGCGGTCGTTTCAGGCGGAATCCGACTCGCCTGGCAGTGCCGCGATGCGTGCTACGGCGTTGCATCGACTGCCATTCCATGTCGCAACGACGACCAACCGGGACAGCCGAGGAAGGTTTGGTGCTGTAGACTGCTTGCCCCTCCCCCCCAAGAACCAAGAAAAAGGACGTGCTCATGAGTGAAGCGAAGAAACTCCTGATCCTCGCCGGCGACGGCATCGGCCCCGAGGTGATGACCGAAGTCCGCCGGATCATCGATTGGCTCGCCCGTCGTCGTGATACGGCGTTCGACGTTTCTGATGGTCTCGTCGGCGGTGCCGCCATCGATGTCTACGGCGTTCCGCTCGCCGACGAGACCATGGCCGAAGCGTTGGCGTCGGACGCAGTGCTGCTGGGCGCCGTGGGCGGTCCGAAGTGGGACGATTTGCCATTCGACCGCAAGCCCGAACGCGGGCTCCTGCGCCTGCGCAAGGAGATGGATCTGTTCGCCAATCTGCGCCCGGCGACGGTGTTTGCCGCGTTGGCCGACGCCTCGACTCTGAAGCGCGAACTCGTCGCCGGCCTCGACATCATGATTGTCCGCGAACTCACCGGCGGCGTTTACTTCGGTGAGCCGCGCGGCATCGAAGACCTGCCGGGCGGCGGCAGGCGCGGGTTCAACACCCAGTCCTATACAACGGAGGAGATTCACCGGGTTGCCGCCGTTGCCTTTGAACTTGCCCGGAAACGCGGCAACCGCGTGTGCTCGGTCGAAAAAGCCAACGTCATGGAGAGCGGCGTTCTTTGGCGCGAAGAGGTCCAAGCGCTCCACGACGCGTCGTACAAGGACGTCGAGCTAAGCCACATGTACGCCGACAACTGCGCCATGCAGCTCGTCCGCGCTCCGGCGCAGTTCGATGTCATCGTCACCGACAACCTGTTCGGCGACATGCTGTCGGACGAAGCGGCGATGCTTACGGGTTCGCTGGGCATGCTGCCTTCGGCGTCGCTGGGCGCCGCCGACGACAAGGGCAACCGGATGGCGCTCTATGAACCCGTGCACGGTTCCGCCCCCGATATCGCAGGTCAGGGGTTGGCCAACCCGCTCGCGGCGATCCTCAGCTTCGCCATGTGCCTGCGGTATTCGTTCAACATGGCCGCCGAAGCCGATCTGGTGGAAACGGCGGTGACGACAGTCCTCGACGGCGGCTTGCGCACGGCCGACATCATGCAGGACGGCATGGCCCGGGTGTCGACGACGGTGATGGGCGAGGCCATCACCCGCGAGCTCGACAAAATCGCTGGGTAGACTCGGCGCGCGGGGCATGTCCGCGCAAATGGTCAAAAGAACAGGCGATAGAGCAGCGGAATCAGCAGCGCCGTCGCCAGACCGTTGAGTCCCATCGCCAAACCGGAGAACGCCCCCGCGGTCTCGCTGAGCTGAAAGGCGCGGGCGGTGCCGATGCCGTGCGACGCGACGCCGATGGCGAGGCCGGCGGCACGATCGTCGTGCACACGCACCAGACGCACAATCCAGCTTCCCAGTGCCGCGCCGGTGATCCCGGTGAGGATGACGAGCACTGCAGTGAGCGACGGCAGACCGCCAATATCCTCGGCGATGGCCATGGCGATCGGCGCCGTCGCCGATTTGGGCGCCAGCGACAGCATGGTCGTCTGCGACGCGCCGAGGACCCAGGCAATGCCAACGGCACTCGCCGCCGCCGTCAGCGAACCGACGACGAGCGCGACCAGGAGAGCCGCGGCGGAGCGCCGAACCTGAGAGAACTGGCGATAAAGCGGAACAGCGAGGGCCACCGTTGCCGGGCCGAGCAGGAAATGAACGAACTGGGCGCCTTCGAAGTAGGTGGCGTAGTTGGTCTCGGTTACGGCCAGCAAGCCGGCAATCAGCGCCACGGCGATGAGTACCGGATTGGCGAGCGCGTTGCCGCCACATTTCAGATGGATCCAGCGTCCCACCTGATAGGCCAGCAGTGTCAACGTCAGGCCGATGAGCGGGCTTGCTGCCAGATAGACCCAAATGTCGCGCACATCGGCGCTCATTGGTCGTCTCCGGTCCGGGTCAGCCTCTGGAGCCCGCGCATGACCAGTGCGGTTACCGCGATGGTGACGATGGTGCTGCCGATCAGTGCGGCGACGATCGGCTGCCATTCGTCGGCAATACGACTAACGTGCAACATGACCCCGGCGCCGGCCGGCACGAAAAGCAGGGACAGGTGATCGAGGAGTCCGCCGGCTGTGGACTTGAGGCCGTCGGCGAGGCTGCCGCGGACGACCAGGGCCACGAACAGCAGCGCCATGCCGATAACCGGACCGGGAATCGGGATCTCGAACGCGACGGAGATCACCTCGCCGACCAGTTGGCAGACAAGCAGCAACGTAATGAAGTTCAAGGCCATCGGGCTCTCCTTCTCGGGCGTCCGGTGTATCTTTGGGCTGCTCCGGCACCTGACCCCTTGAAAACCGCGCCGAACCGGCGTAGGTGAACGGGGAAGGCGCGCCACGGGGCGGCCATTTCTTTTTTGGAGGACAGAGCGATGGGCTACAAGGTCGCAGTCGTCGGCGCAACCGGCAACGTCGGGCGCGAGATGCTGCAGACGTTGGCCGACCGCGCGTTTCCCGCCGACGAGGTCGTCGCCTTGGCGTCCGAGCGTTCGGTCGGGCGCGAAGTGTCGTTCGGCGAGCAGGACCTTAAGGTTCGCGACCTGGCCACGTTCGATTTCCGCGGCACCGATATCGTGCTGTCGTCGCCGGGGGCGTCGGTCTCGGCGGTGCACAGCCCCCGTGCGGCGGAGGCTGGCGCCGTCGTCGTCGACAACACGTCGCGTTTCCGCATGGAGCCGGATGTGCCGCTGGTAGTCCCCGAAGTCAATGCCCACGCCATTGCTGGCTATCGCAAGCGCGGCATCATTGCCAACCCCAACTGCTCGACCATCCAATTGGTCGTGGCGCTAAAGCCGCTGCACGATGTGGCGCGGATCCGGCGGGTCGTGGTTTCGACCTATCAGTCCGTCTCGGGTGCCGGCAAGGAAGGCATGGACGAGCTGTTCAACCAGACCCGCGGTATCTACGTCAACGAACCGGCGCATCAGCACCAGCAGAAGTTCACCAAGCAGATCGCCTTCAACCTCATTCCGCACATCGACGTGTTCATGGACGATGGCTCGACCAAGGAAGAGTGGAAGATGGAGGTCGAGACCCGCAAGATTCTCGATCCGGACATCCAGCTGACCGCGACATGTGTACGGGTGCCGGTGTTCATCGGCCACTCGGAAGCGGTCAACGTCGAGTTCGAGCGCCCCGTCGGCGATGACGAGGCGCGCGATGCCTTGCGTGGCGCACCGGGGATCAGCGTCATCGACTACCGCATGGACGAGGGGTATGTCACCCCCGCCGAATGTGCTGGCGAAGACGCCGTCTACGTCAGCCGCGTGCGCAAAGACCCGACGAACGCCAACGCGCTGAACCTGTGGGTGGTCTCCGACAACCTGCGCAAGGGCGCCGCGTTGAACACGGTGCAAATCGCCGAAGAACTGATTCGCTCACACATGCAAAAGGCGGCGTAGGGAAACCGACGATCAGTTGGTCTTTGCGTCCTCGCCGTCTTCGCCTTCGGTGTCCGGATTGAACAGGACGTTGATCTCGTCCTGAGAGATGACCTGATCGGGAGGCGGCGGCGCCACGGTCTTGGCTTCTTCGCCGCGGCGCTCGGGGCCGTCGTAGTCGATCTTGCTGCGCCGGCGGTCGGGACCGAAGAAGGTCTTGGTGCGCACGAACGGCCGCGGGCTCTCGATAACGGCGCGGACGCGGCTGAACAAGGTCTTCGCCGAGATCGGCTTGACCACGAACTCGGTCACTCCGGCGTCGCGGGCCGCGAGCACCCGTCCACGCTGGGCATAGCCCGAAACCATGATCACCGGCAGAAACGGGTTCGGGCTCTGCTCGCTGTTGCGGATCATGCGGGTGAACTCGAGGCCGTCGACGGGCGACATTTCCCAGTCCGAGAGGATGATATCGGGTGGGGTGGTGCGAACGATATCGAACGCCGTTTCGCCGTTGTCGGCTTCCTTGATGCGCTTCACCTGGAGGGCATGCAGGACATTTTTGATCACCATCCGCATGCCGGCGTTGTCGTCGACGACCAGGAACTCGATGTTTTCCAGGTATGCCGCCATAGCCATCCAAGCTTCGAGTCCCGCGCCGTTTGGCCGGCGCTTGCTGGTTTAACAGATAGGGTAGTAACGCAAATCGTAGCTGTCGACCGCAAATGAGCGGTCACGGCAACGATATCTCCTCGGCGGCAAAAATCCGGGCCGGATCGACGATCGCGTCCTGCGCAGCGACGAGCTTCAGTTCCGGCGCCTTGGATTCGGCGGTCGCCGCGATGACGGCGAAGACCGACGAAACCGCGCGCGTGAGTGCGGAAGAAAGGGAAACTCCGTCCAACCGGTGGCCGAGGATCAAGGCGGCCAGCGCGTCGCCGGCGCCGCGGGCGGTCAGCGGCAATCGAGGGGTCGACACCCGAAAAACCGCGGCACCCGAAATGGCCAGCGTCGAGATCGTGTCTTCGGGGATGCCGGCGGCGATGACGGAGGTGACAACGACGACGGACGGACCACCGCCCACGAGGCCGCGGGCGGCCTCGACCACGTCGCTCATCGCCGGCAACGGCCGCCCGGTCAGAATCTCCAGTTCGAAGTGGTTGGGCATCAAGATGTCGGCGGCCGCGATCGCCTCGTCCCGGAACACGGTGGCTAGATCTTCGGGGACGTAGAAGCCGGAATCGCGATCCCCCATCACCGGATCGCAGCAATAGAGCGCCTCCGGATTGGCCGCTTTGATCCGCCGAACTGCATCCAGTACGACCCGCGCCGTGGCTGCCGATCCCATGTAGCCGCCGAGCACGGCTCGGCATCGGTCCAGTACTCCCAAATCCGAAAGCCCGTCGACAATCTCGGCGACGGCGTCTGCCGAACGCACCTGGCCCCGGTACGTCGCGTGACCCGGGTGATTGCTGAACGAAACGGTGTCCACGGGCCAGACTTCGTGACCGGAACGGCGCAGACAGAAGACCGCGGCGGCATTGCCGACCGAGCCACACGCGACGCCGGATTGAATCGAGAGAACAGCCATTTTTCCGGCCGGACGTTGGAACACCGGGAGCGTCACCTTGCCATCGATACCCTTCCGAGGTTAGTTTATTGCACTTGCGAAATGAAGGCTATCGGAGGGGGAAACCATGGCAAAAACCGCGAGACCGCGCCGCAGCATTCTCTACATGCCGGGCTCGAACGCGCGGGCTCTGGAAAAGGCGAAGACGCTGGCCGCCGACGGATTGATCCTCGATCTCGAGGATGCCGTGGCGCCCGACGCCAAGGAAACCGCGCGTCAACAGGTCTGCGATGCCGTCCAGGCGGGCGGTTACGGCATGCGCGAACTGGTCATCCGGGTCAACGGACTGTCGACCCCTTGGGGCTATGACGATATCGCCGCCGCGTCGAAGACCAACGCCGACGCAATCCTGCTGCCCAAGGTGGAGAGTGCGGATGCCATCCGCCACATGGAGTCGATCATGTTCGCCAGTGGCGCCCCGGCGGAGATGAATATCTGGGCGATGATGGAAACGCCGCGCAGCGTTCTCGAGGCCGAGGGCATCGCAGAGGCGTCGCATCGGATGGAATGCCTGGTCATGGGCACGTCGGATCTGGCCAAGGAGCTCGACTGCAGCCACACCCGCGAACGATTGCCGATGATCACCTCGCTGGGGCTGTGCATGCTGGCGGCCCGGGCCGCAGGGCTCGACATCGTCGATGGCGTCTACCTCGACCTATCCGATGACGAAGGCTTCGAGTTCGCTTGCCGCCAGGGCGCCGAACTCGGCTTCGACGGCAAGACGCTGATCCATCCCAAGACCATCGCCACCTGTAACCAGGTGTTTACGCCGGCGACGGAAGACGTCGAGTGGTCGCGCAAGATCATCGATGCTCATGCCGCAGCGGCGGCCGAGGGCAAGGGCGTCGTGGTTGTCGATGGCCGATTGATCGAGAACCTGCACGTCGAGAGCGCCAAGCGTCTGGTGGCCATGGCCGAAACCATCGAGAAGATGGAGGCCGCATCGGCGGCGGCGTGATCTCCCCGTCAGGCCAGCTCGGCGGTGGCGGTCATCGCTGTCTTTCCGTCCGGTCCCTGGGCTTCGAGGCCGATGGTGCCGTCGTCGCCGGGGACGCCGACGAGCCGGAAAGGCGCGAGATCAAACAACGGCGCGCGCCCGCGGAAGGCGAAGCCCGCCGCAGGACGGTCGGCATTGCGGCGGACAAGCTCCATCAGCAGGACTGCGGTCAGCGGACCATGAACGACGAGCCCGAGGTAACCTTCCTCGTTCATCGTGTAGTCGCGGTCGTAGTGGATTCGATGGCCGTTGAAGGTCAGGGCCGAAAACCGGAACAAGAGCCTCGGATCGGGAACGATGGTGCGCGACCAGGCGCCTGCCGGCAGCGGCGGGAGGTCGGCTTGTTCGGGCGCCGGGACCGGGGCGCCGGGTTCGCGGTAGACGATGTCCTGCTCCTCGACGATGCACTCTTCGCCGTCCTGGAGGAAACGATAGCCGACCGTGACGAAGGCAAGCGTGCCGCTGGCGCCGCTCTTCTCGCTGACGTCGAGAATGGTGGCATCGCGCCGCGCCGGCTTTCCGATGACCAGGGGTTTCAGGAACCGAAGTCGTGCACCAGCGAACATGCGGTGTGGCAGTTCGATGGGCGGCATGAAGGCGCCCCGCTCGGGGTGGCCGTCGGGGCCAAGCTTGGACTGCGGCGCCTTGGGAAGGAAATAGAACCAGTGCCACAAGGGCGGCAGCACCGTGCCCGCTACGAACGCGGACTCGGTGTCGTCCAGTGTGGCCGCCGCGGCCAGGACCGGAGCCAGCGTGATGTCGTCGTCCGTGCTTTCGGTGTTGCCGATCCACTCGGCGTACCGCCCGGTTTGTTCGCTCATGACCCTCTCCCCCCGCGGCGGCCAGTCCGCCACCTCTCCGCTTGTAGCAGACCGTCGGGAAAGGCCGCAACAGCCGGCCGGCCCACTGTCTGCCGCCGACGTCATTTGACCGATTTCGCACTTTCAGCTACGTGCTTGGCGCGCCCTGAGCCAAGACCAAGGAAACGATAAAGGAGGGATTCCGTGAAACTGCCCGCGCAATTCTACAAGCCACTCGCCGCCGGGGCTCCCGAGCCGATCCGCGAGCTGCCCGTCCGTCCCGAGCGGATGATCCACTTCTTCCCTCCCCATATCGAGAAGATCCGGGCGCGCGTTTCGGAGACCGCGAAGCAGGTCGACGTTCTGCTCGGCAACCTCGAGGATGCCATTCCGGCCGACGCCAAGGAGGCAGCCCGTGCCGGATTCATCGAGGCGGCGCAGGCCACCGATTTCGGCGACACCGGGCTGTGGACCCGGGTCAACGCGCTGAACAGCCCGTGGTTCCTCGACGACATGACCGAGATCGTCGCCGCCATCGGCAACAAGCTTGACGTGGTGATGATCCCCAAGGTCGAGGGACCGTGGGACATCCATTTCGTCGATCAGTACCTGGCACTCCTGGAAGCGCGGAACGGCGTCACCAAGCCGATCCTGATCCACGCCATCCTGGAGACGGCGCAGGGCGTCAAGAACGTCGCCGACATCGCCTGCGCCAGCCCGCGCATGCATGGCATGAGCCTGGGTCCGGCCGACCTCGCCGCCTCGCGCGGCATGAAGACGACGCGTGTCGGCGGCGGACATCCGTTCTACGGGGTGCTCGCCGATCCGAGCGAGGATGAAAGTGCCGAGCGCGCCTTCGTCCAGCAGGACCTCTGGCACTACACCGTCGCCAAGATGGTCGACGCCTGCGTCTCCAACGGTCTCGGCGCGTTCTACGGGCCGTTCGGCGACATCAAGGACGAGGCCGCCTGCGAAGCCCAGTTCCGCAACGCCTTCCTGATGGGTTGCACCGGCGCATGGTCGCTGGCGCCCAACCAGATCGGCATCGCCAAGCGGGTGTTCAGCCCCGACGTCGACGAAGTGCTTTTCGCCAAGCGCATCCTCGAAGCGATGCCCGACGGTACCGGCGTGGCGATGATTGACGGCAAAATGCAGGACGACGCCACCTGGAAGCAGGCCAAGGTGATCGTCGATCTGGCCCGACTGGTAGCCCGGAAGGATCCGGACCTGGCCGAAGCCTACGGCTTCTAACGGACGGAATGGCAGAACCGATGAGCGACAAGACCAATCCCGGCAACTTCTTCGAAGACTTCCATCTCGGCCAGGAGATCATCCACGCCACGCCGCGGACGGTTACCGATGGCGACGTGGCGCTGTACACGGCGTTGTACGGGACCCGTTTTGCCGTGCAGTCGTCGGCGGCGTTCGCCCGCAGCCTCGGGCTCGACCGCGCGCCGGTCGATGACCTGCTGGCGTTTCACGTCGTGTTCGGCAAGACCGTCCCTGACGTCTCGCTCAATGCCGTCGCCAACCTCGGCTATGCGGCCGGCCGCTTCGGCGCGCCGGTCTATCCCGGTGATACGTTGAGCACGACCTCGACGGTGATCGGCCTTCGCGAGAACTCCGACGGCAAGACCGGCGTCGTCTACGTGCGCTCAGTCGGTGTCAACGACCGCGCAGAAACGGTACTCGACTACGTCCGCTGGGTGATGGTGCGCAAGGGCAACGTCGATGCCCCGGCGCCGGAGGCCGTCGTGCCGGAGTTGCCAAAGGCAGTGGAGGCCGGAGACCTCGCCGTGCCGGCTGGCCTCGATGCGTCGTCCTACGACACCGTCCTCGCCGGCAGCGCGCACCTGTGGGACGACTACGCGGTCGGCGAGAAGATCGATCATGTCGACGGCATGACCATCGAGGAAGCCGAGCACATGATGGCGACGCGCCTCTATCAGAACACCGCCAAGGTGCACTTCAACCAGCTCACCGAAAAGGACGGGCGGTTCGGCCGGCGGATCATCTATGGCGGCCACATCATCAGCCTTGCGCGGGCCCTGTCGTTCAACGGCCTCGCCAATGCCTTCAAGGTCGCCGCCATCAACGGCGGGCGCCACGTCGCGCCGACCTTCGCCGGGCACACCGTCCATGCGTGGTCAGAGCTGCTGGACAAGGCCGAGATCGCCGGGCGCGCCGACCTCGGCGCGCTCCGGCTGCGCACGGTGGCGACCAAGAACCAGGCGTGCGCCGGCTTCCCGGACAAGGGCGACGACGGCAAGTACGATCCCGCCGTCGTCCTCGATTTCGATTACTGGGTATTGATGCCGAGACGCTCCTGAGCGCTCTCAACCCCAGTTTCGGTCCTGACGCAGGAAAAAAAGAGGCGTCAGGGACGCGGGTCCTGGGAAACCTACGTGCCGCGCCGCCTGAGCGACGCCCCTGACGCCTCTGGAGCCGGCCAGGCTCCGCACGCGTCACGGCCGTTGCGGCTTGCGTCAACGCGGCGGCGGGTACCCTGGGCAGAAGACAACCCGAATCGCCGCATGACGACGGCCTGACCCGAAATCACCGAGAGCCGGGGTCGATTCCGGGCCGGCCGATGCCGGCGAATCACCATCGAAGGGGACGGACATTCCACGGAGCGGCCTGCGCGGACAGGCCGGGATCCCCGTGCCGGCGGTTGGCTCTTGAACGGCCGAAGCCGGCCGCAAACCACCGCCTCACCGCGAAGGAGCCGGTATCCCCGAGGGAAGGGGGCCGCCTTCGCGACGCGTCCGTCCCACCGAGGGACGAGGCGATCCACCACTTCCCGGAACGTGCGCCGCGCGGCCGAATCCGCGATGCCATTCCGGCGGCTCCATTGGCGGGGCGACGCTGGGCGAGCCCCCCCGCCTCCGGTTTGCCAACCCCGGTCCTCGGCGGCGACCGTTGGACACGTACGCCGCGTTGGCCGAGGCCTCTGTCGCAACGACTGTTCTGCATACAAAGCTATCATGGGGAGTGTTGCAACGAATGTTCAATCCCTATTTCACAGTCCTCTAAGGTTTTTTCGTTCCTGATTCCGAGAGCTTTTCACATCCGGCTCACAGGTTATCCACAGGATGATCGAACACCGATAGCAGAGAACAAGAAAAACAACCACTTACGGTGGCGATGTTGTTGATCGTAAAAATCAGAATGATTACTCGCACAAGTTGCTGGTAGTTGATTGCTGGGGATGGATTCTTGCGCTTTTCAATTTCGCGCCTGGATTTTGCACCTGCGAACATTAACAGCGGACAGGCCAACGTATAAACCTGAATCTTCGCACCTGCAGCATCGTTCGTGTGCTGGATGGGAAGCTTCAGGGAAAGGGCTCGCCCCATGGCATCCGCAAACCGTCCTCTTTCTCCTCACATCCAGATCTACCGTCCTCAGATCACCTCGGTCCTCTCCATATTGCACCGCATCACCGGCGTCGCCCTCACGATCGGCACGCTGCTGCTGACGTGGTGGCTGGTCGCCGGGGTGTACGGCGCCGACGCCTTCGCCACCTGCCAGGCGTTCCTCGGGTCGTGGTTCGGTCAGATCCTGCTGTGGGGGTTCACTTTCGCCGTGTTCTATCACCTTGGGAACGGCATCCGTCATCTGGTCTGGGACTTCGGCTGGGGCTTCGAGATGTCGCAACTTCGCGCCTCGGGTCTGTTGATGGTCCTGTTCGCTGTGGTGATGACGGTCATTACCCTGATATCCGCTTACGCGGTGGCGGGAGGTGCGTGATGGAAATGCGATCGCCATTGGGCCGCGCGCGCGGCCTCGGGTCCGCCAAGGAAGGTATCGGCCATTGGTGGGCGCAACGGGTCACCGCGATTGCCCTGGTCCCTCTGTCCATTTGGTTCGTGTTTAGCGTCGTCGGCCTGTTGGGCGCGGACCTCGCGCAGTTTCAGGCGTGGCTCGGCGTCTTCGGCAACAGCCTCATGATGGTGTTGCTGGTCGTCGCCCTGTTCTATCACGCCTATCTCGGCATGCAGGTCGTGATCGAGGACTACGTCGGCGGCGAGGGGGCCAAGGTCGCCACCCTGATGATCACCAAATTCGTGCTGTTTGCTCTGGCGGTGTCGTGCGTCTTCGCCGTGTTCCGCCTGTCCTTTGGGGGCTAGGGAATTACGGCTGAATCGTACCCGATTACCGACCACACCTACGACGTGCTTGTCGTCGGCGCCGGCGGCGCCGGACTCCGAGCCACCCTGGGCATGGCCGCGGCCGGGCTCAAGACGGCATGCATCACCAAGGTCTTCCCCACCCGCAGCCACACCGTCGCCGCCCAGGGCGGTATCGGAGCGGCGCTCGGAAACATGGCCGAGGACTCGTGGGAATGGCACATGTACGACACCGTCAAGGGGTCCGACTGGCTCGGCGACCAGGACGCCATCGAATACATGTGCCGCCAGGCGGTGCCGTCGGTACTCGAGCTCGAGCACTTCGGCGTGCCGTTCTCGCGCACACCCGAGGGCAAGATCTATCAGCGCCCGTTCGGCGGCCACATGCGCAACTTCGGCGAAGCGCCGGTGCAGCGCGCCTGCGCCGCCGCGGACCGCACGGGGCACGCGATTCTGCACACCCTCTATCAGCAGTGCCTGAAGTTCGACGCCGAGTTCTTCGTCGAGTATTTCGCCGTCGATCTGATCATGGACGACGCCGGCGCTTGCCGGGGGGTCATCGCGTGGAATCTGGACGACGGCACCATTCATCGCTTCCAGGCCCACGAGACGGTGCTGGCCACCGGCGGCTACGGACGCGCCTATTTCTCGTGCACGTCGGCGCACACCTGCACCGGTGACGGCAACGGTATGGTCGCCCGCGCCGGATTACCGCTGCAAGACCACGAGTTCATCCAGTCCCACCCGACGGGAATCTACGGTTCTGGCTGCCTGATCACCGAAGGCGCCCGCGGCGAGGGCGGCTACTTGACCAACTCCGAGGGCGAGCGGTTCATGGAACGCTACGCGCCGACGGCCAAGGACTTGGCGTCGCGCGACGTGGTCAGCCGCTCGATGACCGTCGAGATCCGCGAGGGACGCGGCGTCGGCTCGGACAAGGACTACATCTATCTCCACCTCGAGCACCTGGGTGGCGACCTGCTGTGGGAACGGCTGCCGGGGATCACCGAGACGGCGAAGATCTTCGCCGGCGTCGATGCGACCCGCGAACCCATCCCGGTGCTGCCGACCGTGCACTACAACATGGGCGGTATCCCGACCAACTACCACGGCGAGGCACTGCGGCCGACCGAGAAGGATCCGGACGCGGTCGTGCCGGGGCTGATGGCGGTCGGCGAGTGCGGCTGTGCGTTGGTGCACGGCGCCAACCGGCTGGGCACCAACTCGCTCCTCGACATCGTCGTGTTCGGCCGCGCCGCAGCGCTGCGGGCCGCCGAGAAGATCAAGCCGGGGTCGTCTCAGCCGCCATTGCCGAAAGACTCGGCCGATCTGGCGCTCAGCCGCCTCGACCGGCTGCGCAACGCCGACGGCTCGCGGTCGACGGCGGAGATCCGCCTCGACATGCAGAAGAGCATGCAGACCAACGCCGCGGTGTTCCGCACCCAGGAGGTGCTGGAGGAAGGCTGCCGCGAGATCGACCGCATCTGGGAAACGCTCGCGGACATTCGGCTTTCCGACCGTTCGATGATCTGGAATTCAGATCTTGTCGAGGCGTTGGAGCTCGAAAACCTGCTGGCGTGTTCCAAAGCGTCAATCTACTCCGCCGAGGCGCGCAAGGAGAGCCGTGGCGCACATGCCCGCGAGGACTGCCCCGACCGCGACGACGACGAATGGATGAAGCACTCGCTGGCATGGGTGGACAACAAGGGCAAGGTGACGCTCGACTACCGCCCCGTCCACACCTACACGCTGACCAACGAGGCCGAGTACATCAAACCGCAGGCGCGGGTCTACTGAGCACGAAGGAGGCGTTCCGATGGCGCAATTCAGCCTGCCCGCGAATTCGAAACTCCGAGACGGAAATACGTTCCCCGCGCCTTCGGGCGCGACCCAAGTCCGGCGTTTCAAGATCTACCGTTGGGATCCCGACACCGGCGAAAACCCGCGGGTCGACACCTTTGATGTCGACCTCGGGACCTGTGGTCCGATGGTCCTGGACGCTCTGATCAAGATCAAGAACGAGATGGATCCGACGCTGACGTTCCGGCGTTCGTGTCGCGAGGGCGTGTGCGGGTCTTGTGCGTTCAACATCGACGGCACCAATACGCTGGCGTGTACGAAGGCCATCGAAGACATCAAGGGCGACGTCAAGATTATGCCGCTGCCGCACCTGCCGGTGGTCAAGGATCTGGTGCCCGACCTGTCGGTGCCGTATGCGCAGTACCGCTCCATTGAGCCGTGGCTGCAGGCGGATACGCCGCCGCCGGCCGGTGAGCGACTGCAGAGCCCCGAGGAGCGTGCACATCTCGACGGACTGTGGGAATGCATCCTCTGCTTCTGCTGCCAGACCAGCTGCCCGAGCTATTGGTGGAACGGCGACCGTTATCTGGGTCCGGCAGTACTGTTGCAGGCCTACCGGTGGATCGCCGATTCCCGGGACGAGGCGTCGGGCGACCGGCTCGACAATCTCAACGATCCGTTCCGGCTGTTCCGCTGTCACACGATCATGAACTGCACCAACACCTGTCCGAAACACCTGAACTCCGGCAAGGCCATTGCCGAGGTCAAGAGTGCCTTGGCACGCCGGATGTAATACCGCGGGGGAGCCAAGGGGGGAGGAAGCCGCCGGGCCGTGCCCGGCGGTTTCACTTTTTGGGGCCTGCGGGCGTCAGCGACCGAGAAACGGCTGCACGAGCAGCCTGTCCAGCCGTCGGTCGGCGGGATCGCGAAACACCGGAAGGCCGATGGTCATGCCCTCATGGCCGTCACGCGGCTGCGCCCTGTAGGTGGCGAACAGCCGATCCCAGACCGAGAGATTGAAACCGAAATTGGAATCGGTTTCGTCGCGGTGGACCGAGTGGTGGACCCGGTGCATGTCGGGAGTGACGATCGCGAGTCTCAAGATGCGATCCATGCCCGTCGGCAAGCGTACGTTGCCGTGATTGAACATGGCCGTGACGTTGAGGATCACTTCGAACGCGATGACCGCGATCGCCGGCGCGCCGAGCGCCACGACCACGGCCATCTTGTAGAGCATCGAGAGCGCGATCTCGAAGGGATGGAACCGCACGCCGGTCGTCGTGTCGAAGTCGACGTCGGCGTGGTGCATGCGGTGAAGGCGCCACAGCAGTGGCACCTTGTGGAACACCACGTGCTGGGCATAGATGGCCAGGTCGAGGACGAGAACCGCGAACAGCACCGCGACCAGCTCCGGCATCGAGACGGTGTTGAGCAGGCCGATACCGCGTGTCTCCGCCCACACCGCCGTGCCCGCGGCGGCAATGGGAAACAGAAACCTCAACACGACGGCGTTGAGAACGGCGATCCCCAGGTTCGCGGTCCAGCGTACGCCACGCGTGGCTAGTCGTGCGCGGCGGGGCGCCAGCACCTCCCAGCCCATCATCGCCGCGAGCACGCCCAGGAAAGCGCCGAGGCGCAGCGCCGCCTCGCCGTTGGCCACCAACTCGTTCATGATCCTAAGGTAGTGATTGCGGCGGCACCCGGCCAGAGTGGTGCTCCCAAGGGGGGCGGCCTTTACATCATCGTTTCTGCCGATTACCTTATTTCGCAGGTGCAACATACGCTGCGAATCATGTCCGACGGACCGCTTTCCCACTATCGTGCCCGGTTGCAAGCCGGTGATCTCCAACGTGATTCCGCCCAACAGCTGACCGTCGAGAAGCTGGAAAGCCTGCACCACGCGCTTGCAGCATATGAACCAGCTTCGGGTCGCGAGGGTTGGAAGGCCCGGTTCGGGCTCTCCCGGAGGCGCGCTGAACCGCCGCAAGGCTTGTACATCTACGGTGGCGTTGGGCGCGGCAAGTCGATGCTGATGGACATCTTCTTCGCCTGCGCTCCGGTCGAGCGCAAGCGGCGCGTCCATTTCCATGCCTTCATGCAGGAAGTACAGGCCGAACTCAATTCGCTGCGCCGCCGCGAAGCCGAATCGAGCCTGACCGGTGCCTCTCGCGGCCGGCCACGGGATCGCGACGATGTCCTCTTGAAGGTGGCGCAAACATTCGCCGAGCGTGCCTGGCTCCTCTGTTTCGACGAGTTCCAGGTTCTCGACATCGCCGACGCGATGATCCTTGGCCGTCTGTTCGAGGCCTTTTTCGAGGCCGGCGTGGTCATCGTCGCAACGTCGAACCGACCGCCGAGGGACCTCTACAAGGATGGCCTGCAGCGCGAATTGTTCCTGCCGTTCATCGATCTCATCGAGCAGAAGCTGGACGTCCTGCAGCTTGATTCGGGCATCGACTACCGGCTCGAGAGCATGCGGACGATGGATGTCTATCTGACGCCATTGGGCGCCGAGACCGATGCGCAGCTGGAAGACTACTTCCGGCGACTGACCCATGGCGCCGCCGTCGCTCCGGACCGCATCACAGTACACGGCCGCACCGTCGAGATTCCCATGGCCGCAGGCGGCATCGCCTTCACCGCGTTCAAGGACCTGTGCCAGAAAGCCCTCGGCCCGGCCGACTATTTATCCATCGCCAGCCGCTACGATACGATCGTGCTCGCCGGCATTCCCCGGATGGAGCCGACCCGGCGCAACGAGACGAAGCGGTTTGTCACCTTGATCGATGCGCTCTACGAACACAGGGTCAAATTGATCTGCTCGGCCGACCGGACGCCGGAAAATCTCTATCCAGCCGGCGATGGCGCCTTCGAATTCGAGAGGACCATATCGCGCCTGCACGAGATGCAGAGTGAGGACTATATCGGCTCCGAGCACCTGTCCTGAGAGACGACCGACTCAGCCACCTTCCTCGGCCGGAGCAAGGCCAATCTCGTCATAGAACCGCTTGGCGCCGGGGTGCAACGGAATGGCGATGCCGTCCAGTGCCTTGTGCCGTTCCATCTGCTTTCCGTTGGGGTGACCGGAGTCGAGCAGCTTGCGATTGTTCTCGTGCCACAGCGCACGGGTGATACCGTAGGCGGTCTCCTCGTCCATGGAAGCGCTGACCACGAGCTGGGTCCCGACCTTGAGGGTCACGGTGACGTCGACGCCTGGGTACGTGCCCGCGGGGATGATCTCGGCGCCGTAAAACGGATAGCTCTTGCGCAAGTCATCCACCTCCGGCCCCTTGATGTGCACCAAGGCGATGTCGGTTCCCTCGGCCGTGTAGGTGACGCCCTCGGTCGGAACGCCGCCGACGACGAAGAACGCGTCCAACTCGCCCAGCGCAAGCTTGTCGCCAGCCTTGCCGACCTTGTCGTAGTCCTGTTTCAAGTCGGCTTCTTCGAGGTCGAACGCGTCCAGCACGCTTCGCGCAACGACCAGGGTTCCTGATTGGTGTTCGCCCAGGGAAACCCGTTGACCCTCCAGGTCGGCGACCGTTTCGATGCCGCCGCCGCGGCGGACAATAAGCTGAACCGCTTCGGGGAAAAGGTTGGCGATTGCCTGAAGATTCTCAAGCGGTTCTCCGAGCGCGAACTGGCCGCGGCCATGGTAAGCGAAGTAAGCGACGTCGGCCTGGGTCAGTGCCAATTCCATGCGGCTGCCCGCGACCGCGACCACGTTCTCCACCGAGCCTTCCGTCGCGACAACGGCGGCGATCAGGCCCGGAACGCCGCAACTTCCACCGAGCGCGCATTCGCGGGATCCGGGCGGGTTGCTGATGGCGCTGGCGATCAGCCCGCCGACCGGGAAATAGGTTCCGCCGGTCGCGCCGGTGGCGATTCGTACAAAGGTAAGGTCCTGGGCGCCCGACGTTGTCGCCCAGGCGCACGTCAGCGCGGTCAAGGTGGCAGCAAGCGCGGATCGGACATTGGTCCAACGCACGGCCATTCGACGCCGCCTCCCGGTATTCAGAGATCTCTCACCGGTCGAACATAAGTCGACCAAGACGCACCGCCAAGGGGAAGGGATCGCTGGTTAGTCCACCGAAACCGCCAGGATCATGCTGAGCTGGCAGAGCGGGCGGCCGGTTTCCAGGGCCCAGGCGTTGAAGATCTCTTGGACCTGGGCCCGGGCGCGCTTGCCCTTGGGATCGCCGTCGACGGCACCCCAGTGGTTGAGCGCCTTTACCACCGACGGCGTCAGAATGAAGGTGTCCTTGCCGGCCATGCGCAGGAAATAGGGCCCCGAGGCGCCGCCGAGGTTGGAGAACCGCTTGGCCAAGTCATCCCACAGTGCCACCACCGTTTCGCCCGGCCATGCGGCAAGATAGGCACCGAAACCGCCGGACTCCTCGGAAACGACGGCCATCGCCGCGGCGTTGGCGCGCACCGACTTGATCTTCCCCCAGTGGCGAATCAGGCGCGTGTCCCCCATCAGCAATTCCAGGTCTTCGTCGCTCATCGCCCGCACACGCCCCGGATCGAAGCCATGAAAGGCCTCTTCGAAAGCCGGCCAACGGGCGTCGACGACGCTGTGTTTGATCCCGGCGCGGAACACCCGGAGCGACATCAGCGACAGGTACCGGTCGTCGGTGACCGCGCGCAGCGCGTCCGCCGACTGAGCCTCGGGCAACCGGGCGGCAAGCGCATCGTCACCGCCGGTGCGGGCGAGTGCGGCTTCAAGGATCGGGGCAAAGGCGGTCATCGGCGGCGATGGTATCCATGGAACCTGGCGCCGGCAACGGTACGCTGATTGGGCGCTCGCCGCTTGGCCTCGGCGGCCTTTTCTGGCAGACAGGGACCAAGCGCCGACGGGAAAGGGACGTCATGAACGAGGCCGAGACCGCTGCCGACGAGGGCCGGCGGGACTTCATCCGCGAGATCATCCGCGCCGACCGCGAGGCCGGGCGCGTCGACACGGTCGTCACCCGGTTCCCCCCGGAGCCCAATGGCTACCTGCACATCGGCCACGCCAAGTCCATCTGCCTCAACTTCGGCGTCGCCACCGAATTCGGTGGGCGCTGTCACCTGCGCTTCGACGATACCAACCCAGTGAAGGAGGAGATGGAGTTCATCGAATCCATCGAGCGCGACGTCCGCTGGCTGGGCTTCGACTGGGGCGAGCACCTTTACTTTGCCTCCGACTATTTCGATCAGCTGTACGACTGGGCAGAGCACCTGATCCATGAGGGCAAGGCCTACGTCGACGATCAGTCGGCCGAGGAGATCCGCACGAATCGCGGCACCCTGACCGAGCCGGGGAGCGAAAGCCCGTTCCGTAACCGGGGCGTGGACGAGAATCTCGACCTGTTCCGCCGTATGCGCGCCGGTGAATTCCCCGACGGAACGCGGGTGCTGCGCGCCCGCATCGACATGGCCGCCGGCAACATCAACATGCGCGATCCGGTGCTGTATCGCATCCTCCATGCCCATCACCCGCGCACCGGCGACGCCTGGTGCATCTATCCCACCTACGACTTCGCCCACGGACAGTCGGACGCCATCGAAGGCATCACCCATTCCATCTGCACCCTCGAGTTCGAGGATCACCGCCCGCTCTACGACTGGCTGATCGAAAACCTGCCGGTGCCGTCACGTCCGCGGCAGTACGAGTTCGCCCGCCTTAACCTTTCGCACACTTTGATGTCGAAGCGCCGGTTGATGGAACTCGTGCGCGACGGCCACGTGCGCGGATGGGACGATCCCCGCATGCCGACTTTGGCGGGTCTCCGCCGCCGCGGCATCCCGCCCGCGGCCATTCGCGACTTTGCCGCCCGCATCGGGGTCGCCAAGGCCAACAGCACCGTCGACGCGGCGTTGTTCGCCCACTGCGTCCGCGAGTACCTGAACAAGATGGCGTTGCGGCGGATGGCGGTGCTGCGGCCGTTGAAAGTGGTGATCGAGAACTACCCCGAGGGCCAGACCGAAACCCTCGATGCGGTCAACAATCCCGAGGATCCGGCTGCAGGCACCCGTTCGGTGACATTCGGGCGCGAGCTCTACATCGAGCGCGAGGATTTCATGGAGGACCCGGCGAAGAAGTTCTTCCGCCTCGCGCCCGGCCGCGAGGTGCGACTGCGCTACGCCTATTTCATCACCTGCAACGAGGTTGTTCGGGACGGCGGCGGGAACATCGTCGAACTGCGCTGCACGTACGACCCGGAAACCCGTGGCGGCGACGCTCCGGACGGCCGCAAGGTCAAGGCGACCCTGCATTGGGTATCGGCGGCCGACGCCGTGCCGGCGGAGGTGCGGCTCTACGATCATCTGTTCGTCCGGCCCGATCCGGGCGCCGACGGTGACGCATTCGACGATCTCAACCCTGACTCGCTGGAAGTGTTGACCGATTGCTGGCTCGAACCAGCGCTGGCCGCGACCGGACCGGATGAGGCGGTCCAATTCGAGCGCCTGGGCTACTTCTGCGTCGATCCCGACTCGGCACCGGGAAGCCTGGTGTTCAACCGCACCGTGGCGCTCCGCGATACCTGGGCGAAGGTTCAGGCAAACGGCGGCTGAGGCTTAGACAGATCGGTCTGCGGTCGTTTCGAAAGCGTCCCCTCCGCCCGCCGGCTGTCCATCGGCTGGGTCCGACAGCACCGCAACGAAGCGCATGATCGCCTTCTGCACCGATCCATCATTGGCAATCTCGACGACATCGTTGCCACTGATTCGGAAGGCCCGGCTGCGTGACAACCGCGCTTCCATTTCGGCTCGGGATTCCCGTCCCCGAGAGGCGAGCCGGTGCGCCAGGACGTCGTCTGAAACGGTGAGCAGGATCACGCGGACCGGCGCCAACCGTGCGCGAGCCTCTTCGATAATTGTACGGGAGACGTTGACGACGACGGAGCGGCCGGCATCGAGGTCGCCTTCAATGCTCTTGGGTATCCCGTAAGAGTAGCCGTGGGCGGTCCAGTGCAGGGCGAAGGCGCCTGCGGCACGATGGGCCTCGAACTCGTCCGGTGTGGCATCAATGTGATCCTCGCTGCCGGCACCCAGCGCCCGGGTGATCGTGCGCTGCGGAAACACGAACCGGGCATCCGTGCGCAGCACATGCCCGGCACCTCTGAGCAGAGTATCCTTGCCGGAGCCGCTGGGGCCTACAACAAGGAACAGCGTCCCTCGTTCGGGCACGGGCAATGGGCCACTTCCCTGCATTACCGGTCCTTCCCATGTATCCACGGACCGGTCGAGATTGGGCGTCGCCGCTGCCTGCCGTCAAGTCCGCCGGCTCCAACGGCTTGCGGTCCGGTCGCCGACTGCGTGAGAATTCAGACACCGGAGCGCGGACGCAGCGAAGAAGGGCCGAAACCGTGCAATTCGGCGATGTGCCTATCGATGAGGCGACCGGTGCTGTGCTGGCCCATTCCGTGCGCGCCGGCACCGTCAAGCTCGCCAAGGGCCGCGTGCTCTCGGATACAGACGTGGACACGCTCCGGGTCGCCGGAATCACTTCGGTCGTTGCGGCACGTCTCGAACCTGGGGATGTAGGCGAGGACGAAGCTGCTGCGCGCGTTGCCTCGGGCTGCGCCGGTGCGGGCGTCCAAAGTGCTGGCGCCGCAACCGGACGGGTCAATTTGCATGCGGCGGAACGCGGCGTCCTCGTCTATGCGACCGCGACCGTCGACGCCATCAATGGCATCGACGAAGCCGTGACCGTCGCCTGCCTGCCGCCAGGATCTCTGATCGAAGCCGGTCAGATGGTGGCGACGGTGAAGATTATCCCCTTCGCCGTCCACGGAGACTCCTTGGCGAGGTGCGAGTCCGCTGCTGCGGCGCAGGGACCGGCGCTGACGGTCGCGCCGTTGCGTCCGTGCCGGGTCGGGCTGATCCAGACGCGACTTGCGGGAACGGCGGCGAAGATGCTGGACAAGACGGCTCTCGTCACGGCGGAGCGGGTCGAGGGGCTCGGCGGTACTCTTTTGGACGAAGTGCGGTGCGCCCATGACGAAGCGGCAATCGCCATGGCGATCGCCGGACTCGTTGACCAGGGAGCCGAACTGGTCCTGATCGCCGGGGCTTCGGCGATCACCGACCGGCGGGACACGGTGCCGGCGGCGATCGTCCGGGCGGGCGGCCGAATCGAGCACTTCGGCATGCCCGTCGATCCGGGCAACCTCTTATTGCTCGCCGCCCTGGGTGACGGTCTGACCGTTGTCGGCCTGCCCGGCTGTGCCCGTTCGCCCAAGCTCAACGGTTTCGACTGGGTTTTGTGGCGGCTTTTCGCCGGTGTCCCTGTTGCCCGCGCCGACATCATGGCCATGGGCGTCGGCGGCCTGCTCACCGAAATCCCCACCCGCCCCGCGCCGAGGGAGCGGGTGTAGGAAGATCACTGGCACACCGCAAGCCTTCTCACCAAATACGTCCCAAAACGTGCAAACGCGCGGTTGACGATCTTCAGCCGGGCCTCTGCATAGGCACCAACCGCAAGCACAGGCCCGACTCGGCACATGCCGCCACCCACCCGCAGCCTCCCTTTCCCCGAGTTCGTGACCCTCATCGCTTTCATGGTCTCCATCGTCGCGATGGCGACGGACGTGATGCTGCCGGCACTGGGGACGATTGCCGGCGACCTCGGGGTGACCAATCGCAACGACGTCCAACTGGTCGTCTCCATGCTGTTCCTGGGGTTTGCAATTGGCCAGTTCGTCGTCGGCCCGCTCTCCGATCGATTTGGACGAAGGCCGGCCATCTTCGGGGGGTATGTCGTCTTCGTCGCGGGCTGTCTGCTGTCGATCATGTCGTCGAATCTGACGATCATGCTGGTCGGCCGGGTTCTGCAGGGGCTGGGCGCCGCCACACCGCGCGTGGTGACACTATCGCTGGTGCGCGACTGCTCCGAAGGCCGTGCCATGGCGCGCATCATGTCGATCGTCATGTCGGTGTTCGTTCTTGTGCCGGCCATTGCGCCGGCCGTCGGGCAGGGCATAATCCTGGTCGGCCATTGGCGGCACACGTTCGTCCTGCTGCTTGTGCAGGCCATTCTCGCGTTTGCGTGGTTCGCCCTCAGGCAACCGGAAACGCTGGCTCCATCCGATCGAAGGCCGTTGTCCCCCTCGAGCATCGCCAGTTGTCCCCCTCGAGCATCGCCACCGGAGTCCTCACGGCGCTGTCGATGCGCGTCGTGTTTGGCTATATCCTTGCGACGGGCTTCATCTTCGGTGCGTTCCTTGGCTATCTGAGCTCGGCCCAGCAGGTCTTCCAGGTCGCGTACCGCGTCGGTGGCCTCTTTCCCCTCTATTTCGCCGTCGCCGCGCTGGCGATCGGAGCAGCGACGGTGCTCAACTCGATGCTGGTGATGCGCCTCGGCATGCGCCGGCTGACCCACGGCGCGCTTGTCGGGATAGCGCTGGTTTCGGCGCCTTTCCTGTGGCTCGTGATCGCCACGGACGGCATTCCGCCTTTTCCCCTGTTCATGGTCTGGCTGCTGGCCACGTTCCTGTGCGTCGGCTTTCTGTTCGGCAACCTGAATGCCCTGGCGATGGAACCCCTCGGCCGGATGGCGGGACTCGGTGCCTCGGTGATCGGCTCGGCCGCGACGTTCATGTCCCTGCCGTTCGGCTGGTTCATCGGCAACCGCTTCGACGGCGGCATCACCGCCCTCGTCGCCGGCTTCCTAGTGCTGGGACTCGCCGCCCTGGCTGCAGTCCGCTGGACCGAAGGCCTGAAACCGTTCACACCGCCGCGAGGGCCTGCTCCAGGTCGGCGATGAGGTCGTCGGGGTCCTCGATGCCGATGGACATGCGGATCATGCCCGGCGTGATGCCGATGGCGGCCTGCGCGTCGGGCGGGATGTTGACGTGGGTCATCGACGCCGGGTGCTCGGCGAGGCTCTCGGTGCCGCCGAGGCTGACCGCCAGGCGGATCACCTTGAGCGCATTGAGCAGCCGGTAGCAGGCCGCCTCGCCACCGTCGAGGTCGAAGGCGAACGTCGAGCCTGCGGCGGTGCATTGTCGGGCAAAGACGGCGCGGCGGGGGTCGTCGGCGGCGAACAAGTCGGGGAAGTTGACCGACGCCACCTTCGGCTGCTCGGCCAGTCAGGCGGCGACGCGCCGCGTGTTGTCGGTGGCCTTGGTCATGCGCAGCGTCATCGTCTCCAGGCTCCGGGTCACCAGCCAAGCGGTGTGGGCGTCCATGGTCGTCCCGAGGACGGTGCGCGTCACCCGGATCGGCAGCATCACGTCTTCGCGGCCGAGGCAGGCGCCGGCAATGACGTCGCTGTGCCCGCCCATGTACTTGGTCAGCGCGTAGACCACCAGGTCGGTGCCGTGCTCGAAGGGTTTCTGCCACAGCGGCCCGAGGAGCGTGTTGTCGACGACCAACAGCGGCTTTCGGCCCTGCGCGGCGGCGATGCGCTCGGCGGCGGCGCAGGCCGCGATATCGACCATGGCGTTGGTCGGGTTGGCCGGTGTCTCGGCATAGATCACCGCCACCGGTCCGAGCCCCAACGCCGCGTCGACGGCGCGGTCGAGGGAGTCGTCGGTGGTGCCAGCCTGGAAACCCACATGGCGGACACCGAACTCGGGCAGTGTTGTGTGGACTAGATAGGTGGTGCCGCCATAGAGGGGTTCACTGTGGACGATCACCTCGCCCGGCCGCACGTGGGTCAGCAGCGTCGTCGAGATCGCCGCCATGCCGCTGGCGAACACCAGCGCCGCCTCCGCCTCGTCCCAGAGCGTCAGCCTGTCCTCGAGGATTTCCAGGCCCGGGTTGTTGATGCGGGTGTAGATGGACCCCGGGTCCTCATCGGCACGCCGGTCTCGGAGCCCATACGCCAGTTCCGACATGGCCTTGCCGTCGTCGGCGTTGCCGAAGGCGAAGGTCGAAGTCTGGAAGATCGGCGCCTTGAGGGCGCCCTCGGAATGGGCCGGGTCGTAGCCGTAGCTCATCGCCAGCGTTTCGGGGGCGAGCTTGCGGTCGCCGAGATGGCGATTGCGATAGGGCTTCGTGGGTTTCGGCATGGATGGTCCCTCGCATCGGCAAGCGGACGAGTGTCGCGGATCGTCGCCATGATACGCAAGCGCCGCGGCAGCGGTCGCGTCGCGATCCCGGCTTGCAAACCGCACCGTCTTCACAAGTCGGCGGCTGTCGGTCAAGGTTTACAAAACCGTGTCGCATTCAGACATCTGACGGCGATGCGACGGGGCTGAAATATCTCGCCGCCGGCCGTTCAGAAAAATCCGATAGGCGGCACCCGGGAGGCGGACGCATATGGACGATCAGGCGAGCCCATCGGCGGAGTCCGCGCCGGTACGTGTGGGCCGGGCTTCGAAGCGTGGGCGGCACCGGGGCGCCGATCGCGGTGGCGGCATCCTCCAGCCGCCCTGGCGCCAGCCACGCAACCCCTACGGGCCCGTCAACATCGTCTCCGCCGACGAGCTTGAGGCTATCCACCTCGCTTCCCTCCACATCCTCGAAGACATCGGCATGGAGTTCCTCGACGACGAGGCGCTGGACCTGGTCGCCACCGCCGGCGCCGATGTCGATCCCGGCACCAACCGCGTGCGCATCGACCGCGGCCTCGTCGCCAAGGCCCTGGAAACGGTGCCGTCCCAGTTCACCGTCCACGCCCGAAATCCTGACCACGATCTGATCGTCGGCGGCCCGTGGTGCGTGTTCTGCACCGTCGGCAGCGCGCCCAACTCCGCCGACCGCGAGGGTGGCCGGCGGCCCGGGAATGCCACCGACTTCGCCAACTTCATCCGGCTCGGACAGTCGCTCAACGCCGTGCACGCCATGGGCGGCTACCCGGTCGAGCCCCAAGACCACCATCCGTCCGTGCGCCATCTCGATGCCGTGCACGCCATTACCACGCTCACCGACAAGGTGTTCCAGATCTACTCCCTTGGCCGGGACCGAATCCGCGATGCCCTCGAACTGGCGCGCATCGCCCGCGGCGTCACGCCGGAAGAGTTCGCCGACCAGCCGAGCGCGATGAGCGTGATCAACGCCAACTCGCCGCTCCGCTACGACACCTTCATGCTGCAGGGGATCATCGACCTGGCGCGGGCCGGGCAGGTGGCGATCATCACCCCATTCACCCTCGCCGGCGCCATGGCGCCGGTGACCATCGCCGGCGCAGTGACCCAGCAGAACGCCGAGGCGCTTGCCGGCCTCGTCGTCAACCAGCTCGCCCGGCCGGGCGCACCTTTCGTCTACGGCGGCTTCACCTCCAATGTCGACATGAAGTCGGGCGCCCCGGCGTTCGGCACGCCCGAATACATGAAGGGCGCGTTGCTCGGCGGCCAGCTTGCCCGGCGCTACGGTGTCCCCTATCGCTCGTCCAACACCTGCACCGCCAACACCGTCGATGCCCAGGCGGCGTACGAGTCGGTGTTCTCGCTCTGGGGCGCGATCATGGGCGGAGTCAACATCCTCAAACACGGCACCGGCTGGATGGAGGGAGGCCTGCAGGCGTCGTTCGAGAAGTTCGTCCTCGACGCCGACCTGTTGCAGATGGTGATGGCGTTCCTCGACCCGCTGGAGACCGGCGCCGATGCCCTCGCCCTCGAAGCGGTGCGCGAAGTCGGGCCGGGCGGCCATTTCTTCGGCGCCCTGCACACCCAGGCCCGCTACAAGACCGCCTTCTTCACGCCCATGATCTCCGACTACCGCAACTACGAGACCTGGACCGAGGCGGGCCAGCCGGAGGCCTACGGCAAGGCCCACGCGCTCTACAAACAACTCCTGGCGGAGTACGAACCGCCGCCCATGGACCCGGCGGTCCGCGAGGAGCTCGACGCCTTTGTTGCCCGGCGGAAGGCCGAAGGCGGCGTTGCCACCGATTTCTGAACCGATGACCGAGCCCGCCACCCAGCGCAAGATCGATCCCGCCCGCCGCCCGGCGAGCGCCATGGCGTTGGACGTCTCGGCGCCCGGCAACCCGGCGCACCGGGAGTGGGCCGAGGCCGGGCTCGATGCCCCCGACATCAAGGCAATCCGCCGCTACCGCCTCGGCCGGCTGCGCGCCGAACTGGCCGAGCGGGACTGCGCAGGCGCCGTGCTGTTCGATCCGCTGAACGTGCACTACGCGACCGACTGTCCGAACATGCAGGTGTGGTGCATGCATAATGCCGTCCGCTACGCCTTCGTCGCCACCGAGGGGCCGGTGGTGCTGTTCGATTTCCACAGCTGCGCGCACCTCTCTGCCGATCTTGACCTGATCGATGAGACCCGACCGGCGATCCCGTTCTTCTACTACCAGGTCGGCGACCGCGAAGAGGAGATGGCGGCGCGCTGGGCAGGGGAGATCGCCGAGCTTATTCGCGCCGCCGGAGGCAACCGCCTCGCCGTCGACAAGTGCGAGATCGCCGGCATCGACGCGCTGCGTGCCGCCGGCATCGACGTCGTCGCCGGCCAGGACGCCACCGAGCACGCGCGAAAGATCAAGCACGCGCGAAAGATCAAGCACGCGGACGAGATCAAGACCATGCGCCGCGCCATCCACGCGTGCGAGACCGGCATGGCGGCGATGTGGGACGCATTGACGCCGGGGATCACCGAGAACCAACTGTGGTCGATCCTCCACCAGGCCAACATCGCCCGCGGCGGCGAGTGGATCGAGACCCGTCTGCTGTCCAGCGGCCCCCACACCAACCCGTGGTTCCGCGAGTGCTCCGACCGGGTCATCGAGGCCGGGGACATCGTTTCCTTCGATACCGACCTCGTCGGCCCCTACGGCTATTGCTCCGACATCTCGCGGTCTTGGGTCACCGGCGGCGGCCGTCCGACCAACGAGCAGGCAGCGCTGCACGCCATCGCCATGGACCAGCTGGAAACCAACATCGCGCTCCTGAAGCCCGGCATGGGGTTCCTGGAATTCGGCGAGAAGAGCTACCGGCTGCCCGAGGAATACCGCGCCAACCGCTACAGCGTTGTCGCCCACGGCATCGGCCAATGCGACGAGTACCCGGACGTGCGTTATCCCGAGGACGCGGCGAAGTTCGGCTACGACGGCGTGTTCGAGCCGGGAATGTGCGTCTGCCTCGAGAGCTACGTCGGCCGCGAGGGCGGGCACGAGGGGGTCAAGCTGGAGCGCCAGGTGGTGATCACCGAGACCGGCGTCGAGGTCCTCGACCGCTTCCCGCTGGATCTCGTCCCGGAATTGTAGGCCCGACCGAACCGCAAGGGGGAAACCGTCTCGATGAAAACCGAAACTCGGGTCGCCGTTATCGGCGGCGGCGTCGTCGGCGCCTCAGTGCTCTACCACCTGACCAAGGCCGGCTGGGGCGACGTCGTGCTGATCGAAAAGTCCGAACTGACCTCGGGCTCGACGTGGCACGCCGCCGGCGGCATGCACGTGCTGAACGGCGATCCCAACGTCGCCAAGCTGCAGCAGTACACCATCAACCTCTACCGCGAGATCGAGGAGATCTCCGGCGAGAACTGCTCGGTCCACCTGCCGGGCGGGATCATGCTCGCCGGCACCGAAGAGCGCATGGAATGGGTGCGCATGGCCCACGCGCGCGGCCGCTACCTCGGCATGGAGACGGCCATCGTCACCCCCGACGAAATCGCCGAGATGATGCCGCTGGTCGACCCCAGGCACTTCGTCGGCGGGCTCTACGACCGCATGGAGGGCCACGTCGATCCCTGGGGGGTGACCAACGCCTACGCCCGCTCGGCGACCAAACAGGGCGCCGAGGTCTACCGCCACACCCGCGTCACCGACATCCGCCAGGACCCGGGCGGCACCTGGGAGATCGTCACCGAGAAGGGCACCATCCGCGCCGAGCACGTGGTCAATGCCGGCGGCCTGTGGGCCCGCGAGGTCGGGCGGATGACCGGCCTCGAGCTGCCCATCCTCGCCATGGAGCACCAGTACCTGCTCACCGAGGACATGCCCGAGGTCATCGGGTTCAATGAGAGCCACGGTCACGAGCTGCCCCACTGCATCGACTTCGAGGGCGAGATCTACATCCGCCAGGAAGGCCGCGGCATGCTCATGGGCACCTACGAGAAGGCCTGCGTGCCGTGGGCCGAGCGCGAGACGCCGTGGGGCTTCGACATGGACCTGCTGCCCAACGATCTCGACCGTATCGCGCCGTCGCTGGAGGTCGGCTTCCAGCACTTCCCCGCCTTCGGCACCGCCGGCATCAAGAAGGTCATCAACGGCCCGTTCACCTTCGCCTCCGACGGCAACCCGCTGGTCGGCCCGGTGCGCGGGCTCACCAACTACTGGGTCGCCTGCGGGGTGATGGCGGGGTTCAGCCAGGGCGGCGGCGTCGGCCTGGCGCTCGCCAACTGGATGACCGACGGCGATCCCGGCTTCGACATCTGGGCCATGGACGTCGCCCGTTACGGCGACTGGGCGACGCTGGTCTACACCAACGCCAAAGTGCGCGAGAACTACGCCAGGCGGTTTTCCATCACCTTCCCCAACGAGGAACTGCCCGCCGCGCGGCCGCTGCGTACCACCGCCATCTATGATCGGCTGAAGGCGCGGAACGCCGTGTTCGGCGTCGCCTACGGCGTCGAGCACGCGCTGTGGTTCGCGCCCGAGGGCGAAGACCCGGTGGATATCGTCAGCTTCCGCCGCTCCAACGACTTCGCCTCGGTGGGTGCCGAGAGCCGCGCCGTGCGCGAGGGTGTTGGGCTCCTGGAGACCTCCAACTTCGCCAAGTACGAGATCACCGGCGCCGGCGCCGAGGCCTGGCTCGCCCACCTCCTCGCCAACAAACCGCCGCGTGAGGGGCGCATCACCCTGAGCCCCATGCTCAACGAGAAGGGTCTCTTGATCGGCGACTTCACCGTCGCGCGGCTCGGCCCCGAGCGGTTCTTTGTCTTCGGCTCGGGCATCGCCGAACACTACCACATGCGCTGGTTCCAGGCGCACGCGCCGAAGAACGGCGTCTCGGTGCGGGCTTGTGGCCTCGGCCTCACCGGCCTGCAGATCGCCGGGCCGAAGGCGCGGGACCTGCTCTCCCGCGTCACCGACCGCGACGTCTCCACCGAAGCGTTCAAGTTCCTCGCGTTCGACCAGTTCGACATCGGCATGGTCCCGGCCATGGTCGGGCGCATCAGCTTCACCGGTGACCTCGGCTACGAGATCTGGGTGTCGCCCGATTATTTGGCGGCGCTCTACGACCTCTTGACCTTGGCCGGCGAGGACTTGGGCTTGCGGCCGTTCGGCGGCCGGGCGCTGAACAGTCTCCGGCTGGAGAAGAACTGGGGTATCTGGGCCCGGGAATACCGGCCCATCTACACACCGTGGGAAGCCGGCCTCGACCGCTTCGTCTCGCTGCAGAAGCCCGACTTCATCGGCCGCGAGGCGGCGGTGCGCGCCCGCGACGAGGGCCCGCGCTATCATCTCGCGACCCTAGTCGTCGACGCCACCGACGCCGACGTCATCGGCGACGAGCCCATCTTCCGGGACGGCACCGTGGTCGGCTGGGCGACGTCCGGCGGCTACGCTCACGCCTCGGAGAAGTCGGTGGCGCTCGGCTACATCAAGGCCGAGCACTTCGACGTCCAAGCCGACTACGCCATCGAGATCATCGGCGACGCCCGCTCCGCCCGCGTCCAGCCCGAACCGCTGTTCGACCCCCAGGCCGAGCGGATGCGGGGGTAGGCCAAAAGTCGCCGCCCGGCCCGACCATCGTGCGGGCGGGTTCAAAACCCGCCCGTATTGCCGGCGGCCTGTGCCGGGGTGGCCAGTGGCCGATGAAGCGCCCCGGGGGTAGGGGGCGGGAGCGCTCCACCGGCGTGGCGGGCCTAAGCCCGCGCGGCGTCTGAGCGAACTCGCCTTCGCAGGGAACGGCCGCAGGACCGTTCCCTAGGCGTGGCGGGAGGACTTGCCCGCAGGGAGAAACTACGCCGCCTTGCGGACCTGCTCGATCGCCGCCTCGGTCCGCGTCTGCACGGGCGCGAGGCTCTCGTTGACCAGTTCAACAGTCATCGCGCCGAGGTCGCGGGAGTGGTTGACGGTATCCTCGACCGTGCCGCGGGAAAACTCGGCCGCCGCGCCGACGATGTCGGCGACGCTACGGCAGCCGCTCAGCGCGTTGCCGTAGTCGATGCCCTTCTGCAGGCGGTCGCGGGTGAAGCGGAGACCCGCCTCCTGGCAGGCGTAGCCGTGGCGCACGGTGCCCTGAAAGGCCTCCAGGACCATCTCGGCGCTGCTGCGCGCCAGCGCCATACACTTCAGCGCGTTGTCGAACCCGGCCATCGGCATGAGGGCCATGGTGAACTCGGTTTCGAACGCTTTTGTCTCTGCGGCTTTCTCGGCCATGTGAGGGGACTCCTTCTGCTTCTGCTTGGGGGGGACGATCTGTTTCGGAGGGTCGGCGGGCGGCTGGACGTCGTCGGTCGGTTCGGCGGCCATGGCAACGGTCTCCTTCGACCTGGCGGGGCGCGGGCCGGCGCCGAGGGGGCAACGGCGGCCGGCTGCGCGTCCGGGTTGGCGGTTGTTGTGGAGGTGTCTCCGGGCACCATCACCGGGAGACGCGCCACCCTACGGCCCTCGCATCACCCTTTGATGACCGGCCCGTGACTCTCCGGGGGCAGTCTCGCGAATGCCGTGTGACCGGCAGCGGCGATGGGACCGCGGGCGCAGCGAACGGCGTTCGTCGAGCCCTCCCGCAACCGGTCCGCGAGGCATGCTAGTAGCAGGAATCCGACACCTGATACCCTCTCCCGCAAGGGGAGAGGGGGATTCTTCCGTTTGAAGCTCACCAATGGTGGGGGCCCGCCCCCTTCGATGGAGTGCTCGGAATCCGCTCTCTGAACCCGTGGAAACGAACGCAGCGGTGCCGCAAAAACTTCTACCTGGGAGTGAACCGATTCCCGGATTTATGCCACCTAGTATATGAATGCCCCGAGGAGAGATGTGCGAAGAAAGGGGGGACGGACGTGGCGCAGGGCGCGAGTCGGATCGTCGAGGACTACGTCGTCACCTGTGCCCAGTTGGGGGACAGGGCCGCGCAGGAACACCTCGTCGCCCGCTATCAGCCGCGCTTTCTGCGCCATGCGTTCAGGCTCCTCGGCGAAACGGAGCCGGCGAAGGATGCGGTCCAGGACGGATGGATCGAAATCCTCCGCGGATTGCGAAAGCTCAAGGACAGCAAGGCGTTTACGGCCTGGGCCTTCCGCATCATCACGCGAAGGTGCGCCAAGCACATCGCCAGGGCGCAGAAGACCCGCAAGACCATGGAGGCCCTGTCGGGCGAGCAGGTGCCCGATACGAGGGCCGAGGACAAGATCGAGCACGCCGCCGACCGCGGACCGCTCCGTCGGGCGCTGGCCGGCCTTCCGGCCGAGCACCGCGCCGCCGTCGCCCTGTTTTATCTGGAGGAGATGACCGTCGCCGAGGTGGCGGTCGCTCTCGATGTCCCGGCGGGAACCGTGAAGTCCCGCCTGATGAACGCGCGCAGCAAGCTGCGCGAGGCACTCGAAGGAGATGATGATGGACAACGTCGACAAGCTCATCCGTGAAACCCTCGACGACGAGGACCGCGACGTCCTCGAACGCATCGGCCGCGACCAAAGCTATCCCGAGCAGGCCATCGATCTGGTCCGCGGCAAGGACGGGTGGCTGAACGTGATCGTTTTCGCGTGGCACCTGGTCTTCTTCATCGGCGGGCTCTACGCGGCCGTGAAGTTCTTCGCGATGACGGACGTGCTCGAGGCCATCCGCTGGGGCCTCTCCGCGACGATGCTCTTGCTGGCCGGACTGATCACCAAGGTGTCCCTGTTCCCGTCCATGCAGGCCAACCGCGTCCTGCGGGCGCTCAAGCACCTGGAAATGCAGGTCGCCCTGCTCGCCGCCAAGCGGTGAGGTGTTTGAATTGGGCTGCCGGTCGGCCAGTCGCTCAACGACGGCTTCTCAGGCCGCGGCCTCAAGCTCGCCCCGGCCCTCGGGATGCTGCTCGCCCAGGAGATCCTCGGCCAACCCCAGGACATCGACCTCAGCGCCTACGACCTCTACCGCTTCACCCGCGGAGAACTGCTGACGGGCGCTTACGGCGTGGGGCCGATTTCGTGAGGTGGGACATGATATGGCGGTGCGACGGCAAGGGCATTCGACGCAAACGCTAGGTGCCCAAAGGGCCCGCCGGCGAGGCAAGCGTTGAACGCAACTGGACGGGACCCGCGGCATTTTGTTTCAGACGGGTCTTATCGTTGTTCCTCAATTCGTTACTTGTTGCCGACCTGACCGTGAGAGACGAATGTTCATTGTTCGGGCTTTTGCAGCTCAGCTCTGGAAGCCGACCAACTTGAACTTTGAGACTCTGTGGGATATCGATGTATCCGATGGCACTAGAATTGAGCTCGAATAAGGCGTTGATTTTCAGGATCACGCACATTGCGAATGTGCCGTGGATTCTTAGAGTCCGTCCGGAAAGTTTATGAGTAAACGCAGTATCGTGTGATCCGCCGCAGCATGAGCCTGATGGAGGCGAGGCGGATGAAGGCCAGGGCGATGCGGTTGAGGTTTTCGTAATCCTTGGCGAGC
>Ga0209561_1000045_pt1 | contig 39378 bp, 31 predicted proteins | sample WorMettrBAHAMAS2_FD_187393 | JGI IMG/M metagenome (GOLD analysis project Ga0209561, IMG submission 187393) | Marine gutless worms symbiont microbial communities from Max Planck institute for Marine Microbiology, Germany - Inanidrilus... | ecosystem: Host-associated > Annelida > Digestive system... | reverse complement strand
CGACCGAAAACGGAATCCGAAATCGCAAGGTTTCGCGGCAAAAACCTCGACAGCCTGCGGTTTCGGTTACTCCGTCAGACGGAAAAGCAATTCAGCGCCAGGGGTTTGGAGATTGTTCACGGGCAACGAACTCGTCATCCGCAGGCCCGTGAACGCGACGGATGCTGTCGATGAGGTCGTCGGTCTCGCCTTCGTCGAGGTCGAATTCGATGCCGCGGCTTAGGGGTCCGATACCGGGCGAGCCGTGTCGTTTCAAAACCTTACACGCATCGAAGCGACCATGCCACCCTGCCGGAGCGCCGTGGGACGGGTGGACGGACAGCCGAGACGCCGAAACGAAAAATCAGGATTTCTCTTGCGCAAGCGAGAAATGTTCTTTATTTGTTCTTTTTCCTCAACGATCGCCGAGCGAGGCCAACCATGACTTTTGCCGCGACGTTGCCGCCGAACGCCGCCCTCTTCACGCTGCTGGCCGGGATCTACGCCTGTCTCGTCGTCCTGTGACACCGGCAATGGGGGTTATTCCGGCGGTATCGGCCTCTTGTTGCCGTCGCCGTCGATGGCAACATAAGTGAAGATGCCTTCTGTCGCCCTGATGGGGTTGCGGATGTCGCGCCGGCGCAGGACCCACACCTCGACGAGGATCGTAATCGAGCTGTTGCCCACGTTTTGGATGTCAGCGTAGCACGAGACGATGTCGCCAACGGCGACGGGGACGTGGAACTCCATACCCTTGACAGCGACGGTGGCAACCCGGCTGCGGGCGCGCATCTCGGCGGTAATGCCCCCGGCAATGTCCATTTGCGACATCAACCAACCGCCGAAGATATCGCCGTTGGGATTGGCGTCCGCTGGCATCGCAAGCGTGCGGATAGCGGCGAACGTGGGAAGATCCAGAGACAGGGCGGTCATATGGCGATCCTCTCGATGCACAATATCTTGATGTCGGAGACGTCGAGGCTACTGTATCATGCTTGACCGTCGGAATACCTGTTCATAGGCTGCCGGCGATGGATGATCTGTTCCGCGACGAGGCAACGCGCAAGGACTACTCGGCCAAGGACATCGAGGTCCTGGAGGGATTGGAACCGGTACGCCGTCGGCCGGCGATGTACATCGGCGGCACCGACGAACGCGCGCTGCACCACCTAGTCGCCGAACTGCTCGACAACGCCATGGACGAAGCGGTGGCCGGCCACGCCAGCCGCATCGACCTGACGCTCAGCGCCGACGGCACGGTCACCGTCTCGGACAACGGCCGCGGCATCCCCATCGACCGCCATCCGAAATTCAAGAAGACCTCGGCACTCGAAGTGATTCTGACGACGCTGCACTCTGGCGGAAAGTTCGGCGGCAAGGTCTACCATACCTCAGGCGGCCTTCACGGCGTCGGTCTCTCAGTGGTCAACGCGCTGGCCGAGCGGCTGAGCGTCGAGGTCGCCCGCGACCGGACGCTTTGGACCCAGGCTTACGTCCGCGGCAAGCCGACGGGTCCGCTGAAGAACGCCGGCCCGGTGCAAAACCGGCGCGGTACGACAGTTGCGTTCCATCCCGACCCGCAAATCTTCGGCGAAAAGGCGCGGTTCAGGCCCGGCGTGCTCTACCGTATGTCACGGTCGAAGGCTTACCTGTTCCGTGGCGTCGAAATCCGCTGGAGTTGCGATCCATCGCTGATCGCCGAGGGCGACGCGGTCCCGGTGAGTGAGATCCTACGCTTCCCCGGTGGCCTGTCGGACTACCTGACGTCGGCGCTAAGCGGGCGTCCGTGCCTGACGCCCGACCCCTTCGCTGGCGAGGCCAACCTCAATGGCGGCGGCCGGGTCGAGTGGGCGGTGGCGTGGCCGGCGGATGAAGACGACGCCTTCTTCCGCTCCTATTGCAACACGGTGCCTACGCCACAGGGAGGAAACCACGAAGCCGGCCTGCGGACGGCACTGGCGCGGGCCCTCAAGGCCCACGGCGAGTTGATCAAGCACCGTGGTGCCGGCCGGATCACCGCGGACGATGTCGTCGGCGGCGCATCGGTGATGCTGTCGGTGTTCATCCGTGATCCCCAGTTCCAGGGACAGACGAAGGAGCGGCTGACCACACCTGAGGCTGCGCGTCTGGTCGAGGGCATCGTCCGCGATCACTTCGATCACTGGCTGTCGGGCGCCCCGGAGACGGCGCGGGTGCTGCTCGACCGCGTGGTCGAGCGGGCCGAGGCCCGTTTGCGCCGGCGCCAGGAAAAGCAGACCAAGCGTCAGACGGCGACACGCAAACTGCGCCTTCCCGGCAAACTCACCGACTGCGTCCGTGATACCGCCGAGGGGACCGAGTTGTTCCTGGTCGAGGGCGACTCGGCTGGCGGCTCCGCCAAGCAGGCCCGGGACCGCATGACTCAGGCGGTGCTGCCACTCAGGGGCAAAATCCTCAACGTCGCCAGTGCCTCGGCCGACAAGTCGCGGGGCAATCAGGAACTGAACGATCTTGTCGAAGCCCTGGGCTGCGGCCGCGGCGATCGGTTCAGTGCCGAGGCGTTGCGCTACGAAAAGATCGTCATCATGACCGACGCCGACGTCGACGGCGCGCACATCGCCGCGCTCCTAATGACTTTTTTCTTTAAGGAAATCCCGAAACTCGTTGAAAAAGGTCATCTTTATCTGGCGATGCCTCCCCTCTATCGGCTCTCGCAAGGCGGCAGGACGGTCTATGCCCGTGACGACGCCCACCGCGACGAACTGCTGGCAAGCGAATTCAATGGCCGCGCCAAGGTCGAGATCAGCCGGTTCAAGGGCCTGGGAGAAATGCCGGCAACGCAACTCAAGGCGACGACCATGGCTCCCGAGACGCGGACGTTGCAAAGGGTCTGCCTTGCCAACGGCCATCAGCCCCCGGAACTCAGAGACACCGACGAAACCGCGCGCTTGGTTGAGGCGTTGATGGGACGGCGGGCGGAGTCGCGGTTCGCCTTCATCCAGGAACACGCCCGCTTCGTCGACGACATCGACGTGTGAGTCTTCGCGCACGCCGGATGTTGCAAGGTGCCGTCCAAATGACCACCTTAGACTCCATGAGACACGCAGCCAGGATCTTTGCAGGTGCGGCGTTGCTTGTGGCGTCGGGATGCGCGTCGACGCTGGTGACCCAGGACCACGTTCACCACGCCGGCGTTCTCAGCAAGTTCACGTATGCCGCCGCGGATCGCGACATGACCACGGTGATCATCGGCAATCCCTTCGACACAGAGAAAGCGACTGTCGAGTCCACGATCACCGACGCCATGCAGGGCAATCATCACGGGCCGCCGACCAACTTCACGACCCGCCCATCCGAAAACGCCCGCCCCCTTTTCCGGGTGGTGATGATGTTCGATCCGCCGCCGACGATGAATTCTTCGCGGCTGTGCCTAGAACCGGGCGCACCCGATCCGGCGACCGCATCGAGGGACCGACTGGTCCTGCTGACCGCATTCTGCGCCGGGGACGAGTTGCAGTCCGAGGTCTACGCGGCCACGCCACGGGTGCGATCGGTGGACAGTCCGTGGATCCGCCGCATGATCGCGTCGACCATGTGGCAGCTGATACCGCGGAAGGACCCGTTCGCCGACTCGAATTGTCCGCTGCCGAATTGCACGTGATCCCGGCTCGACGCAAAAACGCCTGAAGCGTCCTACGGAAACAGGGGCTGCTGTTCGAGGCCGGCGGTTTCGTCGAGCCCGAAGCCGACGTTCATGTTCTGCACCGCTTGGCCCGACGCCCCCTTGACCAGATTGTCGATCACCGAGAGCACGATGGCGCGCCCCGGCAGGCGGTCGTCGAACACGCCGATCAGGCAGTGGTTGGAGCCGCGCACGTGGCGGGTCGCCGGCACCACGCCCTCGGGCACGACCCGCACGAACGGCTCGCCATCGTAGCGCCCGGCCAACGCGGCGCGGGCATCCGCCGCCCGGGCGCCGCCGGCCAACCGAACGTAGATGGTCGCGAGGATGCCCCGGTTCATCGGCATCAGGTGCGGGGTGAAGTTCACGGTCACCGGCCGTTTTGCCGCGAGCGAGAGGCCTTGCTCGATCTCCGGCGCGTGGCGGTGTTTGGCGACACCATAGGCATGCACACCCTCGGCCACCTCGGCAAACAGCGAAGCTTCCTTGGCCGCACGTCCAGCGCCGCTGACTCCCGACTTGGCGTCGACGATGATGTCGTCGGCGTCGATGACTCCGGCCTCGATCAGCGGCACCAGCGGCAACTGTGCGGAGGTCGGATAGCAACCAGGACAGGCCACCAGACGGGCCTCGGCGATGGCGTCACGGACCAGCTCGGTAAGCCCGTACACGGCCTCGGTCTGAAGGGCTGGAGCCCGATGTTCGTGCCCGTACCATTGGGCGTAGAGCGCCGTGTCGGAAAGGCGGAAGTCGGCGGAAAGATCGACGACCTTGAGGCGTTCGGGAAGCGCCGCCACGACCTCCTGGGTGGTGCCGTGAGGCAGGCCGCAGAACGCGACGTCGATGCCGTCCCATTGAACCTCGTCGAGCGAAACGAGCGGCGGCAGCCTCAGTCCGTCGGCCGCCGTGGCAAGGTGAGGAAACACGTCGCCGAGCGCCTGGCCGGCCTTGCGATCGGCGGTCATCGCGGCGATCTGCACGGTCGGATGCACGCTCAGAATCCGCACGAGCTCGGCGCCGGTGTAGCCACTGGCACCGATGACGGCGGCCCGGATCATGTTCTCGGTTCTGGTCATGGTTCGGTACTCCAATGAAACTCTATGCGCTCATCGCACAAAACAAAACGGGCGTCCCCCAAGGGACGCCCGCATCTCTGGCGGTGCGATCCGTCGCGGGATCAGCGTTTCGAGAACTGGAAGCTTCGTCGCGCCTTGCGCTTGCCGTACTTCTTGCGCTCCACGACGCGGGCGTCGCGGGTCAGGAAGCCGCCACTCTTCAGGGTCGAGCGCAGCTCCGGCTCGAAGAACGTCAGCGCGCGGCTGATGCCATGGCGCAAGGCGCCGGCCTGTCCCGAGAGGCCGCCGCCCTTGACGCTGCAAACGACGTCGTACTGGCCGACCCTGTTGGTCACCGCGAACGGCTGGTTGATGATCATCCGAAGAGTCGGCCGGGCGAAAAAGGTCTCGACGTCGCGGCCATTGACCGTGATCTGTCCCCGCCCCCGCTTCACCCAGACCCGCGCAATGGCGTTCTTCCGCTTGCCGGTCGCGTAGGACCGTCCCAGGGCGTCGATCTTCGCCTCGGTGGCCGGACGCTCCTCGGCTGGCGTCGACGGCGCCGCGGCCGCCGCTCCGCCCTCCATGGCGTCCTTCAGCCCTTCCAATCCAACGGTTTCTTCGGCCATGACCTCAGCCCGCCTTCCGGTTCTTTCGGTTCATTGCACCAATATCCAGCACTTCCGGGCTCTGACCCGCGTGGGGATGATCCGGGCCCGCATACACCCACAATTTGCGCATCTGCTGGCGGCCCATCGGTGAGCGCTTGATCATCCGCTCGACGGCCTTGAGGACGACCCTCTCCGGATGCTTGCCTTCGAGGATCTGGTTCATGGTGCGGCTCTTGATGCCACCGGGATAGCCGGTGTGCCAGTAGAACCGCTTGTCCTCGCGCTTGCGTCCGGTGAGCACGACCTTGTCGGCGTTGATGACGATGATGTGGTCGCCACAGTCCACATGCGGCGTGTACATGGGCTTGTGCTTGCCCCTCAGCCGCGTCGCGATAATCGTCGCCAGCCGGCCGAGAACCAAACCCTCGGCGTCGACGACGTACCATTTGCGCTCGATGTCAGCGGCTTTGGCGGAATAGGTCTTCATGGCACGTTCTGCCCGAGGCGGCGCAGCCTGTCCGGTGATTCGCAAATTGAAGGCCGGGAACCAACAGGCTCCCGGCGAACGGCGGCGGAGTATGCCACACGGCGACGGCAAGTCAACGCGAAAAAGACATACGAAATCAGACGGTTGAATAACGGTAGTATAATACCGCGATCTTCTATGTGCTCTGAACCGTACGTCCTTAGCATGGTTGCCTGAACGCGCGATTGATGATTTCCTTGCCCTTACGCCCATCGGTCTTGGGGAGGGCGTCACCTGGGGGAGCTTCGGACATGGCGATGATCCAGTGGACGCAAGAGTTGAGCGTCGGTGTCGAGTCTATCGATACCGACCACAAGCTGCTCATCAGCATGCTCAACCAACTTGATGACGCCATCACTGCCAGCGAGGCCGAAGATGTCGTCTCCAGCGTCCTCAACGCGCTGCTGGATTACACGGACTACCACTTTCGCCGCGAAGAAACGTTGATGTTGGCGTGTGGCTATCCCGACGCCGAAGCCCACATGCACACCCACGAGATGCTTCGCGCCCAGGTTGTCGGCATCCGCGACCGGTTCCTGCGCAATCCGGAATCGATCCGCGAGCGGGAGGTGCTGGCGTTCCTCAAAAACTGGCTCACCACCCACATCATGGGCCGGGACAAACTGTACGAGCCGTTCATGGCATCGCGGGCCGACGACGTCGAGGCCGCCGACTCGGCGTTCGAGCACAGTGCGGATGGCGAGGGCGCAAGCGCCTGAACGATCCTGCCGCCGGCCGGCGGCACATTTCTCAACCGGTCAATGGTGGAATCGAATAGGTGCCCGTGGCGTGGGCGACCATTTCCGGGTGGCCGTCGGAGTGAACGTGGACTTCCAGCACGGCGAGGCGCTTGCCGAGCTTGAGAACGTAGCCCTCAGCAATCAGATCCGACGGACTTGGCCGATAGAGGAAATTGATGTTGAAGCTGGTGGTCACCGCCAGCTTGACCTTGCCGATCATCGACAGCGCCACAGCGTACATGCAGGCGTCGGCCAGCGCCATCATCATCGGCCCGGCGATGGTTCCGCCCGGGCGCAGCATTGTGTCCTGGTAGGGCAGCCGAAGGACCGCCTTTCCGCGCTCGATGACATCGGCGCGGATGCCGATCTCGTAGCCCCACGGGATCTCGTCGCGGAGGATGGCGTTGAATTCTTCGATGGTGATCTTCGGCACGACGGGCCTTCCTTCTCCGCTGTACCCTGACGATAGTTGACGTTTACGTAAACGTCAACTATCGTCAGTAGTGGTGGCGCGACTGCGCCAGGACACGCGCCGAACGGGCACGGAAATCCCTTGCCTCGGCCCCGGTGACGGTCGAACATTGCCGCCCACCCGCCAACCCTATGATGGCAGTCTCATGTCGACATCGCCCTCTCCAAGTCACGCCCTGCCGAACGAGCCCGCGCTGCTGCTACGCGACGACGCCGACGGCGTCGCCACGCTGACGCTCAACCGGTCCGGCAAGTACAACACCCTTTCGGCGGCGCTGCTGACCACTTTGCAGGAAGAACTCGACGCCATCGCCGCCGACCCCGGCGTCCGCGTCGTCGTCATCGCCGGCGCGGGCAAGGCGTTCTGCGCCGGCCACGACCTCAAGGAGATGCGCAGCGATTCGAGCCTCGAGTCCATGCGGACTCTGTTCGACCAGTGTTCGGCGGTGATGATGACACTGGTGCGGCTGCCGCAGCCGGTAATCGCCAAGATCCACGGCATCGCCACCGCTGCCGGCTGCCAGCTCGTCGCCATGTGCGACATGGCGGTGGCCAGCGACGATGCCCGGTTCGCCACATCGGGCATTTCCATCGGACTGTTCTGCTCGACGCCAATGGTCGCCCTCACCCGCAACGTCGGCCGCAAGAAGGCCTTCGAAATGCTGATGACCGGCGACTTCATCGATGCGGAGACGGCGCTGGACTGCGGGTTGGTCAACCGGGTAGTACCGGCCGATGCCCTCGATGCCGCGGTCGCGGAGTTGGCCGGCACCGTCGCGCAGCGGCCACCGGGGTCCATCGCGCTGGGCAAGCGTCTGTTCTATCGCCAGATCGAGACGACCATGGAAGAGGCTTACGGAGCTGCCGCCGAGACCATGGCCTGCAACATGCAGGACGACGATACCCGCAACGGCATCGACGCCTTCATCGCCAAACGCCCGATGCCGCCTTGGACCGGCCGATGACGCCGGACGCGGACACGCCACCCCTCTACTACGAAGATTCCGTCGTCCGCGCGATCCTGCGCGACACCCGAACCATCGCCATGGTCGGCGCGTCGCCCAACTGGGTGCGTCCCAGCAACTTCGCGATGAAATACCTGCAGGGCAAGGGATACCGGGTCATCCCGGTGAACCCGGCTGCCGTCGGCCGTGACGTGCTCGGCGAACGGGTCTACGCCAAGCTGGCCGATATTCCGCCGCCCATCGATGTGGTCGACATCTTCCGCAACTCCGAGGCCGCCGGTCCGATCGTCGACGAGGCATTGGACCTCGTCGCCAGCCATGGCATCCGGGTGATCTGGATGCAGCTCGGCGTGCGCAATGGCGACGCCGGCCGGCGCGCCGAGGCGGCCGGTCTCGAGGTGGTCATGGACCGCTGCATGAAGATCGAGTACGGGCGGCTGTTCGGCGAGATCGGCTGGTGTGGCGTGAACTCCGGCATCATCTCGTCGAAGCGCCCGAGGATGTCTCCGTGAACGACCGATCGGACGACACCAAGACCGGCCCCCACACGTTCGGCTTCGAAACCCGGGCGATCCACGCCGGCGCCCATCCGGATCCGGTCACCGGCGCGCGGGCGACGCCGATCTACCAGACCACCTCGTACGTGTTCGAGGACGTCGACCACGCCGCCGACCTGTTCAACCTGCAGACCTTCGGCTTCATCTATTCGCGGCTGACCAATCCCACCGTCTCGGTGCTGGAGGAGCGGATCGCCAACCTCGAGAACGGTCGCGCGGCGGTCTGCGCGGCGTCCGGCCACGCGGCCCAGTTCCTGGTGTTCTTCACCCTCCTGGAGCCCGGCGACGAGTTCGTCGCCTCGCGCAATCTCTACGGCGGATCGGTGACCCAGTTCGGCGTCAGCTTCAAGCGCCTCGGCTGGACCTGCCATTTCGTCGACCCGAGCGATCCCGAGAACTTTCGCGCCGCCCTGACGCCAAAGTGCAAGGCCATCTTCGTCGAACAGCTGGCCAATCCGAGCGGCATCGTCATCGACGTCGAGCCGGTCGCCGACATCGCCCGCGAGGCCGGCATCCCGCTGATCGTCGACAACACGGTGCCGACGCCCTACCTGTTCCAGCCGATGGATTGGGGCGCCGACCTGGTCGTCCACTCGACCACCAAGTTCCTCGCCGGCCACGGCAATTCGATCGGCGGTGCGCTGGTGGAATCCGGCCGGTTCGACTGGGGCAAGGACGGCAAGTTCCCGACCATGACCGAGCCGGACCCGGCCTACCACGACCTCATCTTCCACGAGACCTTCGGCGACTTCGGCTTCACCATGAAGACCCGCGCCGTTGCGCTCCGCGACTTCGGCCCGGCCTTGGCCCCGGCCAACGCCTTCTACACCATCACCGGCATCGAGACCCTGGCGCTGCGCATGGAGCGCCACGTCGAGAACGCCCAGGCCGTGGCCCAGTTCCTCGACGGCCATCCCGCCGTCGCCTGGGTCGCCTATCCTGGCCTGCCCGCGAGCCCCTACCACGCCCTCGCCAAGAAATACTTGCCGAAAGGGGCGGGCGCGCTGTTCACCTTCGGCCTGAAGGGGGGCTTCGATGCCGGCGTCAAGCTGGTCGAGGCGGTCGAGCTGTTCTCGCACCTCGCCAACATCGGCGACACCCGCTCGCTGATCATCCACCCGGCATCGACGACCCACCGGCAGCTCACCGAGGAGCAGCAGATCGCCGCCGGCGCCGGCCCCGACGTCATCCGCGTCTCCGTCGGCCTCGAAAGCGCCGACGACATCATCCGCGACCTCCGCCGGGCGCTGAAGGCGGTGGAGTCTCAGTCGGAGGTCGCAATCTCGATCAGGTTGCCGTCGGGATCGCGCAGGTAGACCGAGGTGATCGGTCCCCGTGCACCGGTTCGCGCGACAGGCCCCTCCTCCACGGCCACGCGTTCGGCCGCCAAGTGATCGACCACGGCGTCGATCGGGCCGGAGACGAGGAGGCAGAGGTCGGCCGACCCGGGGGTCGGCCGCGCCGCCTTGGGTTCGAACTCGGCGCCGGCCTGGTGGAGATTGATCTTCTGGCCGCCGAAGGCCAGGGCGCGGCGGCCACCGGCGAAGGTCACGGGCGTCATCCCGAGGACCCGCTCGTAGAAGGCGCACGTGGCGTCGATGTCGGCGACGGTGAGGACGAGGTGATCGAGGGCCTCGACGGCGAGACCGGCGGCCATCGGCGCCCTACTCCGCCGGTGCGGCGACGGGGCGGTGCCGCTCCGAGGGCAGCAGCACGGCGGCGGCCAGCGCGACGGCGGCAAGCGACGCCAGGATCACGAACAGCCAGGTGAACCCGCCGGTCAGGTCGTACATCTTGCCTTCCAGGAGCCAGCCCAGGCCACCGATCCCGAAGGCGAGGATGAACTTCATGCCGAACACGAACCCGCGCCACTTGGAGGGCGCGTACCGGGCGACCAGTCCGTTTTCGGCCGGCAGGGACCCGACGTTGACGGCGACCATCAGGATCGCCACCGCGATCAGCGGGCCGCCGCCGACGTTGGCGGCGAGGACGAGGATCGGCACCTGCAAGAGGAAGCAGACCACGTAGACATTCTTCAGCGCGAAGCGGTCGGCCAGATACCCGCCGATGACCTGCAACCCTCCGGCCAGCAGGTAGACGACGGCGACGACCAGCGAAACGCCGAACACGCTGCCCGACAGCAGGTCGTCCAAGCGCACGGAGAACATCTTTGGCAGCGTCGCCTGCGTCGCCTGATAGATCAGCCCCGAGCACACCAGGGTCAGCCCGAGCACGGCGAAGGCGCGCACCGCGTCGTCGCGCGATGCCGGCGGGTCCGACCGCCGGTCTTCGCTGAGCTCGACGATGACGCGGCGGGTGGTCAATAGGACGAACGCCAGTCCGGTGGCAACGACGAGGGCTCCGGGCACGATGAACGCCGAACGCCAGCCGAAGAACTCGGTCAGCAGGCCCGCGCTCAGCAGTCCCACCGCTGGTCCGACGCCGCCGAAGAAGCCGTTGACGCCGAGCGCCATGCCGCGGGCGCTGGCGTTGCGCACGACCCAGGCGATGCCGACGGGATGGTAGATCGACGCGAACAGACCCGTCACGGCCAGCCCCAGCGCGATCTGCAACGGAGTCTCGGCCAGTCCGGTCATCAGCATGCCGCCGCCGGTGCCAAAAAAGTAGACGGCGACCATGCGGGTCGTGCTCCACCGGTCGCCGAGCCAGCCGGCCGCCGGCGCCGCGACGCCATAGAGAACGTTGCCGACGACAATCAGCGAGATGGCCTCGCCGTGGCTGAGGCTCATCGCCGGTTCGAGGGCCAGCACGACGACCGAGAAGATCGGCCCGAAGAGATGGGAATAGGCGTGCCCGAGACAGGAAAAGCTTAGGGAAAGCCGGGCTGATCGCGCGGCGGCTTCGGACTGACCTCGCGCCATCACCTCGGTCTCCTATGCCTTTGAATCGGGACTTCACTGATGTGGCACCGGGTCCAGTGCCGTCAAGCCCTATTGCTTGACCTCGATCAAATCGCGCAATACCGTACTGAATTGCAGTTTTTGTAACCGGAAGTTGGTTTTTGGAAACCCGTTCGCGTTGATCGGGATCGAATGTTGCGAAACGCGCGATAAACTACCAAATGTGCGCGTGGCAGGATTGAAAGCAATGAGAAAACCGGTCTCGGAGGTCGGTCCCGACCCCATCGACGTTCACGTCGGCTCCCGCATCAAAGGACACCGCATTGGTTTGCGCATCAGCCAAACCAAGCTCGGCAACGCGATCGACGTGACGTTCCAGCAGATCCAGAAATACGAGAACGGAGCCAACCGGGTCGGTTCGAGCAATCTCTACAAGATCGCCAAAGCGCTGGACGTCGATGTCTCGTTCTTTTTCGACGGTCTCGACGACATCGGCGCCGGAAGACGGGTTTCCGGCCTCACCCGGGAGTCGTCCGCGTTCGACGGCGATCCGATGTCATCGCGCGAGTCGTTCGAACTCATGCACAACTATTTCCGGATCGCCGAGCCGCGGGTCAGGCGCGAAATGTTCCGGTTGATCAAAGCATTGGCCGACGCCAACAAGATTCAATGAACGGTGCCGAAACGACCGGTCAATTCAGGCAGTCGCGCGGCATCCCGATAAGGCCCCACCCGAAGACGTCGTCGCGCCCCGGCGCACCCAGATCGACAACATTGGTCCGCAGCAGATCACGCAGTCCGTCTGGCGTGGCATCGCCACCTTTTGCGATGACGAGCGCGGTGAGCACGGCGACATAGGGACTGGCGAACGACGTACCGCTCTGGAACTTTCCGCCCCCTCCCGGCGCCGCCGTCCACATGCGCACGCCGGGCGCGGCGAAATCGACATAGCGGCCGCGGTTGGCGTGGCTGTAGATGCTCCGCCGTGTGTTCACCGCCGTGACCGCAATAACGTGGCGATAAGCGGCCGGATACGCCGGTTTCGTGACACTGCCCCAGTTGCCCGCCGCGGCGACAAGGATGATCCCCTTGCGCCGCGCCCGATCGAACGCCAGGCGCACGACCTTGTTGTCCGGACCGGCGATGCTCAGATTGACGACCGGCACCTTGCGGGACGCCATCCAATCGACCGCTTTGAGGAGACCGCGGGCGTTGCCCACGACCTTGCCCTTCTCGTTGATCTCGAACATGTTGGCCGCCGTCAGCGAGGCTCCCGGAAGCAGCCCGCCCCAGCCCTTGCCCGCGGCCGGACGGCCGACCATCAGCGCGGCGATCGCGGTGCCGTGGTCCGGCGGGCCCGGCTCGCGGCTCGGCCGGTTGAATGCTTCGTAGGCGATGTCGACGCCGGCGAAGGCCGGATGCGTCAGATCGACACCGGCGTCGATCATGCCGATGCGGACGCCCTTGCCGCACGTCGCCGGCACCTCGTTCCAGCCAATCATCTCCCGGGCGTAGCTGTCCGAGGACCCGACCCGCTGGGACGGCTCGTAGACATGGTTGGCATCGATGGTGACGCGCGGAAACCGCTGACGTAGCAGCTGAACAGCATCGGGCACCGCCGTTCCCGCAGGTACCTGCATGCGGAGGATACGGAGATCGAGCTCGCCGAGAATGATCGTTTCGAGCACGCGGAAGCCCAACGTCGCCGACACCCCTTCGAAACCCTCGGGAGGATTGGCGACCAACACCTCACCCGGCTCGAACCGATCGTCGGGATCGGCTCCGGATGGCGCCGCGCCACTGCGGCCCACGCTGCTCGGAACGTTTGGTCGCGCGGCCACTCCGGTTCCGACGTTTTGCTGGTTGCCGCCGCCGCTGACCTGATCTTCACGCCCCTCCGATAACGGCACCTGCACTGCTGCGGCGTCATTTTCATCGGGCTGGATCAAGAATATCCACGCGCCCACAAATCCCGCCAGAACCATGACGAGGCCACCAATGATCAACGCCATACGCATGGTGCCAACACCTCTGTGCCGGAGCGCGCCACAGGCTCGCTAGAACGATAAGAATACAGGCTTTTTCAGATGCGGAAAACCGATGAAGATCGGCATCGTCGCGAATCGGACAGGGTGTTCTTTGGCAACGCCACCAGCCGGCGTTAGTTCGGATCCTCGAAGCAAAGACCTTTCAGTTCGTCCAGATTGTCCTCGCCGATAGGATGGACATCGAGCGCGAGATGCTGCGCCAGATCCGCAGCACCCCCGGCCGACGCAAGCGGGACGCCGAGGATCTTGGTGATCCGATCGGAGACGATCTTGACGTTGCGCGGGTCCTTGACGTCCGACATCAGGATCCCGAACCGCAAACCGTCGAGTTAGGCCACAGTGTCGCCCCCGCGAACGCACGTCCGCAACCGGTCGGCCAGTTCGGTCAGCACGCCATGGGCGTCGGGACTGGCCAGCAACGCCGCCGCGCCGCCGTTCGCCTTGCCCAGCTCGACGAGCATCAACATGGGCGTTTCATCGTTGCGCTTCGTGCGGGCGACTTCGTACTTGACCCGATCGAAAAGGAGCCCGCGCCGCGGAAGGCCGGTCACATCGTCGTAGATCGACTGACCCGAGGAGTAGTGGCGCATCGCCGCATGCAGGCGGCCGGCGACAATGCGCGCAACGTTCGCGCTCAGCGCACTATTTTCCTCGACGACCTTGAGGAACACGTCCTTGGAGATGCTCAAAACCGTGGTGTTGCCCTGGGCCCGGATCGTCGCCGTGCGCGGCGCGTCGCAAAGCAGCGCGAGCTCGCCAAAAAGATCGCCCTTGCCCAGGGTGGCAACGACTTCGGGGCCGTCGACCAGGTCGACGACAACATCGACAGTGCCGTCCAGAACCACGTAGGCCTTATCGCCGACGTCCCCTTGAATGATGATATTCTGGTCGGCCCGATAGTTGAGCCGCTCGCTGGTGAAGGCAATCAGCTTGAGCCGTGACCGGTCCATTCCGGCGAAAAACGCGATGCCCGCCAGCAGCTCCGCGTCCCGGCTCAACCCGCCGCCGACGCCGCGTTGCGCCGCCGCGTCCTCGGTCTCCGCGGTTTCTGGCGCCGGTCCAGCTATATGACCTTCGCCCTCGGCGCCGCGGACTTTGCCGTAGTCGACCGTCAGCACACGATCGAACTCTCCCCCCCGTCGGCTCGGTGTCGACCCACACGAGGCCGCGGCCGCGCATCTCTTCGCGTACGCCGTGGAACAACGCCGTTCGTGCAGTCGGGTCGAGAGATGACGCCGCCTCGTTGACGATCATCAGCTGCGGTTGCTTCAAAAGGCAGCGGGCGACGGCGAGCTGCTGGCGTTGGGCGGCGTTCAACCGCTTTCCGCCAATGCCGACATCGAAGTCCAAACCGATTTCCAGCACGAGTTCCCGTAGACCGACTTCGTCCACGACTTCCGAAATCAGGTCTCCGACCAGCTCGGCGCTGTCCGCCTTGGCGCCCGCGACTTTGCCGAACAGGATATTGTCCTGGATCGTGCTGGACCGGCTGTAATGGGCCGGATCGAAGAACTCGATCGAGGCGGCCAGCTCCTCGGGCAGCGATTCGGCGAACAGGCGGCGGGCCTCGAGGAGCTTGTCCTCCATGTCCTTGCCGATCAAGCCCAGGTGGTGGCGCGCGACGATCAGCTTGAACGGCAGGTCGCGAAGCCGCGCCCGGTCGGCCTCGTCGATGCCTTCGAGCCCGCGGGTGCCTACGAGGTTCAGCATGCGCTGGAACTCGGGGAGGTCTTCGGACGCGACGAAGCTGAAGCGTTCGAAGAACTCATGCCCGGGCGGCAGATCCTGGAACAGCTCGACCATGAGGGCGGCGACCGATCGGCCGATCTGCACAAACTCGTCGGCGATGCCGACCCGCTCCAGGATCTGCATCACGTGCGGATTCCGGCCCAGGGTATCGATGGCGAAGTCATTGCCGACCGGAGTCCCGAACAAGATGTTCTCGGCCACCGACGCGTTGGCGATGAACCGGTCCTGCTCGAACACGTCCACGAGATCGGCGAGAGCCGGATCGGTCAGGCGCTCGCGCACCACCGATCGCGCCTCCAAGACACGCTCGGCGAGTCCGGGGTACGCTTCGGGATCGACAACGCGCCGCAATCCGATGTGGAACACACCGTCAACCAAACCGACACGGTCGAGCGACGTGACGATGCGATCGCTGAGATTGGCCGTGCCCACGGCTTCGAGATCGATCCAATCGGCGCTGGGATCGAACTGGCTGTTCCCCGACGCCATGGCCTCGCGGAGCCAATGCGGACGGTCTTCTCCGTTTGCCCCGTGCCCCGCGCCGTTCGCCGGCAGGTGCTTGAGGCTGTAAAGCAGATTGTCTTCGATCGTGCCGGCGCGAATGTAGGCGTCCTGGTCGACATAGCCGATATCGCGTCCGGTCACCGCCTCGGGAAGCGTCGACAGATCCGCGTCACCGACCGAGATCTTACCGCCGGTCGGCACGATCTGGCGCGCCAGCAAGTTGGCAATCTCGGTCTTGCCGCTGCCACCACCACCAACGAGAGCGACATGTTCGCCCGAGTCGAAGGTGAACGACGCTCCATCGACGATCCGCGACCCCTCCTCCATCTCCAGCGATACGTTGGAGGCAACAACGGGACCGGAGAGCCGCGGCGGCGTCTCGTCGGGGGCCGCGACCAGGGCCTCGTCCATCATCCCCGGGACTTCGAACTGCTCGATCAACTGCTGATACTTGATCCGCGCGTCCTCCATGCGCTGGTAGTAGGTGAGCAGCTCTTTCCAAGGCGCTGCGAGATCCTTGTAGGCAGCGATAACGGCCAGCAAGGCGCCGAACGTCAATTCACCGGTAATGACAAAATATCCACCGATGGAATAGAAGAAAAACGGCGTTAGCTGGGCGAGGAAGTTGTTAAGGAATTTAATAAAGAACTTTAGTCGGTAGATCTTGTTCCGGATCTCGAAAATCTTTCCGAGATATCCGCTGAAATCCGCCAGTTCGTACTGGTAGGTATAGTGCGCGTGGATGTCCTGCACGCCGGAAACGGTTTCGCCGATCCGTTCGGAAACCTTGCGCACCGTCTGCACCCGTTCCTTGCCGAGCATGTTCACGCGCCGCTGCAGCTTGGGGATCAGGTAGGCCTGCACCGGATAGAGCGCGATCGCCGCCAACCCCATCAGCGGGTCCTGAACGAAGATGAATACCAGCGGCACCACCAGCGCCCCGCCCTGATGGGCCAGGAGCGAGAACGAGTCGCCGATGAACCCGCCGAGCGGCTCGGTCTCGGTGGTCACCATCGAGACGATCTCGCCCTGCGAGACGTTGCGGAAATGGGGCAACGGAAACCGCAGCGTACGTTCGATGAGCATGAACCGGAGCCGCCGCAGCATCCGTTCACCGACGATGCCCCGGTAGACGTTGACCGCGTATTTGAAGCCGCCGTTGACAAAAACGAGCGCTAGAAAAATGCTGCAAAGGAACAAAAGAAACGGGATCTGACCGAACTCCAGACCGAAGAAATCGGCTGGAAAATCGGTGCCGCCAATAGCCTTGTTAACGATGATTTTTGGAAGATCATAAGAATAATACAAAAACGGCAGAGACAATGCCGTCATAAAAACAAGAAGTAATTGCTCCTTCTTGCTGTACCGCAAAATATATTTAAAAATGCTGGGCTCCATGCCCCTAGCCTTCTAACAAATCATTGCCACTTTCTACTGAAAGCGTGGTCCACGCCATCCCCGAATGGCGCCGACCATCCGTTCTCCGCCTGTTCCGAACTCGCCCCTTCGTCAGCGCCCTATTGGATCGCACCCCTTTTCGGCGCCGCCACACACCGCAAGTGTATGAACCGGCCAACAAATCCTCAACGTCTATCGCACAGCACCCGATTCCGAGTCCTTTCAGGGAGGGTGTCCCGATTCCCCACTCAATCGGCAATAGCGCGTGCGAAGGACATAACCCTTTCGCGGACCGGTGACACGCCATACAGCCGTCCAGGCATCGTCGCCAAGGACTCGAAACGCGCCGTCATAGATGTCGTCGGCGCAGACATGGCGGACCCGCCATCGACCTTCCACCAACTCGAGCGAATGGAAGTATCCGCCGTCGTCGAACCAGACATCGGCCCGGCGAGGGCTGTCGAACACGTACATATAGGCGCGCGTCGCCTGTTGGCGGCACGTGCCCAACCTCACCGAACCGCTCTCGTCGTACCGCAGACCATCGCCGACGGTCGTGAACGCCGCCTCACCGCTGAACCGTCCCGCAACGGACGTGCGATGATCGCTGATCCGGCGCGAAATGTGCCACCGCCCGGCAAGAAAGGACTTCAGATCGTCAACGCGCATGATTTCAAGACCACGGTCCTTGCGCGGTTTTCGGAGGTGACGTTGATCGTCGTCGGCACCCTGCTATCCTCGCACGCCGCCAGCCCGGCCGGACAGGGGCCTCACCGTGAACGTCATCTTCTTCGCCATCGTCGCCATTGCCTTCGTCGCCGCCGCCTACCGCCAGGCAGTTTGGGCGCCGACCGGGGCGGAGGATACGGCGCCGATGGACGTGCTCGCCAGCGCGATGATCGACAGCGCGACGAGCGCCGTCACTCTGGCCATCGGGTTGATCGGCGTGATGGCGCTGTTTCTCGGGCTGATGAAGGTGGCCGAGGCCGGAGGGCTTCTGGTCATCATCGCCCGTCTCGTCCGACCGCTGATGCAGCGCCTGTTCCCCGACGTGCCGGCGGAACACCCTGCGATGGGAGCGATGATCCTCAATATGTCGGCCAATGGGCTGGGCCTCGGCAACGCGGCGACGCCGTTCGGAATCCGCGCCATGCAGGAACTGGAAACGCTGAACCGCACCCCGGGCACGGCGACCAATGCCATGGCGCTGTTCCTGGCGATCAACACGTCGAGCGTGACGCTGCTGCCGACCGGCGTCATCGCGCTCCGCGCCGCAGCCGGCTCCGCCGACGCGGCCGGCATCGTGCCGACCACCCTGTTCGCCACCATCTGCTCGACCACGGTCGCCATCGTCATGGCCAAGGCATGCCAGCGTTTCTGGCCGGCCGCCGGCGTCGACACGGCACCGACCGCGGCGCCGACGACGGACGTTGCCACCCCCGATGCGGAAGAAAAGGCGCTCGCCGCCCAGACGGAACGGGGTTATCCCGGTTGGGCGTCGGCGCTGGCACTCGGCGCAATCGTCGCCTTGATTCCGCTGACAATTCTCTGGGGGCGCCAGATCGCACCGTGGATCATTCCGGGGCTGATGATCGGTCTGCTGGGATTCGGCGTCGTCCGCCGCGTCGCCATTTACGAAACCTTCGTCGAGGGCGCGCGCGACGGATTCAACGTCGCCGTCCGGATCATTCCCTATCTTGTCGCGATCCTCGTTGCGGTCGGCATGTTCCGCGCCAGCGGCGCGATGGCCGCGCTGGTCACGCCGCTGGGCGCCCTCACCGGACACCTCGGGCTGCCGGCCGAGGCGCTTCCGATGGCGCTGTTGCGGCCACTCTCCGGATCGGGGGCTTACGGAATCCTGGCCTCGATCATTAACGACCCGGCCATCGGCCCCGACAGCTATACTGGCTATCTGGTCAGCACCATCCAGGGGTCCACGGAAACGACGTTCTACGTCATTGCGGTCTATTTCGGTGCGGTCGGAATCCGCCGGCTGCGCCACGCCCTGGTTGCCGCCCTGACCGCCGACGTTGCCGGAGCCGCCGGAGCCGTCGTCGTTTGTTCGTATCTGTACGGGAATTGAACCGTCGGGACTACGGTCGGCCGGGACCGCGATCCTGTTGCGACGAGGCATTGATATAGGCGATCGCACCGAGTGCGACGAGCATCAGGCCTCCGAACAGCGCCAACGCGAGATAGGCGCCGCCCGTCGCAAACCCATAGGCGATGGCGCCGACATGGGCGACGGCGATCATCGCCGCGACAATCAGCAGCCATTGGGGAACCTTACGGGTCGGATCCGCCGGTTCATGCCGGCGAAGGGGGCCGTCCTTGCGATCGATATCGGAAGTCATGGGGTGGGGACCTGCGGTGCCAGGAAACATCGAAAACCTCGCCGCACCAGGGGTATTGATGGGAACGATGCTAAGGAAACCCGAGGCCACGGACAATGACCTGCGTCACACGGATCGACAAATCGGGGTGTGATGGCGATCACAGGAGGGGTTGCGAATCGGCCGGCCCTCCGACGTCCATGACGGGTGAGAGGCGCCGGCCGGGAGACCAATCGGCTGTCTTGCGGACTTCTCCGATTGGCGCAGACTATGGTCCCAGCAGGTCGCCCTGGGTCACGCCGGTGACACCGATCAGTTCAACGGCGCCGTCCGAAAGGGTGACCAGGGTATCGTCCGTCGCTCCGTCGCTATCGGCGTCGACTGTGGTGATGGAGCTGATGGTCACGCCATCCTGGAGGTCGAAGAGATCGACACCAACCTGGAAGTTGGTGATCCGATCGGTGCCGCCGCCGGCGCCGAACACGAAGATATCGTCGCCGATGTTGCCGGTCAGGGTATCGTCACCGATCCCGCCGGCAAGGGTATCGGTGGCGGGGGCGACACCGGAAAGAAGCTGGACGTCGACGATGACGTCGTTGAAGTCGCTGTCTCCACCGCCCGGCGAGTCCTCGAAGCCGACTCGGAGAGCGCTGTCGTCCTCGGCGCTGAGCCGCCCGGCGGCGACATGAACCTCTCCATCGGCGTTCAGGATCGTCGAACCGCCGCGCTCGGTCGAATGCACGACGGGGCCTTGCAGGACCGTTTGGGTGCCGCCGTCGTCGAACACCAGTGAGAGATCGGCGGCGGCGTCGGTGACTTTGGCGGGGCGCTCGCCAGCGCCGCCGAAGTCATGGATGAAACTCAGCGTGCCGTTCTCCAGGTCGAGACCCTGATAGCCGCCGTTGAGGCGGGCGCCGTGGACGATCAGGAACAGGCCGAAATCGGTGCCGCCGCCGGGCAGGGCGACATTCGCCATATCGCCGGGTGTGAGGGACTTGGCGTCCTCGAAGGCGAGCGAGACGTCGTCGATGGTGCCGTCCTCGGCGACCGAATAGACGCCGATGGTGTTGGCGTAGCCGGCGGTGCCGCCGACGAAGGTCAGTTTGGCTACGGTGTCAAACCCGCCCAGCGCCGTGTCGCCGGCGGCGAGCCCCAACGCACCATCGCCGGGCACCGGAAGGTCGCCGATGCCGACGAGCTCGGTCACCTCCGGGAACACGCCGGTGTCGTCGACGGTCCACGGCAGCACCGACTCGTTGCTGCCGAACAGCATGTCGTCGCCTTCGCCGCCGAGAACAACGTCGTTGCCCGCGCCGCCCGTCAGGATGTCGTTGCCGGCACCGCCATCGAGCGTATCGTTGCCGTCCTTGCCATCGACCTTTTCGCGGCCGGCGCCGGCGACGATCGTGTTCGCGCCATCGTCGCCGCTGATCTCCGCCGCGGGCGGCGGCTGGTTGTTCGCATCCAGAACCTGCCCGAAGACGCCGTTGCCGTCATCCCAGGCGGCGAACAGGGTGCCATCATCAGCGACGGCGACGGCCGGGAACTGCTGGGAGCCAGGCAGCGTCTCGTTGAGCTGGAAGGCGTCGCCGACGGCGGCACCTGTGGCGTCGTACCGCTGGCCGAAGACGTCGTTCGCGTCGCCGCCGGGCGCGCCGAGGGTCTGCCAGACTACGGTGAAGCCGCCGTCGGCATGAGCCGCCACATGAGGCTCGCCGCCGCCGCTGCCGACGACGGTGTCGGCGCGGAACTGGTCGCCCAGCGGTGTTCCACTGGCATCGTAGAGGCGCGCCTCGATACTGCCGCCGTCGCGCCACACAGCGACGAAACCACCGCCGGAAAGCGCCGTGAGGTCGGGTGAGAGCTGATGGGCGCTCGTGTCTCCCAACGAGAATTCGCCGCCCGACGCGTCGACCAGGGTCCCGTCCATGGCCACGTCGTAGACCCGTGCGTAGGTGTCGAAGAAGCCACCGGCATCCTGGCCGAAGGTGATCCAGGTGACGGCGAAGCCGCCACCGGCGAGCGCGGTCACCTCGGGAGAGGATTGGGAATTGGTGGTGAAGATGTTGACCTGGAATTCCGTGCCCACGGGATCGCCGGCCGCGTCAAACCGCTGGCCGAAAATGCCGAACTGGTCGCCGTCCTGATCAAAGGACTGCCAGGTGACGACGAGGCCGCCGCCGGCGAACTCCGCCACCGAGGAAAACGACTGCGAATTCGACGTCGTCGTGTTGGCCACCATCGCCGCGTCCGCCGGAGCGCCATCGGCATCGAAGCGCTGGACAATGATGCCATCGGAACTTCCGTCTTCGCCGAACGACGTCCATGTGGCGGCGAACCCTCCGCCCGACAGCGGCGTGATGTCCTGGCGCCATTGGGTCGAGGTCGAAACGCCGTTGAGGACGACCACATCGCCGAGCGGATTGCCATCGGCGGCATAGTGGCGGCCGTAGACCTCCCAGCTGTCCGATACGCTGAGGCCCTGCCAAGCAACAAAAAACGTGCCGTCGGCGAGAGCCGCCACGTCCTGGGAGCCGTTGAACGTCGCAGACGCGTCGTCGATGCGGAACTCGCCGCCCGCGGCGGTGGCGAGGGTCAGGTCGCCGTCGGCGAAGCTCAGCGTCTCGACGCCGACTAGCAGGTCGGTGCCGTCGTCGAGCGCGGCGGGGCCGGCTCCGGGGGCGGCGTCCTCGACCGACAATCCGCCGGCCGTGCCGGTCAGCACGTAGTCGGCTATCACGCCCGAGAACACGGCGACGTCGGTACCGTCGCCGCCGATGATGGTGTCGTCGCCCAATCCGCCATCGAGCGTGTCGTTACCGACGCCGCCATCGAGGCTGTCGTTCCCATCGCCGCCATCGAGGGTATCGAGGCTGTCGCCGCCGTCGAGGCTGTCGCCACCGGTGTTGCCGTCGAGGGTGTCGTCGCCACCCTCGCCGAACAGGGTGTCGCCGCCGTCGCCGCCGTCGAGGCTGTCGCCCGCGCCGCCGCCAAACAGGGTGTCCGCACCGGATTCGCCGCGCAGGGTGTCGCCGTCGCCGCCACCGTCGAGGGTGTCGTTTCCGAGGTTGCCGGCAATGCTGTCGGCGCCGAGGCCGCCGAGGACGCTGTCGTCGCCGATATCGCCGGAGATCGTGTCGGCGCCGCCGCCGCCCAGCAGCGTGTCGTTGCCCTCGTCGCCGTCGAGGCTGTCGGCGCCTTCGCCGCCATCGAGGGTGTCGTCACCAAGGCCGCCGATCAGGCTGTCGTCGCCGCCGTCTCCGAATAGGGCATCGGGGTCGCCGCCGCCGTCGAGGGTATCGGCATCGTCGCCGCCCCGCAGGGTATCGGAGCCGGCAGCGCCGCTGACCGTATCGAGCCCGCCGGCGCCGTCGATGACCTCGTCGCCGATAAAGCCTGTAATGGTGTCGTTGCCGGCGGTGCCTGTCAGAGTCACGGGCGCCAGGGGCGCTCCATCGGGCCCGAGCCGAATACCGACGACGGCGTCGTCGCCGCCGTCCTGGTCGTCCGACTCCCAGGCCGCGAAGATGGTGCCGTCGCTCCCCGTAGCCAAGGCGGCGTCATTCTGGTTGCCAGCCGTCGTCGTGTTGATCTGGAACAGACTGCCGACAGCGGCGCCGGTGGCGTCGTAGCGCTGGCCGAACAGGCCGTTCGAGCTGGTATCGCCGAGGCCGTTCATCTCCCAAGTGACGACGAATCCGCCGTCGGCAAGCGCGGTCGCCGAGGCATTCTGCTGGAATCCGATGGTGTAGGTGTTGGCGATGAACTCGCTACCAACCTCGTTGCCATCGGAATCGAAGATCTGTCCAAGGATTCCTGTGACGCTGCCGTCACCATTGCTGTCGGACCACAGCACGACGAAACCGCCGCCGGCGAGCGCCACGGCCGTCGGTTGGTTCTGATTGCTCGCCGTCGCGTTGTTGACCCTGAACTCGCCCGAGACGTCGACGAGATTGTTGCCGCCGTCGATTTCGTAGACCCGGGCGTACACACCGTCGCTGGAGCCGTCTTGGCCGTTCGACGTCCACACCGCGGCGAACCGGCCGCCGGTGAGACCGATGACGGTCGAGTCATCCTGATCGCCGGACGTGAACGCGTTGAGTTGGAACTCGCTGCCGACGGCGGTGCCATCGGCGGCGAACCGCTGGCCGCGGACGTCGCCAATGTCGCTGTCGGCGCTGGTCCACGTGGCAACGAAGCCGCCGCCGGCGAGGGACACAATGCTGGCCTCGTCCTGCGTACTCTGGGTCGCGGTGTTGACTTTGAACTCGGTCCCCAGGGCGGTGCCGTCATTGGCGAACCGCTGGCCGTAAATACCGTCGCCACTTCCGTCCTGCCCGAATGACTCCCAGACGACCACGTAGTCGCCTCCCGACAGGGACGCAACGTCCGCCTTTTCCTGCTGGGAAAACGTCGTCGTGTTGACGCGGGACTCACCGCCGACGGGATTGCCGGGACCGTCGAAGTGTTGGCTGTAGATTCCGAAATTGAAGCCGTCAAACGACGACCAAACGGCAACGAAGGTGCCGTCGCTCAGGGCCGCCACGTCGGCGTGCTGCTGAAACCCGGTCGTCGTCGTATTGACCAGGAACTCGCCGTCGGGGCCGGACGTGACGGTGATGTCGCCGTCGGCGAACTTGATCGTCTCGATGCCGCTCAGCAGGTCAGTGCCGTCGTCGCTGTCCACTCCAGGCAACGCGTCGGTGATCCGGATCTGGGTCCCCACCTGCTCGAAGACGTAGTCGGCGATCACGCCGGAGAACACCGCCGCATCGGTGCCGGCGCCCCCAACGAGGCTGTCGTTGCCGGTGCCGCCCGACAGCGTGTCGTCGCCGTCGCCGCCGGTCAGCGTGTCGAGGCCGGCGCCGCCGCGCAGAGAGTCACCGTCATCGCCGCCAGCAAGGAAATCGTTGTCGGCGTCGCCAATCAGCGTGTCGACTCCGGCGCCACCGAGCAACGTGTCGGCACCGATACCACCGTGGAGCGTATCGCCACCGGTGCCGCCGTCGAGTGTGTCCCCTTCCGAGCCGCCGATGAGCAGGTCGTTGCCGGCACCGCCGGTGACGGTGTCGATGCCGCCGTCGCCACGGACTTCGTCGTCGCCTTCGCCGCCATCGACGTGGTCGGCACCGGAACCACCCGACAGAAAGTCCGCGCCCAAACCGCCGAACAGCGAGTCAAGTCCGCTGCTGCCGAAAAGCTCGTCGTTGCCTTCGCCACCATCGAGGCTATCGTCGTCACCACCACCGAACAGCGTATCAACGCCGACGTCACCAAAGAGCGTGTCGTTACCCGCATCGCCGTGGAGGATGTCGGCTCCGGCGCCACCGAGAAGCGTGTCCGCCGCGCTGCCGCCATCCAGGGTGTCGTCGTCTCCGCCGCCGTCGAGGGTGTCGGCGCCAGAACCGCCCAGCAGGGAATCGTTGCCCAGACCGCCGCCGAGTGTATCGGCGTCGGTACCGCCGTCGAGGGTGTCGTTACCGCTGCCGCCGTCCAGGGTGTCGGCGCCCGCACCGCCGGCAAGACTGTCGGCGTCGTCCCCGCCGTCGAGGCTGTCGGCATCGTCGCCGCCCGACAGGCTGTCGAGGCCGGCGCCGCCCAACAGGGTGTCTTCTCCCGAACCGCCGATCAGCGAGTCGTTGTCGGCACCGCCCGAGAGGGTGTCATCACCGAGGCCCCCATCAAGGGTGTCGGTGCCGGCTTCCCCTTCGAGGTTGTCGTCGTCGGATTCGCCGAACAGCGTGTCGTTGCCGCCACCGCCGAGGACACGCTCCTTGCCGTCACCGGCCCGGATCACGTCATTGCCGGTGCCACCGGTGAGCGTAACGGTCTTCAGCAGGATGCCCTCGGGCGAGACGATCTGGCCGAAGATACCCTCGTCGTCGCCGTCCTGGGTGGGGCCGAAGTTTCGGCCCGACTGCCAGAAGGCGAAGACCCTGCCATCGGCCTGGGCGGCGAGGGTCGAGGCGGTCTGCTCGTCGTTCGTGAAGGTGTTGACCAGGAACTCGCCGCCGACGGGATCACCGGCGGCGTCGAAACGCTGGGCGAAGACGCCCTCCCGGCTGTCGTCGCCGGGCTGGAAGAACGACGACCACGAAACCATGTAGCCACCGTCCGCGAGCGCCTCGATGGCCGGCGTGTCCCGGCTGTTGTCGGTGTACGTGTTGACGATGACCTCATTGCCGAGGGCGTTGCCCGAGGCGTCGAAGCGGCGGGTGACGATGGCCGCACCACTGCCGTCGGTGGCGAAGTGGGTGAAGGCGACGACGAAGGTACCGTCGGCGAGCGCGGCGACCGCCGGGTCGAGCTGCGAGTTAAAAGTGATCTGGTTGACGGCGATCTCGCCACCGACCTTGGCGCCCGCGGCACTGAATGCCTGGGCGTAGATGCCGGTGCTGCTGCCGTCCTGATCCTGGGACTGCCAAGCGACGAGGAACTCGCCGGTACTGTTGGCGGCAACCACGGGATCGCTTTGCGAACCGGTGGTGAAGGTGTTGGCAACGGTCTCGCCGCCGATCTTGGCGCCGACGTTGTCGAACCGCTGCACGACGACACCTAGTGAGTCGCCGTCCTGGGCGTCTGATTCCCAGACGGCAACGAATCCGCCGCCCGGTCCCGGCAGCGCGGCGATGTCCGGATCCTGCTGGGCACTCGTCGTCGTCGTGTTGAGCTGGAACTCACCGCCGACGGTATTGCCCGAAGCGTCGTAGACCTGTCCGAAAACGCCGTTTCCGAACCCGTCCTGGTTGATCGACGTCCACGCGACGACAAAGCCGCCGTTCGCCAGTTCGGTCACCGACGGCAAGAACTGCTCCGAGTTGGTCTCGGTGTTGATCTGGAACTCGTCGCCGAGCGGATCGCCGTCCGTGTCGTAGAGCCGCCCGAAGACGCCTCGGAAACTACCGTCCTGGGTCCCCGAGGTCCCGCCCGACGACCAGACCACGACGACGTTGCCGCCGGTGAGCGTGGCGGCATCCGGCTCCGTTTGCCCGTTGGTCGTGAACTGGTTGACCTGAAACTCGGCGGAGCCGGTGGCGACGGTGACGTCTCCGTCGGAGAACCGCAGCGTCTCGACGCCCGCCAAACGATCTTCGCCGTCGGCGCCATCGATGCCGATGAACAGGTCCTCGACCTCGATGGCGGAGTTAGCGTTGTGGATCTTATAGTCGCCGCGGCTGCCGGCGGAGACCGCGACGTCGGCGCCCAATCCGCCGATCAGCGAATCGTCGCCCCCGTTGCCGGTAACGGTGTCGTCGCCATCGCGTCCGTCGATGGTGTTGGCGATGTGGTCGCCGGTCAGCGAGTCGTCGAACGCCGTGCCGCCGACGGCCTCGATGCCGAAGACGGAGTCGGTGCCGCCCATGGTGTCGGTCGCCGTCCCGGCGAGCAGGTCGACGGTGACGCCGGCGCCGGCCAACGGACCGGCCCCCGGGGGCTCGGCGCTTGGATCGTATTCGAGGGTGTCGAATCCGAGGCCGCCGTCGATCCAGTCGTTGCCGGCCTCGTCGGCCAAGAAGATGTCATCGCCGCCGTCGCCGAGCAGCGAGTCATTGCCGGCGCCGCCCGACAGGGTGTCGTCCCGGTCGCCACCGGCGAGATTGTCGTTGTCGTCTCCGCCGAACAGCGTATCGGCATCCGTGCCGCCGACGAGCGAGTCGTTGCCCGCGCCGCCGTCGAGGATGTCGGCGCCGGCGTCGCCGAACAGCGTGTCAACGCCCGCGCTGCCGGCGAGCGAGTCCGCGCCATCGCCGCCAGAGACCGTGTCGTTGTCGGCGCCGCCATCGAGCGTATCGTCGCCCGCCCCGCCGTCGAGCGTGTCATTGCCGGCGTCGCCGTCGAGGATCTCGTCGCTGCCGCCACCCCGCAGCGTGTCGGCGTTGACCGAACCGGTGACGGTGGCGAAACCGAAGTGCCGGCCTTCGGCATCGAAGCGCTGGGCGAAGATGCCGCCGAAACTTCCGTCCTGATCCTGATCGCCAAGCGGATCCTCCGATTGCCAGGTGACGACGAAGCCACCGTCGGCGAGCGCCGCGACCTCGGCGAAGGCCTGGTCGCCAGCGAGGAAGGTGTTGACCTGAAATTCGTCGCCGAGGGCGTTGCCGGAATTGTCGAACCGCCGCGCGACGAGACGGGTGTCGCCGCTCAGCAGTTCCTCCCAGACGACGACGAAGCCGCCGCCCGAGAGCGCGGCGACCTGGGCCCAGTTCTCGGGACCGAAGTCGATCGCCGGATCGCCGAAGTTGTTGACCCGGAACTTGGCGACGGCGACGGAGCCGTTGGCATTGTAGACCTGGGCGAAGACGTCCGCATCCGATCCATCTTGCGGTCCGCCGTCCGAGGCGGTGAAGAAGTCCCCCGAGTGCCAGGTAATGACGAAGTCGCCGTTCGACAGCTCGGCGATCTTGCCGTTGGTCTGCGTCCCTCCCGTCGCCGTGTCGATCTGGACTTCCGAGGTATCCGCCTGGCCGGGATCGAACTTGACCGGATTTCCGTTGGCGTCGAAGCGGCGGACGAACACTCCCGAACCCGAGCCGTCCTGCCCGTCGGCCTGGAAGAAGCCATCAGAGATGGCAACGAGGAAGCCGCCGTCGGCAAGCGCCTGGACGTCCGTGACCGATTGGGCGTTGGTCGTGAACGTGTTGACCTGGACCGCCGTGCCGACTGAGGCGCCCGTGGCGTCATAACGCTGGGCGAAGAGGTCGCCGCCGACCGTGGTGCTGCCCCCCAGGTCGATCTGCTGGAAGTTGTCCTCGAAGACGACGACGAAGCCGCCTGCGGCGAGCGCCTCGACCTGCGCCCGACCGGCGGTGGGGAAGCCGCTGAGGGTGTCCGTGAGGTCGACGGTGAAATCTTCGGTCACCGGGTTTCCCGCCGAATCGAAGATGCGGGCAGCGATGCCCCGATCCGTGCCGTCGATCCCCGTCGATGACCAGGTGAAGACGACGTTGCCGCCCGTGAGCTGGGTGACTTGAGGTAACGTCTGCCGGCTGAGGTTGCCGGTGTTGACCTGGAACTCGCCGCCGACCGGCTCGCCCGCGGCGTCGTAGCGCTGAGCCTGGATTCCGGATTGATCGCCGTCCTGGCCCGACTCGTCCTGCCAGACCATCAGGAAGCCGCCATCGGCGAGGCCGATGATCGAGGCCTGTCCCTGATCGCCGGTGGTGACGGTGTTGACCTGGAACTCGTCGTTGGTCAGCGAGAGATCGAGATCGCCGTCGGCGAACCGCAGGACCTCGATGCTGTGCAGATATTCGGTGCCGTCGTCACCGTCGTTGGTATTCGTGTCGGTGACCAGCACCCACGGCCCGGCCGAGGTGATCGTGTAGTCGGCCATGTTGCCGCCGAACACGGCAACGTCGGTGCCATCCAGTCCGATCAGGGTGTCGTCGCCGGACGTCGCGTTAAGAGTGTCGTCGCCGGTCGAACCGGTCGTCGTCCCCATCGGTGCCACCTCTTCCTGCGGGCGGCGCGGATCGTGCTCGGAAGGACAGGATGCAATGGCCGTCGAAGACGACAGCGGCGATCACGTCACGGTGACGTGCCGCACAACTATTCGCATCACAGGCGTCCCGTCCGGCCCCGCGGTCCCCTCACGTTCCAACCTCGCATCGCCCCAACAGCCGTCGGTGTTCAAACGATGACGAGCCACGGAGAACCGCAGCCATCCTTTTCTATGGGGATTTTCGAGCAGGTTGACGCCGTTATGGCGCCACGCTGCCCGCCCCGAACTTTACACGACCGACAGGGTTAGGGTACGGGCAGGCGAACGAATGTTCAATGAAAATCAAATAAGAACCGATTGCATCGGACCGAAAAGCCGTTGAAATTCGGCTACTTCCAGCACCCAGTGCGGGCAACGAACGGCTTGGCGACGGCGAACAGGTCGGCCTCGGCCATGGGCTCGCCGGCCGTCTCCTTGCGGTACGGGATGTTGTGCTTGTCGAGGAACCGGAAGACATACGCGTTGTCGATGGCGAAGCCGACGCCGCGTTTCAGATCGCCGGTCTTCTCGAACACTTTTACGGTGTTGATCTGGGCAACGACGACCCCGAAGACGCCGCCCGAGGCGTCGAGCACCGGCCCCCCCGAGTTGCCGGGGTAGACAAACGCATTCATTCGCACGAACCACGGCGGAAGTTTGAGCTCCCGCATGGTTTTGTCATCGGACCCCATGGTCTTGCCGGCGGTCAGTTGCGGCTTGATCACCGGGATCGTCTTGACCGGGTAGCCGACAACGAACAGATCCTTGCCGGCGTCGTTAGTCGTCGGCGAGCGGAACACGGCAATGGCCGGAGCGGCGATCTTCGCCTTGAGTACGGCCAGATCGTGGCGCTTGTCCGTGGCGATGACGGCGGCAGGCACTTCCTTGCCGGTCGTCGTTTCGATGGCAACGGCCTTGCAGCCGTCGATGACGTGATAGTTGGTGACGACGTGACCCGCTTTTGAAATGAAGAAGCCCGAACCGATGCCGGCGCGGCGCTTCTCGGCAAAGGCCTTCGGCACCTTCTTGCCCGACATCGCGGCGCGGATACGGGCGGCGCGCTCGGCCTTGATCTCAGCCGCGCGCTCGGCCGAGACGACCTCACCTTTGCATTTCGTCGCGGTGCTGACGGTGACGACGTTGCGCTTGGCGTCGTAGCAGTGGACGACCGCTCCGTTGCTGCCCGGTTCGCCGGCGACGGCGACGCCCAACGATGCGGCCGACAAGAGAACCGCCAGCGACAACGCCGCACTTGAACCGGAAAGCCTGGTCGTTGCTGTCATCATGCTCGCATCCCGCCTGGTCGATTGTCGCCGAAATCACCGTTACAGAATAGGGGTCGGCAGCCAGAGCACAGTGACGCTCGTCACCGCGAAACCGGATTGTGCAAGAACGAAAGCAGATGCGCCGCTACGAAACTGGAGTACCATCGGCCGATGACCAAGGAAACGGTCCCCTGCGCCCCTGGCGATTTTTCGCAGATGCGGGAGAGTCCGCTATTTTCCCGTTTCGACGAAGGCGCCGTCGGACGGCTCATTTCGGCGGCAGCGATTCAGCATCATGAAGCCGGCGAGCTTTTGTTCCGGCGGGGCGAGGCGGCTGACCGATTCTTCGTCGTTATCGAGGGCCACGTCATCCTCTATCTGGACACCGAGGACGACCGGTCCAGCGTTGCCGACATCGTCGGCCCCGGCAGCGCCATCGGCGAGGCCGTTGTTTTCGGCGAGGGCGCGTACCCCATCACCGCGGAAACGCTGGATCGCACACGCGTCGCGGCGATCCCCGGAGACATGTTCCAGCAGATGCTCGAGGACCGCTTCGATCTCGTCCTCGCCCTGCTCGGCGAGATGTCGCTGAAGCTGCGAATCCTCGTGCGGCGGATCACCGACTTGAAGATGCGCACGACAGCGCAGCGGTTCGCTGCCTACTTGCTGACACTGACCGACGCCGAGGACGGCGAAGTCGACGTGCGCCTGCCGTTCGAAAAACGCATCGTCGCCGACACCCTGGGAATGAAGCCGGAGACCCTCTCGCGCGCGATCGCCAAGGTTCAGAACGTTGGGGTGCGGTATCACCGTGCAGCCGACGTGTTTCGCGTCCGCGATGTCCGCGCGCTCCGCACTTTCTGCGAGAGTACGGAGGCCGAAGCATGACGGCACCCGTCGCGACGGCACTCGCATCGATGGACGTCGACGTCGTCTGGCACACGCCGCTGTTCGCCGGCCTGCCCCGCGAGTCTGTCGACGGCCTTCTGGCCGGGGCGTCTGCGCGCACCTACGAGATCGACAGCCTTCTGTTCTCGGCCGGAGATGTCGCCGACCGGTTTTTTGTCGTTGTCGACGGATCGGTGCGCTTGTTCGCTCTCGACGACGGTAGCGAGACCATCATCGAGATCTTCAGTGCAGGCGAGTCGTTCGCCGAGGCGGCGATATTCGCGTCCGGCTAGTTCCCGGTGAACGCCGAGGCCATGGCCGGTTCACGCCTCGTGCGGATCGACGCCAAGCCGTTCCTTGCCCGGTTGGCCGAAAATCGTGCCCTGGCGCTCGAGATGATCGCTTCGATGGAACGGTGGCACCTTCGATTGATGGGCGAGATGTGGCAGTTGAAGGTTCGCTCGCCGGCGCAGCGCTTGGCGTGGTACATGCTCGGTCTGACCGATGTCGGCAGCGGCACCGCAACGGTGACCCTACCCTACCGCAAGGGAATCATCGCCCGCCGCATCGGCATTGCGCCCGAAAGCCTGTCACGGGCGCTGGCGCGCCTTGCCGAGTTGGGTGTCCAGACCGATGGCGATGAAGTCACCATCGGTGACGTCGAGAAGCTGCGGCGGTTCTCTGCGGGGTAGCTTTCCTGGAGTGAACTCCTTGATTTCGATCAATGCCGCCTGCGGCGGGGCCGGACAGGGTGTCCACGGACGTCATTCAGCTGGAGATCGGCAGGTTTGAGCACGCATGATGCGGACCCCGGCGGACAGCCTCGGAGCGGGCCGGACACCGGCGAAGCGGCTCCCGCACTGACAGCAGACATGCGGCTTGCCGACGTCATCGCCGGCGATCCCGGCGCTGTCGCTATTCTGGCGGCGCTGCACCCCTTGTTCGGCCGCCTCGACGACGAGCAAGCAAGGAAGTCGATGGGTCAACTGGTCACACTCGGCGACGCCGCGGTCATGGCGGGCGTTCCCCTTGCCCAGGTCCTCGCCGCGTTGGGCGGCGGCGCCGCGCTGGAATGTGCCGGAGCTTCGGACAGTCCCGACAGCGATGCTCCGCCCGAGTGGATCGAAAGCTTCGAAGACGACGATGCCGTCGTCATCGATGTGCGTCCAATCCTCTCGAGCGGCCGCGATCCCTTCGACGAGGTGATGACGGTCGCTAAGCCGATTCCGTCGGGCGGCGATCTCGTGATCCACGCGCCGTTCAACCCGCTGCCGCTCCGGCGTGTGCTCGGCCAGATGGGATTCGAGAGCTTCGGCGACGAGACGGGCGAGGCCCATTTTCGCGTCCGTTGCCGTCGGATGACATCCGGCCCTTCGTCGGGCGGAGACGAACGCACCGTGTTCGGCGCCCGCGTCTGGTCCGAAGACGATGGCGTCCACATCGACGTGCGTGGCATGACCGCGCCCGGACCGCTGACCGCTATCCTCTCGCTAATCGACGGCGGCGAGCATGCCGGGACCATTACTGTCCACCACGAGCGCGAGCCCGTATACCTGTTTCCGGAACTCGCCGAACGGGGCTGGACGGCGAGCCAGGTCCCGGGCGAGCCGGGCGAGGTCCGCTTCATATTGCGCCAGGAGGACCGTTAGTGTTCGCCGGCGTCAACATCGCCGGCGCGGGACAGCGCCTGCTCCACGAGCGTATTCCGATGCGGTTCTTTGGCATCGCCGTCACCGCGCACATCCTCGCGTGGGCTGCACTGGCGGGCGTCGCCCAGAACGCGCCCGGTTTCGCCGGTGGTATTGGACCCGAAATCGCCGCCGTCCACGTGCTGACCCTGGGCGTTCTCGTCGCAACGGCGATGGGCGCGTCTTTGCAGATGCTGCCGGTCGCGTTGTCCCGCCCGGCGCCCCCCGAGGCGGCCTGCGAAGCGGTTTTCTGGAGCTTTGCAGCCGGCGCGGTCCTGTTGATCGGCGGGTTCGCCGTCGCCGCGCCGACCTTCGTCGCCGCGGGTGCCGTTGTCGCCGCAATCGGCATCGGCATCTATGCCGTCCTCATCGGTCGCACGCTGATCGGTCATCGCGGCCAGCGGCTTGTCGCGCTTCATGTCTGGGCGGCGCAGGCGGCGGTGGCGGTGGCGGCGGTCCTGGCGGTCCTTCTGGCGGCCGATATCGACCACGGATTCCTACCCGATCATGGCCGCACCGCCCTCGCCCACGCAGTGCTCGCCGGCTATGGTTTCATGGGGCTGTTGGCCCTAGGCTTCAGTCACATCATGATCCCCATGTTCGCGATCGCCCAACCGCCGCAGGGCCGGGCCCCCGAGGTTGCTTTCTGGCTTGTTGTTACGGCGCTGGTCGCCGGTGTCATTGGCGCGCTCCTCGGATCGACACCGGTTGTCGTCGTGGCGGTCGGTCTGGCCATCACCGGTGCCGGCCTGCACGTTCGCCACATGGTCACGATGTTGCGAAGCCGGATGCGCAAGCGATTGGGGCCGGAGTTTCTTTTGATCGGCGCCTCATGGGTGTTGTTGCTGGCGAGCCTGATCGCCGCTGGCACCGTCGCCATCGATTTCGCCCCCGATACCGGGCCTGCGCTGTTCGGATTTCTTCTGCTGTTCGGCTGGCTGCTGACCCTGCTGGTCGGCGTCCTCCAGCGCATCATGCCGTTCCTCGCGTCGATGCACACGGCCCGCGCTGGCAAGGCACCGGCGACGCCGTCGGCACTCACAAATGAAAAACCACTCACGATCCACCGCATCTGCCATTTAAGCGCCGTCGCTGCCGTCGGCATCGGCATCGGCATCGATGCACCTTCTATCATCACGGCCGGCGCAATCGCCGGCACGATCGGCGCGATCTTCTTCGCCTGGTTTGCGCTCACTGTCGCGACCAGAGCGAAAGCCCACGTCAAGGGTCACGCCATGCAACAAGGGAGCCAGACATCATGATGGGACTGACCCAGCTCGGGCAAATGCTGCACGAGGAGCACCAGAGAACGCTCTCGCTGCTGAACAATCTCGAAAGCCGCATCCTCGGACCGGCGGCCAATGTTCCGATGAGCCCGGACTCCGACGACGACCGGCGGCAGCTGAAGACCGTGATCGACGTCGTCGACCAGGACGTCGACCGACATTTCGGGTTCGAAGAGGAAGTGCTGTTCCCCCTCCTCGCCGAACATGGCGCGACCGACATGACCGAGATGCTGATGCAGGAGCACGAACTGATCCGTCCCCTCGCCGCCCGCATCAAGGAGCTTGCGTTGCAGGCGCTCGACGGCGGCCTCGACGACGCCGCCTGGGGCGATTTCAAGACCCTCGGCATGGAACTGATCGAGCGCGAGATGTTCCATATCCAGAAGGAAGAGATGGGCCTCGTCCAGGGGCTGAGCTATTTCCTCGATCCCGATACTGATCGGGAGCTGTCGCTGCGCTACGCCGACGTGCGGGGCTAGCCCAGTTCCGCGAATAGTGCGCCGTGGCCGGGCAAGTGCGCGATATCGCCCAGCAGTACTCCGTCCAGACCTAAGCCGTTTGTGAGCGTCGCGGCGCCGGCGCCGCCGACACGGGCGGCAACCGGGCTGTCGCCGAGATTGAAGGCACAGAGGAAACCCTGTCCCGCACTTCGCCGTTCGAAGGCCACCATCGGCTCCGGGACATCGAGAAATCGAATATCGCCGCGAATCAGTGCCGGTTGCTGTCGACGCCAGGCAAGGTAACGCCGGGTGAATGCCAGGACCGACTCGGGATCGGCGACTTGGTGGTCGACGGCGAACCCCAAATGGGACGAATCGACTGGCAGCCACGGCTCGGCACTGGAAAAACCACCATGAGGTTTATTTCCCTCCCAGACCATCGGCGTGCGGCCCCCATCCCGCCCCTTGTGGGCTGGCCAGAAGGTGCGTCCTTCCGGGTCCTGAAGACGCTCGAAGGGAACTTGCGCTTGCGGCAAACCGAGTTCTTCACCTTGGTAAAGGAACGTCGTTCCCCGCAGCGACGTCAGCAACGCGATCAGCATCTTGGCGAATGCGGCCCGATCACCCGTGCCGGCGCTCCACCGAGTCACCACCCGTTCGACGTCGTGATTGCTGAACGCCCATGACGGCCAGGCGTCGGGTGAGGCGTCCAACAGGTCTTCGACCGATCCACGGATATGCGCGGCGCCCTGGGACTGGCGGAGGAATACGAAGCTGTAGGCGGTGTGATAGCGCTCGGGCCCGTCGGTATAGGCGACCATGGTGCGGACGGGATCGTGGCTGGCGATTTCGGCCACCGCCATCGCCCCCGGGTATTCGTCCAGCAGCGCCCGGAACCGGGCGACGAACGCAAGGTTCTCCGGACGGGAGCGGTTATAGATCTGCCTTTGCAGCCAGTAGGGCTTGACCGGATTGGGATGGGCGAAGGGCGGATTGTCGCGAAGCGCCGGGTCGTGCATGAAGAAGTTCGCCACATCGAGACGAAAGCCGTCGACGCCGCGGTCGAGCCAGAAGCGCGCCGTCTCCAGCACCGCGTCCTGCACCGCCGGTTCATGGAAGTTGAGATCGGGCTGTTCGACCAGGAAATTGTGCAGGTAGTACTGCCGGCGCCTGGGCTCCCAGGTCCAGGCCGGTCCGCCGAAGATGGCCAGCCAGTTGTTCGGCGGCATTCCGTCCGGCCTAGCGTCCGCCCAGACGTACCAGTCGGCGCGAGGACCATCCCGGCTGGCGCGGCTTTCGATGAACCACGGGTGCTGATCCGAGGTGTGGGAGTAGACCTGATCGATGATGATCTTCAGATCCCGCTCGGGCGCTTCGGCGAGCAGCCGGTCGAAGTCCTCCATTGTGCCAAACATCGGGTCGATGGCCCGGTAATCGGCGACGTCGTAGCCGAAATCCTTCATCGGCGAGGCGAAGAACGGCGAGATCCAGATGCCGTCCACGCCGAGCGCCTTTATGTAGTCCAGCTTCTCGATGATCCCCGGCAAATCGCCGATGCCGTCGCCGTTGGAGTCGCGGAAGCTGCGGGGATAGATCTGATAGATCACCGCCCCCCGCCACCACTCGGTGGCGGCGGGTGACGGTCCTGCGCCTGAACCCGGGTCAGGCACGGGCGCCGTCGATCGCCGGATCGTAAAGCTTGGTCGTTCCCTTTCCCGACCGTTTGGCCCGGTACATGGCCCGGTCGGCGCGGACGACCAGTTCCTCGGCATCGGTTTCCGAGCCGTCAAAGAAGGCAATGCCGATGCTGACGCCCACCGAGGCGACCTCGCCGTCCTTCTCGAACGGCGCAGACAGGCTGTCGACAACCTTGACGGCAACGGCCTCGGCAGCGGCGGTCGTGCCGATGTCTTCAAGAATCAGCGTGAACTCGTCGCCACCGACGCGGGAGACCAGATCGCTTTCTCGAACGCACTTGCGCAACCGCATCGCCGTTTCCTCAAGCAGCCAGTCGCCGAACCGGTGGCCGTGCGAGTCGTTGACCGCCTTGAACCCATCGAGGTCGAAATACAGAAGAGCTCCCGACGTGGTGCCACGGCGTGCCCTCGCTAGCGCGTGGTGCATGCGGTCGAGGAACAGGCGCCGGTTGGCGAGCCCGGTGAGGATGTCGTGATTGGCGAGTTGGGCAAGCTGTTCGCGCGCCTGCTTCTGCTCGGTGATGTCGTAGGCCCACCACAATACCGCTTCCTCGTCCTCGAATTCGATGAGCTCCACCGACAGCAGATACCAGAAGCGCGTGCCGTTGGGCCGTCGCCGCTCGACCTCGACGTCACGGAGGTGTCCCTGCCGTTCCAGTGCGCGAAGGATGCCGATCCGCTCGGACATCTTGATCATGAACTCAGTAGTATCGCCGCCGACCAGATCGAGGTGGCCGACGCCGAACAGTTCGGCAAACCGAGAATTGCCGAAAATCAGCGTCGGGTCGGTGCGCCGGGTGATGCCGACGGCGATGGGGCTGGCTTCAAGGATATCGCGGAGCTGATCGGCGGCTCCGTGCAGTTTCTCCTCGGCCCGCTTGCGGTCGGTCACATCTTCCTGAACCGAAACGAAGTGGGTGATCTTGCCGTCGGGCCCGACGATCGGCGAGATCAGGGCGACCTCCCAATAGAGGTCACCATTCTTCCTTCGGTTCAGGAATTCGCCCTGCCATTCTTGACCGGACATCAGAGTCCGCCAGAGGTCGGTGTAGAAGCTCTCGGGCATCTCGCCCGACTTTGTGAGGTTGGCCTTTCGGCCGACGGCCTCTTCGACTTCGAAGCCGGTGTTCTGGACGAACCGGCGGTTCACGTAGAGGATCGTTCCTTCCGGATCGGTGATCAGCACCGCCGCTGGGCTCTGCTCGACGGCCCTTGACAGATTCCGCAACGATTCCTCGTCTTCCTTGCGGCGTGTGATGTCGGTGTAGGTGCCGACGGTGAGACCGCTCTCGGTGCGTCTTTCGCTGACCAGAAGCCAGCGGTTCCCGGTGAGCTTGACCTCGAATGTTTCGCCCGGACTGCGATGGCGGGAAACAGTCTCCATGATCCAGGCTTCGACCTCGGCCTGTGTATCGCCGATGTCCGCGTAGACGCGGCGTTCCACGCCGATCTGCAACGCCTGTTCGAAGGTGAGTCCGCGTTCCTGGGCTTCGCCGAGGCCGGTGAAAATGGCCCTCAGCCGGCTATTTGTGAGGATGAGCCGGTCATGTTCGTCCCACAGGGCGAACCCGTCCGACACGCTCTCGACGGCGTCCAAGAGCCGCCGGTGGGCTGCCGCGGCCCTCTTTTCGGCTTCGGTCTCGGCCGTGATATCGGTGCCGGTGCCGCGATAGCCGAGGAAAGCACCGTCGTCACCAAACACCGGCGTTCCGCTGATCATCACCTCCCGCCGCTCGCCTTCGGCGCCTCGTAGGGTATAGGTGAAGTTCCGGAATGGCCGGTGGGCATTCAGATCGGCCAAGTGCCGCCGCCATTTCGCCGCTTCCGCTGGGTAGTCGGAATCGAGGGCGACCTCCTTGCGGGTCTTGCCGATCAGGTGCGCGACCGGCAACCCAAGAATCTCCTCGGCGCGGCCGGAGAAGCCGGTGAACCGGAGATCGGCCCCCATTTCCCAGAACCAGTCGGACGCCGACTCAGCGAAGTCCTTGAGGCGCAGCTCGCTTTCGCGCACCGCCGCCTCGGTCCTGCGCGTTTCCGTGACGTCGATGGCGATGCCGACGATACCGCCCTCGGAGGTCTGCCGTTCCTCGACCTGAAGAACGCGGCCGTCCCCGAGGTGGCGCTCGATCGGACCAGACGGGTGGCGATGCTGGGCGACGCGGTCCCGGATCCACGCATCGACGTCGGCGCCAGGCGGCGGCACGATCACCCCGCGACGGACGCATTCGCGGAAGTTGTCCTCGAACCGGTGCCCGGGAACCAGCAGGTCCTCGGCTCCGGCGTACAGTTCACGGCTGCGGTCGTCAAAAGCGACCAGACGGTCATCGGCATCCCACAACAGGAAGCCCTCGGCGAGGCTGCGCATGGCATCTTCGAGGCGGCTGTCGGCCAAGGTGCGCTTCCGCGCCGAGTTTCCCGAACCACGCGACAGGAATCCAAGCGCCGCAAGAGAGGCGACAACGGCGATCGCTGTCGCCACACCGACGAACTGCCATCCCTCGGCCGCCGTGTAAGGAGCGACGGGACTGCCCATCCACGACGCGATCACGCCATGGCGGATGGCGAAGGCCCATACGGCCGCAAGGACGGCAACGATGACCGCCATCGTCCCGGTCAACCCAATGACCCGCCGGATATCCATGGGCGCACGCCTCGCTAAAAATCACTCCGCCGGCAATGCCATGCCCGGGGGAGTCGACTCGTCGCCATTATTCCTTCCAGGTCAGCACCTTGGCAACCTCGGTTGGCGACGTCGCACACTTGTGAACGGCTTGGCGGGCGACGTCCATGACGTCTGTCACACTGCCCCGAACGATCCGTTGACAGTGCCGCGCGAGTGCCCGTTCGGTGATGAGTCCGACCGCCGGATCGAAAGTGACAGAAACGCGGCGGGCGCGAGAATGAGACGCGTTCCCTGCTTCCACGCCGTGAACTTTGCGTGTAAAAGGGAAAACAACGAACAAGGGATCGGGCCGTATAACAAGATCCCCGGTCGCGGAGGAGGCGGCCACTATCCAAACTAAATCGCGGGGAAAAACACCGGAGGAGGGAATTCCATGCGTTATCTGACAACCGGACTTGTGTTGGCTGCGACGTTGATTGCTGCGCCTGTTGTTCAGGCGGGCGAGATCGTCATCAAGTTTTCGCACGTTGTTGCGGAGAACACGCCGAAGGG